>ENA-ORXR01005131-ORXR01005131.1-marine-metagenome-genome-assembly--contig:-NODE-5131-length-10563-cov-12.331013_pt1 | contig 10563 bp, 12 predicted proteins | sample MGYA00237866_ERZ511479 | MGnify/ENA metagenome assembly ERZ511479 | reverse complement strand
CTAAAGATGGTCTGCGCGCTTGGTATTTTAGGATTAGCCGTCACAAATAATTTCGATCCCGTTCTCGTGCTTAGCCTTCTCGCGCTTTTTGGCGTGGCCCGCGCCTTTCACACGCCTGCCTCCAGCTCTCTTGTCGTCAATGTTGTGCCGAAGAAAGATTTCGCCAATGCGATTGGGTGGATTACGTCCAGTTGGCAGCTCGCCTCCATCGCGGGCCCGGCGGCGGGCGGGTTGCTCTACGGAATATCGGGGCCGTTCGCTTACGGCGTTGCGGTCTTGATTTTCGCGACATCGGCGACGCTGATTTTCTCTCTGGAAAAACCCAAGCAGGACATGGAAACCGCGCCGACCAATTGGAACACGATAGTCGGCGGCTTTCGCTATATCTGGCAAGAGAAGGTGGTGCTGGGCGCAATCTCGCTTGACCTGTTCGCCGTGCTGCTAGGCGGAGCGGTGGCTCTGCTGCCGATCTATGCAGACCAAATTCTGGATGTCGGACCTTGGGGCTTGGGCCTCTTACGAGCAGCACCAGGTGTGGGCGCGATCGTGATGATCGCTATACTTATTCGTTTTCCGGTGAAGGATTTCGCCGGGACGATATTGTTGTTCAGCGTTGCCGCATTTGGCGCATCAACTGTCGTCTTTGGGTTTTCAACCGTGGCGTGGCTCTCCATCATCGCCCTCGCTCTGGTCGGGGCGTTCGACATGGTCAGCGTCTATATTCGCGAGATATTGCTGCAGCTCTGGACGCCTGACCGCGTGCGCGGACGGGTGAATGCGGTGAATGCCATTTTCCTCGGCGCGAGTAATGAGCTCGGCGAGTTTCGGGCCGGAGCCATGGCGGCGATTTACGGCGCGGTCTTTACCGTCGCAGCGGGCGGCGCGGCGGCCATAGGTGTTGCGGGGCTGTGGCGTATCTTATTTCCAAAAATGTCCAAGACCCGCAAGTTGGAAACGCCTGAAAAATTAAGGGAATGAAAATTAGATGAGTGAATCGACCCACTCAGGAACAAGCTCCGTCGCAGGGCCGTGCCGAGTCTCACTAAAAAAGGCCGAACTTTGGGACGGCTCAAGGTTTAGCTCCAAAGTGTGCGCCCGGTGAACGTGTGCGAGTTGTACAAAGCCTGCCGCAGGATAAACCGCGCCTGATGTGCCGATAGAAACAAAAAGATCGCAGCTTTGCAAAGCCCGCTCAATACGGTCCATTTGATATGGCATCTCGCCAAACCAAACGATATCAGGCCGAGGTCCGCCGCGCGTTTGGCAGGCAAGGCAAAGTGTCTCCACACTCAAATCTTCCGTTTGCCGCCAGCGATGATCGCAAGCCGTACAAAAAGCCGAGAGCAATTCTCCGTGCATATGAATGACATCCAATGCGCCGCCGCGTTCATGCAGGTCGTCAACATTTTGCGTGACCAGAGTCACCTGGCCCGGTAACTCACTCTGCAAACGCCCCAACGCAATATGGGCGGCATTAGGCTCGACAGTCGAAAGCGCGGCGCGGCGCAAATTATAGAAACGGTGAACCAAAACCGGGTCAGCGGCGAAGCCTTCCGGTGTCGCGACTTGCTCGACCGCATGGCCTTCCCATAACCCGCCAGCATCGCGGAACGTTTGAATCCCGCTTTCCGCAGAAATTCCCGCGCCTGTAAGGATGACAATGTGATCTAATTTTGACATGAGAAAGTTATGACATCTGTTCTATTCGTTTGCCTAGGAAATATCTGCCGCTCGCCCACAGCCGAAGCCGTGTTCCGTGCCCGCGCCGGAGATAGCGGTATCATAATCGACAGCGCGGGAACAGGTGCGTGGCATGCCGGCGACGGCCCGGACCCGCGCAGCCGCGCGGAAGGTGAGCGCCGGGGCTATAGCTTCGCCGGACAGGCCGCGCGAAAGGTGCGCGTGCAGGATTTTCACGACTTTGATTTTATCCTCGCCATGGACGCGTCCAACCTATCGGACCTCAAGGCTATAAGACCGGGTAACGCGACCGGAAATCTCTCACTGTTTTTGCCCGATGGCTCTGATGTGCCGGACCCGTATTATGGCGGAGCTGATGGATTCGCTGATGTTGTTGATTTGATAGAATCCGCATCCGATTTCTGGCTGGCTCAAATGAACACACCAATGATTACTTCTGAGCCAAAAAGCACGGTAGACACCCTGCCGTCAAAGGCTTAATCCGCGCTTATTACATTCCTAAAGAATGAGCGGTTGGCTCAAAAGGACACTTCATCATGACTGCAAATCCAGGTCTTGTAACTGTTTTCGGCGCATCAGGTTTTCTGGGCCGCTATGTCGTGCGAGCCTTAACGGCTCGCGGTTGGCGCGTTCGCGCGGCGGTTCGCAATCCGCACACCTCTCATGAGCTGAAAGTCATGGGCGATGTCGGCCAAGTCCAGCTCATGCAAACCAATTTGCGCTTTCCGCAATCCGTTGCAAGAGCGGTTCAAGGCGCTGATGCCGTTGTGAATCTCGTTGGCGTTTTATACGAATCCGGACGACAAACTTTTGACGCCCTACATGTAGCCGGGCCTGACGTTATCGGCGAAGCCTGCGCAGCGGCAGGCATTCACAATCTCGCACATGTATCGGCCATCGGAGCAGACGTCGAGAGCAAGAGCGATTACGCCCGCTCAAAAGGCGAAGGCGAAGCCCACCTACGCGAACATGTTCCGAGCGCAGACATCCTACGCCCGTCAATCTTGTTCGGAGCAGAAGATGATTTCTTCAATCGCTTTGCGAAGATGACGTCCTTCGCACCCGCCCTGCCCCTCATCGGCGGCGGGAAGACGAAATTTCAGCCTGTCTTCGTTGAAGATGTCGCGAACGCCGTCGCGATTTCCGTGACGCGCGGAACGTCCGGCCAGACTTTTGAGCTTGGCGGACCGCAGACCTATACATTCAAAGCCCTTCTGGAATTTATTCTGGAGACCGTCGGCAAGAAACGTTTCCTCGCGCCCATGCCGTGGTTTGCTGCGAATATGATGGGATTTGGCGGAGAGTTATCCGGTGCTCTGCCGTTTGTGAAACCGTTCTTAACGCGTGACCAGGTCCGGAATTTGAAAACTGATAATGTGGTTGCAGACGACGCGCTCGGGTTTGACGCCTTTGATATTCGCCCTGAGACGATTGAAGCTATTGTGCCGAGCTATCTCGCGAAATACAGGAAATACGGCCAGTTTTATGAAAAGCGTCAGACAATAGATGAAGCGGCCTAAACCGCTTCTAACTTAATCCAAGCCTAGGAAGAGACAACGGGCTCTGATAGGCTTCCGCACAAATTATCCGGAGAATATTCATGCGTAAATTTTTGACTATTACTGCGGCCAGTCTCATTCTGGCGAGCTGTGGCGGTAATGAACCTGCCGATATGGCGTCTAAGACCGCCACACCAGTCGATGCGACCGCCGGTTCAAACTCTGCTAGTATCGCGGCACCGACATTTGATGCGGAAAGGTTGGACGCAATTCTGGCAGCCCAGCCCGATACAGTTCAAGCCCGCTATGGCGCGCGCCATCCTGCCCAAACACTGGAATTTTTCGGGATTACGCCGGGCATGACAGTCGGCGAAGCCTTGCCGGGCGGCGGATGGTACACAAAAATACTCGCGCCCTATCTGGGCGAAGACGGGACGCTGGTTGGGATTGATTATTCTATAGACATGTGGCCCGAATTCACATTTGCGAATGAGGCCTTTATCGAAAGCAAGAAAAACTGGCCTGAGGAATTTGTCGCGAAATCCGCCGAATGGGCACCTGAAAACGCACCGACAATCGCAGCGACCACCTTTGGTACACCCGCTGGCGATATGGCCGGACAGTTAGACGCCATTTTATTTATCAGGGCTCTACATAATTTATCGCGATTTGAGACGGAGGGCGAGTATCTCACCCAAGCGCTGAAAAACTCCCGTCAGCTCTTGAAACCGGGCGGGATGGTCGGCGTCGTGCAGCACCGCGCGCCTAACGGCTGGGACGAAGATGCGACCACAGGCAGCGCCGGATATTTGAACCAAGATCGTTTGATCGCCAGTTTCGACGCCGCAGGCTTCGATCTGGTGAAAGCCTCAGAGATTAATGCGAACCCGAAAGACCAGCCGGAAGATGGCGATGTTGTCTGGAGATTGCCGCCTTCTCTGCGGGGTGTTGGCGAAAATGCTGTGATGGAAGCGGAACGCATGGCCATCGGCGAAACCGACCGCATGACCCTTTTGTTCAAAAAACGCTAGACAGAGTAAATTAGGAATATATCGGGAATTATATACTTGTGTGACCCAGTCTTTTATGCCATATAATATGCATGACCAACGTTACACAGACTTTCGATTCTCTTTTTGACCTGTTTCAGACCTTCGACACTGAACAAAAGGCCATAGACCATCTGCGGGCTATCCGCTGGGGCGAGAATGACGAGCGTGCATATTGCCCATATTGCGGCGGCACGCGCATCATGCACTTCAAAGACAACAAGAACCACAAGTGTAGCGATTGCCGGAAACGCTTCTCAATCAAGGTCGGCACGATCTTCGCGGACAGCAAAATCCAACTGCGCAAGTGGTTTGCCGCAATTTGGATGATTACCAGCCATAAGAAGGGCATCGCCTCAACAACACTCGCCAAGGACATCAAGGTCACACAGAAAACAGCATGGTTCATGCTGCACCGCCTCCGTCACGCCGCTGAAACCAAGTCATTCAACGGCCCCATGGATGGCGACATTGAAGTCGATGAGACATATATCGGCGGCAAAGCCAAGAATATGCACGCTAAGGACCGCGCTGCCCGCAAACAGTATGACAACAAATCTGCCGTTGTCGGCGTTGTTCAACGCAATGGCGACGTTCGCGCTCAACACGTCCCTGCGGCCAAGAAACAGCACGTTGTCCCTGTAGTCGAAGAGAACGTCGCAACGGACGCACGATTCATCACAGACGCCTCACGCCTCTATACAGAGCTTGCAGCGGAGCGCGGCGGCGCTTTCACAAATCACAAGGTCGTAAATCACCACGCTGGCGAATATGTTATCGAAGGCGACGTTCACACAAATTCAGTTGAAGGCCTTTGGGCAATCGTTAAGCGTCAAATCAACGGCACGCATCACTGGGTATCTAAAAAGCATTTGCAGGCCTATCTGAATGAAATGACATGGCGTCATAATCGCCGCGACCAAGACGAAGGTGAGCGCGTGAACAATCTGTTGAAATACGTTGAGGGTCGCCTGACATATGCGGAGTTGACCGCATGAGTGCCAAGAAAAACAAGCCGCCACTGGCATTGGGAATGGACTTCAACGAGGCTCTACATCGCTTCGCAAAAGTAGATCCCAAAGAATTGCCGGAGAAGTTCTTGATCAAAAAGAAAGGGGCCAAGAAGGCCCCTAACAATCTCAAATCCAAACCAGGTTAGTGTGATGGCGCACTGCGGAAGTGTCTGCATACGTGCTCAATCCGGCCCTTACGGAACCTAAAATATGAGCGCACAAACACGTCTTTTGTTTTCATAGGACGTTCTCGTGATGAGGTGGCACCTTGATTCGGTCGCTTCTATATGCGAAATCCCGCGTGTTGTTGTGGGGAAGCATACTGGCATACCAAATGGTAGGTCGGGCTTATCTACCGAACCAAGAACCGCGCCGTCCTGTTGTAGCAGGGTTAAGGTGCGGTTCTTCTGGTTTAGGGCTCCATACGACGGTTCTCGGGTCGCACGGCCTATTCTTATCAATGCATTTCGATTCTCCTCACATCCTATTTACTGGCAGCTCAAAAACCGTCAACCCTTAATTGCTAACATTTAGCACTTTATTCAGCGCTGAAATGCTATTGACTTGCTGATAAGCAATTGCTGTGATACGGGGGCTTCACGAAAAGGAGAAACCAATGGCCAGCTCACAAAGCCCCGCATATCCAAACTACCCGTTATCGAAGGCTATTTCACACGCCAGCAAGATATTTAGTCAAGACAGAACAAACGCCATAGGCCGAGATGTTGCTGCCCGTCACATTGGTTACAGCGGCATTACAGGCACTTCTGATAAAGCGTTAGCGACACTTAGCCATTACGGTTTGACCGAAAAGGCGGGCAAAGGGCAGGTTCGGGTCACCCAAACAGCGGTTGACATACTTCACCCAGATGAACCCGAAACAAAGCGCAATGCGTTACGAGAAGCAGCAAACAACCCCGCTGTTTTTAGAAACATTAATGAGAGTTTTCCTGACGGCACTCCCTCCCGTGGAGCTTTGGAATCTTGGTTGATGAGGGAGAACTTTTTGGATCGAGCCATTAACCCTGTGATTAAGTCCTATTTGGAAACTTGCCAATACCTTCAGCAAGAGGGAGCAAGCGAAAGTGGTGGCCCTTCATCAGAAAATAGTGCGAATCAGGACGAGCCAAACGATAATGATGTCGTTTACGGCGGTGCTAAGGTCGGTGATCTCGTTCAATGGGAAGTCGACGGCATCCTTAAGTTACCGCAACCGATGAAAGTGCGAATGGTCACGGAACAAGGTGACTTTGTTGCATTAGAAGGTAGTGAGACAGGAATACCTATGTCCCAAGTTATCGTGGAAGAAAAAGCCACACCCGCTCCGCCCCCAGTTGACTTTAGTTCGCTTCCAATTTTCCCAGTGGATAAAAAATCGACTGAGAAACCAACTGTTACGGATGAGCCCAATCAAATCAAAATTGTCTTGGATGGTGAGAGGCTCAATATACATTGCGACAATGTTACTGAAAAAGGCCTCGCAGTCCTTATGAAAAAGCTAGAAAAATATCGTCAAATTCTAGCCATTGATGAGGACGATATCGATCCGGTCTAAAGTTTAGAGCGCCGCGCTCGTCGGCGCTCTTTCCTTAAAACTGAATAAATTCCTAATTAGTGGGTCACACAAGTATATAGACCCCAATATATCCCTTGCATATTCCTTATGTTCCGCTTATGTTCTGCTTATCGAACAGAATGGAGCGATGTCATGGCAAGCCGGTCAACGACAAAACACTTTTTAAACGTCGCGTATAAAGATCGCGATTTGGCCAAACGATTGGGCGCAAAATGGGACCCATCGGTCCGGCGCTGGTATTGCCCTGCCGGATCCCCTCTTTCTAAAATCTTCAGCTGGCGAAAAGCGGCCAATACGGTAAATGCCGAAGTTGCCGGGGCTTCAGAAGCCTCAAACCTTATCGCTTCCGTCGCGATGAATGAGAATTTTGATATGTTTCAGATCGCCGGATAAAGGCTTTTTGATTTTTCGACGATGTAAACATTGAAAACTAGGGTCATGCGGCCCAAGTTTTCACTATGCCTCGATCCAAGATACCCATATCCGAAATGGAAATTATTTCACCCACGGCGCAAGCCCGTCTGGCAGAGCTTGAGCTGAGGCATGACGCGGAGGAAGCGCAACTTCTTCACTTAGAATCACTCGCAAAACTCATGGACGCGCAGTTCAACATTCCATTTCTCCCTATTCCCATCGGTCTGGATACGATTGTTGGATTGATTCCCGGAATCGGCGATACAATCAGTCTAGGCGTCGCCGGATATATTGTGGCGTCAGCGCGCCGTATAGATATGCCGGTGGGTCATTTGACCAGAATGGGCGGCAATATTTTTATCGACTGGTTGATCGGTTTGGTTCCGATTATCGGCGACCTCTTCGATGTCGGTTGGCGAGGAAATATGCGGAACGTCAAAATTGCCCGCACTCATCTGGAAGAGCGTTGGGCGAAAGAACGAGCGGACGCTCTTCTCGACTAAGGCTTAGCGCGCGTCCAAGTAACATTATCACCATAAAGCGGCACACTCGCAATGCTCATTTTCGCGGACCCATCTACGACTTGGCGCGAATAGACAAGATAGATCAGAGTATCATTGTCGCGATCATAGACGCGTCGAACCGTTAGTTTCTTAAATATCGCAGATTGACGCTGGCGAAAGACTTCCTCACCGCTTTTGCCCAAGTCAATATCCCCGACAACAATAGGGCCTGTTTGGACGCAATTTATGGAGCCGTTAGACGGGTTTTCAAACCAAGATCCCTTCTTCAAACGGTCATAAACACCTCGGTCAAAATGCGCCATATGACAGGTGACGCCCGAGACCTTCTCATCATTAAACGCATCGATTTTAATCTCATTACCCGTCCAATCATTATTGATCTCGGCAACCTCTTGCGTGTTATTCGCACCGCAAGCGGCCAAAGTCAGAGGAAGGGCAAAGGCTGTTAGAATCAAAGCTAATCGGCGCATCAGTATGTATCTCCGTGAGGTGTTATAGAAAATACGTCCCGCAAAGCCGCAAGTTCCGAAAGACTGTGCCTCGCTCCCTACGCTTTCGCGGCTGGCATCGCAGCCGCGGACCTATATAAGCTGGGGTAAGACGAGCAAAGCGGAAACGGGATAAACATGAAAACCATCGGACATTACATTGACGGCGCACGGATCGAAGGCACAAGCGATCGGTTCAAAGATGTATTCGACCCCAACACAGGCGCTGTCCAAGCCAAAGTTTCCATGGCGACACCTGCCGAGCTTGACGGCGCTGTCGCCTCTGCCGCAGAGGCGCAGCGTAAATGGGCGCAGGAAAATCCGCAAAGACGCTCGCGCATTCTGTTTCGTTACAAGCAGTTGGTCGAAGATAATATGGAAGAACTCGCCCATATGCTGAGCTCCGAGCACGGCAAAGTCATCGCCGACTCACGCGGAGATGTGATGCGCGGCATCGATGTTATCGAATTTGCCTGCGGCGTGCCGCACGGTCAAAAAGGTGAGCATACTTACGGCGCGGGTCCCGGTATTGATGTTTATAGCTTGCGCAAGCCCTTGGGCGTTGTTGCGGGCATCACGCCGTTCAACTTCCCGGCCATGATTCCCATGTGGATGTTTGGCATGGCGATCTCGACCGGCAATGCCTGTATTCTCAAGCCGTCAGAGAAAGACCCCTCCGTACCGATGCGCTTAACGGAATTATTCGTGGAGGCGGGCGGGCCCGTTGGCTTGCTGCAATGTATCAACGGCGACAAAGAAATCGTCGACGCGATTTGCGATCACCCCACGATTAAGGCCGTTAGTTTCGTCGGCAGTTCCGACATTGCGCAATATGTCTATGCCCGCGCGACGGCAAACGGCAAGCGCGCGCAATGTATGGGCGGGGCGAAAAACCACGGTATCATCATGCCGGATGCGAATATGGAACAAGCGGCGAAAGATATTCTTGGCGCGGCTTATGGCTCGGCAGGCGAGCGCTGCATGGCGTTGCCCGTTGTCGTGCCCGTCGGCGAGGGCACGGCAGAGAAATTCCTCGACGCTTTCATGCCTAAATTGGAAGCCATGACGGTCGGGATTTCCACGGATGCGGAGGCCGACTACGGACCCGTGGTGACCCAAGCCCATAAGGAGAGCATTGACGCCAATGTCGATAAAGCCGTTGCGGAAGGCGCGACGCTTTTGAAAGACGGCCGCGAGTTCACGCTGCAAGGCTATGAAGACGGGTTCTTTGTCGGGCCAACGCTGCTCGATAATGTTACCCCGGATATGGAAACCTATCAGGACGAGATTTTTGGACCCGTTTTGCAAATCGTGCGCGCGAAGAATTTTGAAGAAGCTTTGGCGCTTCCGAGTGAGCATCAATACGGCAACGGTGTTGCGATCTTCACGCAAAACGGACGCGTTGCGCGCGAATTTGCGGACCGCGTCGAAGTAGGCATGGTCGGCATTAACGTCCCCATTCCCGTGCCTGTCGCCTATCACAGTTTCGGCGGCTGGAAACGCTCTGCATTCGGTGACGCGAACCAATATGGCATGGAAGGACTGCGCTTTTACACCAAAGTCAAAACCGTCACCCAGCGCTGGCCGGAAGGCGAGACCGAAGACAGCGCCTTTATTATTCCGCATTTTGGGTGATGTGATGATGCGGGCGATCTGTTTATCTCTGATAATTTGTTTGGCAATGACCGCGCCCACTGCCGCATGGACGCCAATCCTGACGGCTGACCATGTTCTCGGAGAAAATCGTATCGTCGCTTTGTGCAACGGCAGTTGGCAGTTGCATCACATAGATATGGATAGTCTTGTGGAGCGTGATATCGCTATGGTAGAAATCAAAGAAGGCTTTGCGACGTTTGTCACCAAAGATAAGGATGGCAGAGCCTACCTTACCCCCATAGCAAAAGCAGAATCCCTTATCCGTCGCGCTGCCTGCACAAAGGATACCGAGTTCGTCCTGATCGGCAAAGATACAGGCGTGAAACAGCGCTGGTCGAGGACGCTGCCAGAAGGCGACCTTTTCCAGACCATCGACGCTATGCCCATGCGGCAATATGAAATGCGAACACGGAGCCGCAATTAGATGCACTTCCTCCTCACCGAAGAACAAACGATGATTCAGGATATGGCGCGGCAATTTGCGAGCGCTGAACTCGCGCCGCATTCGGCCATGTGGGATGAAGAGAGATTTCTGGATCGCAGCATATTTACCAAAGCCGCCGAGCTTGGGTTTTGCGGAATTTATACATCCGAAGAACATGGCGGAACGGCTTTGTCCCGTCTGGATTCCGCGCTTGTCTTT
>ENA-ORXR01005129-ORXR01005129.1-marine-metagenome-genome-assembly--contig:-NODE-5129-length-10569-cov-3.673751_pt1 | contig 10569 bp, 10 predicted proteins | sample MGYA00237866_ERZ511479 | MGnify/ENA metagenome assembly ERZ511479 | reverse complement strand
AATGGTTCACCCCAGAGCCAATGGTTCACCCCAGAGCCAATGGTTCACCACCAGAGCCAACGGTTCACCCCAGAGCCAATGGTTCACCACCAGAGCCAACGGTTCACCTACGAGCCGACGGTTCACCACCAGAGCCAATGGTTCACCACCAGAGCCAATGGTTCACCAACAAAGAAAGTTATTAAAAGCGTTTAATACAAAAACAACTATCTTTTTTTTTGCAAAGAAATACCTAACTATCATGAATATATCCATCTATATTAGAAATGAAAAAAACAGAAGGAATGCACTTCGACTGACAGGAGTGTGACCAACACCTCCCCCTCCCCAAAAAGGCAAACATATTACATTAAACATGAACAAAGTTAAAGGGTAAACTATTCAACATCATTGACCCGATAACAAAAATAAACTATCTTTACAATTAAGCTATCTATTAACCCAAAGATTAAAATTAGGTTAATATATATCATTCTTGTAACTTTTTCGTTACTTTTGTGGTTCATGGAAGAAAAGGAGTTTTTACGGTCTATTGTTTCAACACCCGAATGTGAGGATTTCATGAAAGGATTGAACGAAAAGGCATCTAAGAAATTAGAGTACCTAATAAACAAAATTAGCAATCAACAAATTCTTAGTAAAGATGTTGTTACTAAGTTGGTGAATACTAAATTTTATGAATTACGTATTAAGGTCGGAAATCAATACAGAATTATAATGTTTGCAATCGACCATGATAATTTTAATGAATGTACTGAAGTGTTTTTCTTAAATGGATTTCACAAAAAAGCGACAAAAGACTATCCTAAAGCCATAAAAAGAGCGCAAAAACTTTTAACCGAATACCAAGACGAAATAAACCTAAAAGAAGATGAAGAAGAATAAAAAGAGATTAATAAACATGAATGAGGTTTTAAACCAAAAGTATGGTAAGAAAGGAACAGAGAGCAGAAGAATTTTTGATGAAGAATCAGAAAGCTATTATCATAGTGTTATATTAAAAGAAAGGCGCAAAAAGTTAGGAATGACACAAGAAGCACTTGCAAAAAAAGTAGGCAAGAAACGCCCTTATATTTCACGTGTCGAAAATGGAGAAGATATAAAAATGTCTAATCTCGTTACCATTGCAAATGCTTTAGGCTTGTATGTTGAATTGCGACCTAATTTATAACTATGAAAAGACACCAAAATAACAGATGTAAGTATTATGATATAGTGAGATTCGGAAACAATATATTTAAACCGTATTATCTTCTAAGGTAATACGGCTTTTTTTCGTTTTAGTTGGAACGGTTGCCAATGGTCGATGGTGTGGATGGTTGAACGTTCCCCCTATCAGGTCTATAATGTGAAATGTACAGTCGTGGAAATTTGACCCGACAGACCATAGAGCCGACGGTTCACCCGACAAACGACAACACAAAAGCAGAACGACACAACCCATTCCTCCACACTATCAAAATATTGAGATTTGAACGAATAAATTAAAGTAGTGAAAGTTTAGAAACTTATGTATTCCAAAATAGAGGTTATAGCCCAGCCTTGCATACTTCTGTCAGAACTTTGTATTGTTGCTATAAGAGATCCACCACTTTTATAAACTCTACCCGACGAGGTAGTCCTTCCAGACTTTAAATATGTAGTGGTGTAACTCGCATTAAAGCTATCGGCACCACCTGTGGAATTAAAATAAATAGATATGTCCATTGTTTCAGCACTTCTTGTTGTAATACTAACAATTCCAACTTTTTTGCCGTCTAAAAGCAATTCACACCGATCATCTGAACCTCTATGTGAGATATTACTACCTGTTGTATATTTTCCCATTTTTTTTAAGTTTTAGATTATGAAATATTGTGTTATTGTAAAAAAGAATTAATATAATTTAAACATCTTAATTTTTTAGGAAAGATTACTCCCTATTTTCGCCTATGTTGATGTTTTCTTTCCCATTATATACTCGATATTCTATTCGTTTTTTATTATAGAATCACTAATTTAAAACTAATATCTAATTATAGCAAATTATAAATATATTCTGTTTGTTAATATACACCTAACTAAAGTATGTATTTTTTGTTTTTATATCAACTATATGTGCATTGCTTATTTTTGATTATATTTGTACTGTCGAACTTTATGTATAGGGCATATCAATTCCCTTACTTTTATTTTATTGTGTTTTTCGAGTTTTGAAAGTATAACCTATCAAATAGGTTTATCTATAATAAACCCGTCAATTTTTGGGCTTTATATCCCTACCTTTATTGGTAGTCCTATATATAACATGTTCGACGACATGCCCAATTATTGATGGGCTTTTTTGTATCTATTTATTAACTTTTAAAAGTTATCTACTATGTCGAACATGTTAAAAATTTTCAAGTCAGAACAGGACAATACAATCAAGTATGTACTTGTATTATCCACCACCCTATCCATACAAGCCCAAATAAGTATGGAAACCACACCAGAAGGTAAAACACTCTATTCCCTACAATCTACCATTATTGATGGCGTACAAGCTCCAGACGGCAAAGAAATAAGCCGTACAAAATTAGGTACGGATTTAGGTTTGTTCTACTCTAATCCAGAGATACGGAATTTCCACAACGCCATGCCGTTTTTGTGTTCCTTAATCGAGGGCAACAGCCAAAAGGACACACTACCACCACCAAGAAAAAGAACCTTATTAGAGGGCTTAAAACAACGCCTAACAAACCTTAGATTATTGAGTTTAGAACCACACCCGACCATGTAAAATATGTACGATTGTCAGACAGTACAGAAGGGAACATGCGTTGTGTGTTCCTTTCATTTTTCAACTGATTACTAAATTAGGTATCTATTTAGTAAAAATTTCAAAAACACTCAATTCGATGGCAAGTTTCTTTTTCTCGTATGTTGGAATTTTCAGCACCAAAAAAATATACTTTCAGTCACTTAACAAACTATTCAAAAACCTAAATTTTGAGCGATTAGAAAAGTATAGTATTAGGAATAAACTATGTAGAAGAACCTACCAACAAACCAAACCATTAACGCCACAATTTTACTACAACTCAAACCACTACGATAACGACTTTCACCAGATCGAGCGTATTTTTTTTAGTGGTCAAAAAAATGTGATTTACACAAATATAAAAAAGTAGATATAAAAAGAGATCCACAGACATACAAAAAACTATATATGTATCAAATACAAAAATCTATATATAATAAATCTAAAGTATTTAGATAATTAGATTGTTAAAATATTAAACGCTTTTAATAATCAAGTTCTTTTTTTGAAAAGTAGCCTCCACACCTTGAAAATAGTGGAGGCGTTTTTGATAGAGTAGGAGAGGTGAAAACATTTATACCTTACAAAAAATGAAACGGTCTAAATGCAAGGGAATCAATGAAATGATAGGTACAAACTACTAAAACGGCTAAAATATAGGTATGAATGCAAAAAAGATGCGTTCTAAGCACGTTTTAAACGTATATACGAATAAGAAAAGGTAAATGATAGGATTGTATAGGAGAGGTCGAGAACGTTCAATTCTGACGTTTTGGTAAATCGTAGCATTTACAGCTTACCGAAAGTCGTTTTTTAGTTGCTCAAAATTTAGGTTAAAACCGTCTTAGAAATAAATGTTAATTGTATAGACAATAAACAAAAAATATTATTATCTTTGCATATGGAAAAGAAGAAAAAAACAAGGAACAAAATTAAGAAGAAACCAATCAATTTTATGTGTAGAATGTCCGAAACGACAAAGGACATGTTAAAGGAAAAAAGTCAAGCAAGGAACATGAACATGAGCCAATACATTGACTATCTAATTAAGAACGGAAAATAAGCGATTATAAAACATTTAACTTTTTTCTATATCTTTACAATCGAAATTATTTTAATAACACGCTAAGACAAAAAAATACCCAATTGGAGTGCAATCCAATTGGGCTAATTTTCATTAGCCCAAAATAGAAGCTAAGAAAGTACATGGTCAATGTGCTACAAAGATAAAATAAAAATAGGAATGTTTCAAAAAACATTTGTTTTTGCTTATTCTTTGTAGTACAAAGTTAATAAAAAAAGGCAACTAAGCCAATTTTAATGTATTTCCTACCTTTCTTTTTTGTGCCAAATTAGCGCAAAAATCAATCAAATGAATACTAATATTCATTACTATGATAGCATAGTACAGGAGCAACCCACCAGAACCACCACCATAAAAGAGACGTATCACAACGTCAAAAACGGTGCTTATTCACTCCAAACACATAATATTTTAGATACCTATTTTGATGGTATTGTAGATAATTGGAAAGGTCACGACAAAGACCCCTACCAAAATTTGAAGCGTGAAACCTTACATGCTGTAACCTTTAGCGGATTAATAGACCGTCATACAGGCTACATTGACAGCCATACGGGTTTAATTACCTTAGATATAGATAGCAACCCCAAAGAAGTCTTAAACGGCTTATTTGAGCGTATAACGGACGGTTGTGATGCAGCGATTGACGCATGCGCTTTATCGGTGTCAGGAATTGTTAATGGTTCTATGTGGGCAAATGTTAGGGTAACTATTCCAAGCAATCCAAAAACAAAGCTATCTAAGAAACTCAAAAAGTTAGTTGGAATCGTCGATGGTGACAACAGGAGCGAAGCCATAACAAAACTACATAAGGCATTTTATAGAGCCATAGCCCACCGATTTACTACAAAGTACGGTATTAAGTTAGCAACTACACAGAACCCCAAAAGAACCCGTTATTTGTCAGATGACCCAAATATCTATATTAACCCACACGACACCAACAGATATACTTTACAGTTTTTAGAAAAGTTTTTGACAGGAGAAAAGAAAGCTAAGAAAAAAGCAAAGAAATTTGATAAGGTAACAACCGATATAAATACAACTGATGCCTATTCTTTTGCCTACCAATTTGCAAAGAACAAAGGAACTGATTTTGTGAAAGGTGAAAAACATAATTTTAGAATGTTTTTTGCTGTTGCTTGTAATTTGTTAGGTGTATCTCAATCGGATTGTACAGACCACATACAAGAACACTATCCAAGTGGTAACGGTAAACTTGGAAACTGTATAACGTCACCTTACAAAAACTATGCAGCTACACATGGCATGTGGGCTTATAAGTTAAAGCCACTACAAAGCACTATACACGTTCCAAAAGGTAAGTATTTAAGTGACGTTGTTAGCGAAATAATGGAACACTACAAAAGGGAACTACTGATGGGAAACCGTCCTAAATTTTGCTTAAAAGGTAGTACGTCGATTGGAAAAACATATGCAACCGTTGAGAAAATTGCCCCCCAATTGACAGCGATGACAGGTAAGAAAGTAATATTTATATGTAACCTTAACTTACTCACAAAACAAACAGCCGACAAAGGAGACGTACAAGGATTAACAAGAACACCAAACGAGGAAACTTTATTAAAAGCGTTTAATAATGACTTTATTGTATGCAATCACGATGCCTTTGATACGGTTGCAAAGTATTGTATTGACAACAATATACGTCTACATATATTCTTTGATGAATCACAATCTTTAATAGATGGAATGAGTTTTAAGGCTAAGAAATTAATAGATGTTTTACAATACGCTGATTTTATAGGTGCATCTATTACGTTACTTTCTGCTACTCCTAAAGATTACTTTTTGCACGTTGGATTTAAGCGTATTGAAATTACAGACAACAACCAAACGCCAATAAAATTAATAAAGGTTTTTAGTGATGCACCTGTCGCAGATTTAACGATACAACACATTTTAAATACTGATTTTTCAAGTAAAAAAATCTTACTGATAAAGATACAATCTATCAAAAAGATTAAGCAAATTTATAAAAGCCTTTTGAATTTAGGTTATACAAAAAAACAGGTTTTAATGTTGTATAGTGATAACGAAATCAAAGAAACGGATTACTATAAAAGGATAGAAAAAAGTAAAAAAGATGAAGAAACTTTTGACGATGAAGTTTTAATTATTCTTACTACTTCTATAATCAATGAAGGTGTTAATGTTTACAGTAGTACCAGAGAATTTGAGTTTATAAATTTTGAAAGGAATCAATATTTTAGATACTTAGATTTAATTCAATTTATAGCACGTTGGAGAACAACAAAAAGTAAACTCGTTTACTCCTATCACAAGCCTATTACAACAGACTACGAAATTTCACCCGATGCACACATAAAGGCATTTACAGAACTTTTTGAGTCTTGGAGCAATGAAGCAAAAAGCCTAAACAGTAGCAAAAACACACATTTTACTGAAACTAAAATTAGTACCTTTTCAACTACTTCGCACGTTGAAAGGTATATAATTTATAATAAATTAAAAGGAAAGTATGTGGTCAATGTTTTGGCATGTGCTGCATACGCTGAAAATATTTACAATAAGAATTTACCCACCGACGAAGCCTATAAGAGATTACAAAGTGAGTTTCCAAACATAGAAATAATTGAGGGCAACCCACCAACGATTCAAAAAGAAATCCAAGAAATAACACAGGAACAAAAAGAACTTACAGCAGTAGAAAAAGAAAAGGCAATAGAGCAATTAAACACACTTTTTCACAAAGATATTTTTATCCTGTTGGCAGCGTTTAACCTAAAGTCAGATAGTACGACCCTAATCGAAAAGGGACGTTTCCATTTTCCAGAAGTACAAAAGAAAACTATCCACTACAACGAATGGAGAACACAAGCCGTTGAAGCCATAAACGCAAACAAGGAACTATTCATAGAAAACTTTTCTTTAGTTCAAAAGTTTGTATATTACGTTTGTAAGGTTTTGGATGTTGGATTCAAAAGGGAACATCTTATTGGGTTCTTAACTGATGGAAAAGGTAACATAAGAAGTTATCAAAAATTGACAGGTATTTTTGACAAACTAAATACATGGCGACTTCTGTATGTTGGTTCTAAGAATGACAAAGAAAACTATCTAAAAGATACACAATTAAAAGAGTTAAAGCAGTACCAATCTATCCAAGAAAAGATACTAAAAGCCGTTCACCCTACAAAAAAGGAAATTACAGTTAAAAAGGCTTTAATTATCGTCTATAAGTCAAGTATTAAGGGATACACCCAAAAGAGGGCTAAACACCTAATAAATAAGCTATTTGAGTGCCATAAACCAAAGAATAAAGCGGTTTATGTAATTGAATCCAAAAATGACTTTTTTGACCTATTTTCTACTATAAATTTGAGCTTTGAGCAAAATGTTAAAATTGTAGATAACTTATTGATTGTCAAGGGGAAAAAGGGAAGTAGCAACGATTTATTATTTATAAGAAAGGTTTAGTGTTGCTACTTCCCACCAAATTAAACCTAAAACAACCAAAATAAAGCCCTCTAAGCCCTCAATTAAGTATCTACATAGTTGAGAGGTTTAGACGGCTTTTAACCCACCCAAAAACCCACAAAAGATGACCAATTTTTATCAAATGAATTTCAATGATGGAAGTACAAGGTATTTCAAAGAAGTAAGCAACAAAGCACAGGAACAATTTTTTGTTACGTACCTAAATTTCAACAGATACGGACGTTATCAAAACCATCATATTTGTAAAGTGAAAAACAAGCCTATGAAGGTAGGAACACCAATAACAGAAAAGCAGTACAACCGTCAAAAAAATGAAGTTTTAGAACATCTTACTCAACTGTTATAGCTAACAAAATAGACTATTAAAAGCGTTTAATAAAACCATTAAAAGCGATGTTTTAAACGTAAGTAAGCACCCCAAAAAAGGAAAAACTAAAATTTTACCAATAAGAACTATTTAGTTCTGTACATAAAGCTATAAAACTATTTAGGGTATAAATGCAGTTTATTTTGCTATTGTTTCAGTTTAAAAAGTCAAAAGTTTATAACTGTAAGTTAATCAGTGATTTAGATGCTATCAAAGATTTATGTTTAGAGTATAACGTCTATTTGGCGTTTTAAACGTCAAATGATACATATTTGAGCAAAGGACAGTTATTAAAAGCGTTTAATAAGAATAACAACAGACGGTTCACCAGAGCCAAAGTAAACCGATTTACTACCTTGAAATCATTTGTTTGATAGTTTAAGATTTTCTACTTATATTCCTTTGTAAAAAAAGGAGCAATAAAGTTGCCCCTTTAATTCAAAAATCAATTAATCATTTTCATTTTTCGTACCTTTTCTTAGTCTTAAAAAATTAATGATTAGGTTAATAGTTCCAATGATTACAGTAATAACTGCACATATAACTAAAACAAAATTTAATGTAGCCATTTTATAGAATTTTAATGGTGAAATAATAAAGCATCAAGTTGGCAGACTTGGTGCTTTTTGTTCTTACTTAGTTTTAACAAATACAAATCTACTTTAAGATTTTTGTTTTTTTGGTGCAGTTGGAATTCGGCAACTTTTCCTGTTGTTACAGGATAATTTACTTTCTACATCTATTACTGATAAAATTAGATTGTTTTAGCCAATTAGCCTAATAGGAAAGTAATATTTAATGAGAATAACAGCATTCTAAAGGTACATTCGTGCCTGTTATAGCCTTATATAGCTTTGTCAAAGGTCTGTTATTTTTTTTAAAACAAGTTGTAAAGTTGCTGTATAGCAATCATATAATTCTGTATTCATTTAGCATCAAATGAAATATTTTATGTTCGGATAGAACCAAATATAGGACACCCATGCATCTATATTTTAGATAGAAGCTATAATAAAACACGACTTGAAATAAAATTGAATATCTATTTCTCCACTTCTTTTAGGAGAAAAATACATTAGGATAGTTGCTTCTATAGACAACCTTTATACACTGTGTCACCCTTCAAACCAGTGATAATTTTACAAGTTGCTGTAGTAACCATTATTAGAAATTTTAGATTTTTTTGGTGAAGTTGGATTTTCCCCAATTTATTGTAATATATGTTTTACGTAAATTTGTTTTTTTTTTGTTATTTCTAACCTGTGATAAGTAAAATTATCAAAAGTAATTAAGGAGGAACATAATCATTTGAAAGTCTAAAAAGACAAAAGCCGTACAACATTCTGAAATAGTTGTACGGCTTTTTTGTGTTAGGGGCGGATGGTTCACCAACAGACACAACCACCGCCAATGGTTCACAATAGAACACCATAAGAGAAAAGACCATTCCCCTACAATTGAGAACCACCAAAGAAAAGTAAACGCATTTACTACGAGCGAATAAAGACTAAAATTTGTGAGTGCAGTATGTACCATCTGTTTAACTTCTTTGTTCCTTGTATCGTTCCCTTTCTTAATTCCTTACGTAGTGTCTCCTGTGTGATGCTCAATAGGTTTGCAGCCGTTTCAACTGTATAGATTTTATCGTTATTCATTTTACTACTTTTATTTAGTACAGTTTGAAAAACGGCTAATATAGAACATATACAGAACACATGTAAAGTCTATATAAACACTACATACTGTACTAAAGTGTACTAAAATAAACCCTATCAAAAAACACAGTACAAAACTCAATTATAGCTTACTTTCAAAACCTGTACTACATTAATACAACGTACTGCAAAAAACGTTCGTTTAATTTGGCACAGTCAAAAGAATAGTGTATCTTTGAAGGGTACTAATAACAGTACATACATATTCAAAACTTGAACGATGAAAAAAGGAATTATCTACACCAGAGTAAGCACAGTATCACAAGAAGTAAACCGCCAAATTTCAGAACTGAAAGACTATGCAAGAAAAAACGATATTGAGATTGTGGAATTTTTCACCGATGTAACAAGTGGTAAGACCAAAGCAGAAAAGAGAACAGGAGCAAAAGACATGTTTGATTTCTTAGAAAACAACAAAATTGATATTGTGCTTGTATCTGAAATTAGCCGTATAGGACGGTCAGCAATCGACGTTCAAAAAAACATTAGTACAATAGTAGAAACCTACAATGTTAATCTATACATACACCAACAAGGACTACAAGCGTACAACCGAGATGGGAAAAGAAACATGGCTTTTAAGTTGGTTACTGATGTACTTGCAAACGTCGCACAGATGGAAAGGGAACAATTGAGCGAACGAACCAAAAGCGGACTACAACAGAAGAAAAAAGAATACGAAGCTCACAACAAAGTAAAAGGACTCAAAGAAGGTGACAAAGGATATAAAAAGTTAGGTCGTAAGGTAGGAACAACAAAAGATAGTAAGACCTTGTTAAGCGAAAATAAGAACGTAGTTAGAGAACTTAAAAACGGCATGTCAATTCGTAAAACTGCCAAACTTTGTGATGTGAGTCCTGCAACGGTTCAAAAGGTTAAAAAGGCAATGACAGCGTAAAAATAGGAAAAAATAGTTTTCATTTTTTGAAGTGTGCATCTTAACAGGTGTACGCTTTTTTTTTGTGCTATGAAGTCACCACCACCAGAGCCAATGGTTCACCTACGAATCAAACCACCACCATAAGAGCCGACGGTTCACCCCAGAGCCAATGGTTCACCCCAGAGCCAATGGTTCACCCCAGAGCCAATGGTTCACCACCAGAGCCAATGGTTCACCCCAGAGCCAATGGTTCACCAC
>ENA-ORXR01005128-ORXR01005128.1-marine-metagenome-genome-assembly--contig:-NODE-5128-length-10569-cov-11.577011_pt1 | contig 10569 bp, 11 predicted proteins | sample MGYA00237866_ERZ511479 | MGnify/ENA metagenome assembly ERZ511479 | reverse complement strand
AATGCGCTGCAAACCGTTGTCGACGGCGTGCAATATGCCATCCCGCTGGCGGGCCTCATCGATATGGACGCCGAGCGCAAACGCCTCGCCAAGGAAATCGAGAAAGCCCAAGGCGAGATCGAGAAAATCGACCGCAAGCTCGGCAATGAAGCCTTCGTCGCCAAAGCCCCCGAGAAGGTCGTGACCCTGCAAAAAGAACGCCGCGCCGGCTACGCTGCGGAGGTTGAGACGCTACAGGCAGCATTGGACGGCATGAGCTAATAATTTGCATCAATTCAACGAACATCACCCCGAATTCGAAGGCTTTAGTGCATTTTATAATTCGGATATCTTGCCGGACTTAGAGCGGGACGAGCTGCGCCGTCTTGATGCTATGGCAAGAATTAAAAAAAATCTAATAGGCATCGCCGTTGTGACCTTGGCGGCATTGGCGATATTTATCTATGAGTCCATGCCGACTGTGACCTATATCTTCATTCTTGCCATCGGCGGGATGGGCGCGGCGGGCAGTGCGAAATATGTGATGCGGAATGTCCGCTCCGACACGAAAGAAAATATCGTCGGCAATCTATGCCGTTTTCTCGGTTTTGCCTTTCAGGCCGAAATGGAGGTTTCGCCGCGCTTGGATCAATTTGAAGAGCTCGGGCTTGTGACTAAAAATTATGGGCGCAGCCAATTTGAAGATCAGATTTCAGGACAGGCACATGGCGCGAAATTTCTTCTGCACGAAGCCCATTTAGAAAAAAGGGAAGGCACAGGGAAAAACAGACGTTGGGTAACCAAATTCCGGGGCCAGCTTTTGGTCATCGAATTTCACCAAAAATTTCTCGGGCGCACGATTGTTCTGCGAGACAAAGGCTGGCTGCAAGGAAAAAAGAAAGACGACATGAAACGCGTGGGTCTTGTTGACCCGGTATTTGAGAAAATTTTCGAAGCTTATGGGACGGACCAAGTGGAGGCGCGCTATCTCCTCACACCGACTTTTATGCAGCGCCTCGTTGATTTAGAAAATTCCGTCGATGGCAAGAATATCCGTTTTGGATTTGATGGCGGAATGCTGTTCATCGCAGTTGAAACGGCAAACCGTTATGAGCCGGGCAGTATGTTCAAACCTTTGACCGAGACAACCCGAACGCAGAAAATACTCGACGAAATTGGCGCGATTTATGATGTCATTGATGGGGTCATGAAGCGGTGAGGGGTGGTGGCCTCACGTTCCCTAACCATCAGTAATTCGGGTTCTAAAAAATCGCCCTATGGGAATGGCGGAGTTGGCTATGATAAATATTTACATTGCGCCGGGATGCGAACTGTCAACGACCGCTTAAGTTACAATTTTCGCACTCTGAGTATCCAGGCCTTCAAATTGCCAGTAGGCTTGCACGATGGATATGAGGGTTTTCTCTTCAAGATGGAATTCCATATCAGAAAAACTGATCTCTCTCAAAACATTTAGTACCGCTTGTTTCTCCGGCCAATCGGCTAATTTTAGGATCATATGGGTAAGGGCGACATCTTTGCGAAGGGCAGGTGTCTCGGTGTTGAGTATGTGTTGATAATCATCAAACCAGTCACGAATATTCGCGTCCGACAGGTCTCCGCCAAACTTATCTTTCAATTTCAGCCGACCAGCGCCGCGCACGAGGGCGTCAATTTCCGAAGAGCAGACATGTCCGTCAGCCAGGATGACTTGGGTTAGCAAACGCAACACCATATCGGTTTGAGGTTCGAGTAGCGGCAAGGGTGCGCGCGACGGAGCTTTCATCGTATTGATCATGGGGGCGGGCTATCAAAAGAAACCCGAACCTAAGCTGAATGTGTTTTCCATCGGCGTTTTGTGAGGTCTCATAGCCCAATCTACTTCCGGCAATGGCGTAAAAGAAACTATGATTACTCCTATGTCCGCGCTTCAAAGGTCAGAACATAGCTTTCATCCAACCGACCCGTCGCCTCAAACAGCTCCGTCAGCGTCCCAAAGGTCGTCGTTAGGACCTTTTCGCCTTGGTCATCCAAGAGCAGGCGCTCATCTATCATGGGCCCGAAATGTCGACGAAGGGGTGAGACTTTTAGCTCTGTTGGCGTGACCGTCTCGGCGAGCTTGTCCCGTAAAACGGCGCGGTCGGTCGTGTCCCAAATCGCGGCGGCGATGGCATAGAGCATCAGCTCGTTACAATTCTGCCACCGCAAATCTAAAGGGTTGGATATAAGTGAATAATTGGGTTGATGTACGGCCGGATATTCGGGGCTTTCGAGGAAATCATAGAGGAGGTTCTGTGTTGCCGTATCAGGGACTAAAATTCCGGCATCGCGTTCCTGCAAGAGCCGCAGAAAATCTGCGGATGTGTCCGTCACAAGGGTCGAGCGCAGGCGGTTCTCCTCGCCGTGATAGAGATTGTAAACATCATATTCACCGTCCGCATTTCGCCGGAAGAAAGCGCTGTGTGTGAACATCACGCCTTCTGGGAGTTTATCCCGCGTCTGTCCCGCGCGGGAAATGATGGCGAGTTTGATGTCTTTGCGGTTCAACTCTTCTTGGATCTGCTGTCCAAAATTCTGCAAAGTCTCGGGGGGATAGAGGGCGTCGCCGCTATCTGTGGAGGCCGTATAGCCCGCATAAACGGTTCGGATATGCCAGCCATATCCGAAGACGGCGATGAGCAATACGAGGCCGCCGCCCAATAATAGTTTCGCGAGTGGGCTCACAAATCAAAGTGCCCGACAACCGGAACATGGTCGGATGGCTTGACGCCTTCGCGGGTCATCTTGTGGATGTTGATGTCGGTCGCGCGGTCAATGGCTTGCGGCGAGCAGAGCAAGTGGTCGATGCGAATGCCCAGATTATTCTGCCACGCCCCGCCTTGGTAATCCCAAAATGTATATTGGCCGTCTCGTCCGTCAAATTGGTCGAACATATCGTAAAGCCCGATATGTTTCAGTGCGTGAAAGGCGTCCAAAGTCTCCTGACGGAACAGGGCATCGCCCCACCATCCTTTGGGATCATGCGTATCGCCTGGACGCGGGATCACATTGTAATCGCCCGCTAAAATCAGCGGTTCTTCATGAGTCAACAACTCTATGGCGTGGGTGCGCAGCCGATTCATCCAGTCGAGTTTATAGGTATATTTCGGACTCTCCATGGGGTCATCCAATACAGGATTTCCGTTGGGTAGATAGATGGACGCTACCCGCACGGCCTCGCGCTCTGTAGAAACGACAGCCTCAATATATCGGGCCTGCGCGTCACTCTCATCTCCCGGCAGGCCGCGGCGAACATCCTCGAACGGAAATTTGGAAAGCAACGCCACGCCATTATAACTTTTCTGACCGTGGGTTTCGATGTAATATCCCATGGCTTCAATCTCCAGGCGCGGGAAACCCTCATCCACAGTTTTGATTTCCTGCAGGCAAGCGATGTCAGGCTGCTCGGCTTCAAGCCAAGCCGTTACGGCATGGAGCCGTGCCTTTATGGAGTTCACATTCCAGGTTGCGATTTTCATGTGTTTGCCAATGCTTGTATTATTTTTGCGAGAATGAAAAACCCGATCAGGTACATCCAAACCTTACCGACGCCGTCCGATTTAGTTTCAACTATCGGAACCGGATCGACGCCGCGTTTACGCAGCTTCATTCGGCGCGCCAACCATTCAATTTGCAGTCCACGAATATATCCCATTTTGCTGACCTGATCCCAGCTCATCGTTTTAAATAGAGAAGCGGTTATGGACGGCGAGAGTTTTTGCGGCATTTTTTCGGGTGTTTCGTGATGGGGATGCTCGTCAAAATATCCGTGAAACCGCAAAATCGTGTTCATCAATAATTGTTCGAAATCCACATAATCATCAATGTCGAGTTGGCGGGCTTTGCGGAACAATTGGTTCCACTGCTCGCGGTCATTATACCAGTTCGAGTCCGATAGGATTATATTCAAATCATCAAGCAAAGGCTCAGTTGGCGCCGCAGACGCCTCGACTATCGTTACGGGCGCGTCAAAATTCGGTGTCGCGCCGATGGCATAGGTCGTGTCGCTCTGAGCCTCCGGCTCGGGCAACATGTCTGCATAGGTGAGTTCAGGTTGAGGTGGGGATATAAATTCCAGTTCCGTCTCCGTAGTATAAGTTGCCTCAATGGAAATATTCTGCGCTTCCGAATCTGTGTCCTGCGCTTGCCATTTCAGAATGTCTAATGCCTGATCATGGGCATCGCGTAATCGCATAAATCCGTCGGGATCGTCCTCGGGCCGCGTGAGTTTCAGCATTTTGGAATAGGCGCGTTTGACCGTTTTACGGTCTGCGGGCGGGCCGTCCAAGCCCAGCACTTCAAAATAGTGTTGGTGAGCCGGCACAGCCTAAAAGACGTCCATGCGGTCAAGGTCGTCGAGGAATTCCATTACCTCTTTCCGGTTTAACTTAATGTCCGTATCATTTTGTTTTGTCAGCGTATGTTCGAATTGCACCAGACGATTTTCAATTGCCGTCCGAATGTCGCCCAAGTGATTTTCATAGGCTGCTTTTAGGCGATTTATGACCGCTGCGTTTTCGGCCACCTCACGCGGATGGATTTTTAGCTTCTCCAGCTCTTTCAAGCGTTTCTGGATCTCGGCTTGCGACAGGCTTCCGGGATTGCCCTCCAAGATCAGCTGTTTGACCACGCCTGTGGCAACGACCGTGACGAGCACTTCCAGAACACCCGATACATCATAGGTAAACCGGACTTTGAAATCCTGCGTTTTACCTTTTTCTTTCGGGACTTTTAGTGCGATTTCGCCCAGGGGAACATTGTCCTCGACGCGCGGACTTTCGCCTTGGAAGATGCGGAGTGTGATATCGGTCTGGCCGGGATGTAGCGTTGAATAGGGTTCGACGCGGGAGGCGGGAATGACCGTGTTGCGCTCGATGATGGGCTGGAAATATCCGCCTTCCCATTGGTCAGGCCCAAGCTGTTTCGCGATTTCCGTGCCCAGCGTAAACGGACAGACATCCGTCATGACGATGTCTTCCAACGCTTCGTGGCGGTCCAGCAGGCCGGATTGCACGCCCGTCCCGAGAGCGATGACTTCGTCCGGGTCGAGGCTGTGTTCCGGAAATTTGTTGAGCAGCTTTGTCACCATGGCCCGAATGACCGGCATACGGGTCGCCCCGCCAACAAGGATAATGCGTTCAATATCGGCGCTGCGCAGACCCGCATCTGAAATCGCGCGCTGGAGCGGCATACGCATGCGCGAGATCAGTTTTTGCGTCAGCTCCTCGAACTTAGACCGGCTCAGCGTGAGCTCTTCCTCGGTCTTGCCGTTGATATATTTGACCGTCACATCCGCTTTCTCAGATAAGGCCAGTTTAGCCTTATTCGCGAGGTCTCGCAGACGCCCCAAATCATTAGGTTTCATCTTTTCGCGCGTGAGGCCGAGCTGTTCGATAAAGTGGTCTTCGACGGCGGTGGTGAAATCTTCGCCGCCCAGAAACGCATCGCCCGCGCTGGAACGGACTTCCATGACGCCGTCAAATATCTCAAGAATAGACACGTCAAATGTGCCGCCGCCCAAATCAATGACCAGAAATGTGTTCTCGTCTTCTTTGCTGGAGAGCCCATAGGCGAGGGCAGCCGCCGTTGGCTCATTTATCAGGCGTTCGACTTTTAGCCCGGCCATTTTCCCGGCGGCATAGGTCGCCTTGCGCTGGATGTCATTGAAATAGGCGGGGACGGAAATAATCGCGCGGTCTACGGGTTGTCCCAAATGCGCTTCGGCATCGGCCTTGAGGGCGCGCAAGACGAGAGCGGACAGGTCCTCCGCTTTATACTGGGTCTTGCCCAAGCTATGTGTTTTCGCTGTGCCCATGGCGCGCTTAAACCGGGCGACGGTCATGTTAGGATGCGTGATAAGGCGATGTTTTGCCGCTTCGCCCACCAAGATATCGCCGCTGTCTGAAACGCCGACAACAGAGGGCGTTAAAAACGTCCCCGAGCTATTGCGGATCAGCTCAGGCCCATCATTTGTGAAGACAGAAATAAGCGAGTTTGTCGTGCCGAGGTCGATTCCGACGAGAGCCATATTGAGGCCTTTAAAATTGAAGTTTTCAGGTCTTTTTCGTCCTGTCTGGCCTCCTCCAAGTCAAGACCCCCTTCTCATATAGTCAGAATATGGTGGGGAATCAGTTGATTATCGACCTTCGAAAAGAAATGTATTGACGATAACTAAAATGTTGTAGATATACAACGTAATGATTTATAACCGCATCAAAACATTGCGAACAGAGAAAGGATTGTCTCGAAAAGACCTGGCGGAAGCCGTTGGGGTTAATTTTCAGACGATCGGCTATCTGGAGCGCGGCGACTATAACGCCTCGCTAGAGCTGGCATTTAAGCTGGCCGAGTATTTCAATGTTCCCATTGATGTGGCGTTTTCACCTCGGCCTTTCAAAACAATGGCAGAGGAATTAGCGGCTTTGCGCGCGGCCGAATAACAGCGCACAAATAGGAGGAGAGCGTTATGTCAGTATTTGAAAAAGCGAATGAAGTCGTCACGCAAATCGCAGGATTTGCCACCGTATCTTTGACAGATGCTCTCGGCAGCGTATTTATGCTGTTTGTGATGTTTTTCTTAGATCTGCTGCTGGGGCTTTAGGGGCCGAGAGGGGAGCCAGTTCCTCAATTGATTACGCATGGGCGCAATGGCGCTGCTATACCTTAAAAGTCAGAATAAATGGACAAATTAGATATGCCGACGAAATTTGAGAAGGAAGCCTATGATGATCTAAATCTAACTGACCGGTTCGGTTATGCCATGGTTCCGAAGGCGGGCTATGATATTGGCAAGAAGCGTCTTGCTCGGCTTAGACTGGCCAGTCTTGTTGTCCTGATCGGCCTGCCCGTTTTATCGATTTTAATGGCTGTGTTGATCGCTTACGATGATGCAGCTTGGACTGATAATTTTTTTCTCATTGTCTCAGTTTTTTCCATTATTGTGATACTCGCGGTCAGTGCTTTCGTTGTAATTTTTGATAATTTCGGACGCCGGATTTTGCATGTAACAGTAGGAAGCTTGTCAATGATGGAGCGTCAGCGTTGGGCAAAAGGGCCTAAAGGCAAGGCTCGCCTTAGCAAAGTCTTGCCAAATGAATGGGAAATTCAAATCGTCAAAGATGCCTGCCTTTGGTCTTATTCGCGCATTTTAATCGCAATTTTTGTGGCTTTTGCATCGGTGCATTTGGTTATAATTGGGCTCGATTTATTCTTTCCAGACTCAGCTATTCTTAGACCAATTTTCACGGTCAGGTCCATAGCTGGTGTCGCATAGACGGCGGTCTACATTATGATCGTCTTGCCGATAGCCCGGATTGTTTGGACGCTGCCCTCGCTTGAGGACGAATAATATGCAGATGAACAAAATCAAATTACCTGAACCCAGTTCATCCTATTTTATGAGGAAACCTAAAATGATTAAAAATCAATACATCAAAGTTCAGAAAGAAATTTTGAAAACGATCCCGGTGAACCCATTTGAGCTTACGGACGTTGGTATTCGTCACCTTAAGAATAGTATCTTAGTGAGCCTTATTTCGCTGCCTGTCTGCCTGGTGATGTCTTTGGTGACTTTCAGATGGGCTTTATCCCCCGAGGGTACGGCCACTGAGGGGTTAATGGCGATGTTTGTGAAGCTAGCGGGCTTATTGATTATTCTCTTTGGGTCTCTCTTCGCGATGAGTAAATCGACTGATTATCTTCTGGGCACAGGACTCTATTGGCAGCTGAGCGTCTCCGATGAATTACAGGACGAGTGGGCACTGACGCAGAAACGGCGATCATATTCTAAAGCTTTTGAATATGTAATCTATGGAGCAGCCGCGATCTTTGTCCTCGTGCTGGCCTATTGCGGCATAGCCTATGCCTTCACTGGTGCTTTGCCACCTCCACCAAGTTTTGGCGTGAGTGTCATTATTGCGGGTTCACTTATTTATGTATCGGCGCTTGCTCCAATTATTAACATTGCTTGGACTTTGGCGCCGATTGAGGATGACGGTTCCTACGTTGAACGGGTCAAGCCGCTGAAGCGCGAACGCACCGAACCGTTAAAGCCTAAACAGACGTGGATGAAGCGGCTTTGGCAATGGGGGCCGATCGTCCTTGGATTGTTAGTAGGGGTAAGTTGGGCGGTAAACCAATAGGGCATCACTACCGGCTGTCCTGAAGGTATTTTGAACATCCAGAATCCGCCGAAGCCTATTCATTTTCATAAAAGTGCAGCGCAACCATTCTTATATGTTCAAACGCAATGTTTTTGCGTTGCGGGCAGGATACTGTTACGACGACCTCAATCGCGCGGGGGCACGACGATGGCTCTCAAACAGGGCCTAATTTATTGGAGAGATATGCAATGCGACTAACCACTTCCATCCGTAAAATCTTACTTGGCACGACCGCTGCACTCGCGCTGGCCGCCTGCGACGCAAATAAGACGGATACATCCTCGGAGACTAAAGAGATGAGCGAACAGATGGGCACGACAACTTCGGGCGACGTGTCAGAAAATACCATACTGGCAAAGTGGACCGGCCCTTATGACGGCGTTCCGGCGTGGGACAAAGTGAAAGTGTCTGATTTCCCGGCTGCTTTTCAAGCCACCATGGAAAAGGTGAGGGCCGAGGTGGAAGTCATTCGCGATAATCCGGATGCCCCGACGTTCGAAAATTTCACAGAGCCAATGGAACTGGCGGGCAATGACGTGAGTGAGCTCTTCGCTATCTGGGGCGTTCATACGAGTAACCTTTCCAATGCGGAGGTTCGCGAAATCCAGGGTGAGTGGTCCCCAAAAATCTCGGCGTTTTTTGATGAGCTAGCGCTGGATCCAAAGCTGCTGGAAAAAACCAAGGCTGTTTTTGATGGCCGCGCAAAGGCCGGTCTGGATGCAGAGCAGATGCGCTTGGTCGAACGCAATTATGAAGAGCTTGTCCGCAACGGCGCGTTGCTGGAGGGGGCGGATAAAGAGAAGCTAATTTCGCTAAACTCCGATTTGTCGAAACTGTTCAATGAGTTTTCGAACAAGGTGCTCGCCGATGAAGAGACCTATATTTACCTAACGGATGAAGCTGAACTCGCCGGATTGCCGGACAGCTTCATCGCGTCAATCAAAGCCGCCGCAGAGGCGCAGGATAAAGAGGGATGGGCGCTCAAAAATACGCGCTCTGTGATGCAGCCCTTCTTACAAAACTCGACCCGCCGCGATCTGCGCGAAAAGGTCTATAACGCCTATATCAATCGCGGCGATAATGGCGACGCGAATGACACCAATGCGACCATCGCCAAAATCCTTAAAATTCGCGCCGAGCGTGCCAAGCTGCTGGGGTTTGAAACGCATGCCCATTACCGCATGGCCGACACCATGGCGAAAGAGCCGGAAGTCGCGATGGATCTGATGATGCAGGTCTGGCCCGCAGCCGTCGCGCGTGTGGAAGAAGAAGTCGCGGATATGCAGGCCGTGGCGGATGCTGAAGGTGCTGATATCACGATCAAGCCATGGGACTACCGCTTCTACGCGGAGAAAGTCCGAAAGGCGAAATATGACCTCGATGCGTCCGAGATCAAACCTTATTTCAAACTCGATAATATGGTCGACGCGATGTTTGACGCCGCCGGAAAGCTCTACGGCATGAGCTTTACGGAAAACACAGGCAGCGTGCCGGTCTTTGACCCTGAAGTGCGTACGTTCGAAGTGAAGCGCGGCAGTAAGCTCATCGGTCTTTTCTATCTCGATAACTATGCCCGCGAAGGCAAACGCTCCGGGGCGTGGATGACGACCTATCGCAGCCAATATGAGCTGGGCGGGAAGAACCGCTATGTGCTGGCGTCCAATAATAATAACTTCGTCAAAGGCGGTGAGGGTGAACCCACGCTCATCAGCCTTGATGATGCGACAACGCTTTTTCACGAGTTCGGACACGCGCTGCATTATCTGAATTATGACATCAAATATCCAGGTCTTGGCGGCACGCCGCGTGACTTCGTTGAATATCCTAGTCAGGTGAATGAGAACTGGCTACTCACCCGCTATGTGCTCGATAATTACGCGAAACATGCGGAAACCGGAGAGCCGATGCCGCAGGCTTTGGTCGACAAAATCAATAAATCCAAGACCTTCAATGAGGGCTTCGGGACGGTCGAATATCTCGCCAGTGCCATCGTCGATATGAAGCTCCACAACCGCTCGGAGCCGGTCACTGACCCCGATAAATTTGAGCGCGAAACGCTGAAAGAGATTGGTATGCCCGATGAGATCGTGATGCGTCATCGCCTGCCGCAATTTAATCACCTGTTCTCCTCCGATGCCTATTCGGCAGGCTATTACAGCTATCTCTGGTCCGAAACGATGGACGCAGATACATGGGCAGCGTTCGAAGAAGCTGGCAGCCCGTGGGATAAGGACACCGCAGAACGCTTCCGGTCCATCATCATGGCAACGGCCAATGAAACTGACCGCAAAGACGCTTACCGCGAATTCCGAGGCCGCGACCCGGAAGTTAAATATATCCTCAAAAAACGCGGCTTTCCGGTGCCGGGTGAATAGGGCTTGCGGAAATA
>ENA-ORXR01005127-ORXR01005127.1-marine-metagenome-genome-assembly--contig:-NODE-5127-length-10572-cov-10.450024_pt1 | contig 10572 bp, 8 predicted proteins | sample MGYA00237866_ERZ511479 | MGnify/ENA metagenome assembly ERZ511479 | reverse complement strand
TCACCTCGTCATTTTACCATGGTAAAATTTTATGCCTAAGTTCTGATATGGATACTATTGTATCGAGAAATATATAGAATATAAAATAAGCATATTATTAATTCTTACACCGAAAGAATTTTATTGTAATATAGGAAATTAAAGGCCAGGCTATAACATAAGATAGACTGATCATATCTCTCTACATGTAGAGACGACAGCTATCACGTACCGCTATTTACAGCTCAGCGAGATAAGAATATTTCAGTCTTATTAATACGATGAATCATCAATGCTATAATTGAGCATACTCTAAAATTGACATAAAAAGAAAGAAAAGGCATAGCTTATATAAACTCGTCTGCATCGGAGGTCCTACCTACATAGAACATAGCCATGCCGCCAAATATCATAACCAGTCTGATGACAAAGCCAAAAGTTGCCCCAGGTTTGTCTATAAAAGTTAGAAAGCTCAGTTTTAGATTTACTAAGCTGAGGCAAAGTGCAAGAAACCCAAATAAGAATATGAGAAATCCCGTAACGGTCATGATTGTTTTCATAGTTCGCTAAGATATGTATTTAGCTAGTATAACATGAGCTAATTTTGCATTATGATTCGTCCTAAAGTCTATTTTTTTGTATAATGTGTATTATATTAGTCATTGTAGATTTAGTGGAGATAAAATCAAAAAAAGGATTTAAACAAATGTTCGATATCTATTACAATCCATTGTGTAATTTTGCCTATTCGATTCTCAGGAATAGTGCTAAAGCAGAGGATATTGTGCAAGATGTCCTAATGAAAATATGGGAGAAAAGGAATGATATAGAGTTCAATTCTAATGTCAAAACCTATTTATTCACTTCTGTTAGAAACAAAAGTTTTGAATACATAAGGTCTGAAAAATCTGAAAGAGCTAAAATTTCTGACTACACATTGCTACAATCAAGACTCGGAGACGACAAAATAGACAAAGAAGCGACTATCATGATGATGAAAGAGGAGCTCAATAACTCCATACGACATTTGCCTCCCAAATGCCGCGATATATTTGTGCTAAGTAAGTTACAAGGGTTAACTTATAATGAAATTGCGGAATTAAAGAATATATCGGTAAAAACTGTAGAAACTCAGATGTCGATAGCCCTAAGGAATTTAAGAGAAAAATTTAAAGCGAAATTAGATAATGAATATTGACTCAGTCATACATAATTACTTACTAAGCAAAGAATCTAAGGAAGAGCTAAGACTTCTAGAATCTTGGAAGGAAGAGTCCAAGAGTAACCTAGAAGTATTACAAGCGTTAGAGAACAATTGGAATTTACTAGACGAAATGAAAGATTACCGAGCGTTCGATACACCGAAGGCATGGGAAGAACTATCTAGTAATATGGTAGAGGAGAAAGAGTCTAAAGTAGAGGAAGAGATAAAGGCAAGGAAAGAGACGAAGGTTTTTCCTCTGTGGAAATATGCTATTGCGGCAAGTGTGACTTTACTAGTGGGCTTATTTGTATGGAACAGTGTTCCTAACAATGGGGTAGGTACAGCATCTGAGCCTGTAGGTATTCTTACCTCCGTAGATGATATAATGACTAAAGATCTAGAAGATGGATCCTCTGTGTGGCTGAACAAAAGTTCCGCTCTGGATATATCTAAGTTTAGTAAAAGTAATAGATCGATTGCACTGCAAGCAGGTGAGGCTTTCTTTCAAGTAGAATCAGATAAGGAAAATCCATTTTCTGTAGATGTCTCAGATTTTCAGATTACGGTTGTAGGTACAGCTTTCAATGTTAAAAAAGCGGACCAAGAGGTGGAGATATATGTGCATGAAGGAGTAGTCTCTGTTTCTAATGGTAAGAGAACGGTACAACTGAGAGCAGGAGATATGATTACAGGTAATGTAGATAATTTTGCTTTATTTGATAAGGACAATGATAATCTAGTCTCATGGAAAAGTAAAAAACTGGTATTCAAAAATACGTTCCTACCCGAAGCTTTGAAAGATATATCTAGACATTACGGAAAATCTGTAGAGTTATCACCAGGTGCTGCAACTGAAAATTGTTTTATCAGTACGGAATTCCGAAGTGAAACATTAGAAGAAGTTATAGAAGAACTCAAGGTGTTGTTTCAGATCAAAGTAAGTGAAAATGAAGAAAGAATCATTATAACTGAGATCAACTGTTAATATGTGAAAAATCGCATCTATCTAGTATTCCTCTTTTTTCATATTGTCTTATATAATTCTAATGCCCAGAGCCCAGCTTCTACGCTAGATGCCATTCCTATATGTAATATAAGTTCAGGAACCGTACAAGAATTTCTAGATCATCTAGAGATAGAGAATAATATCGTATTTAGTTATAACGCTAAGAATATCAAATTAGATAATAAGGTGATCCTGTATAAGGATTTCGAAACATTAGGCGAATTAGTTACTTTTCTGTTCGATAATAAGATTAGGTATAAGGAGCTCACCAGAAACAAAATCATACTATTACCTGCCAGCAATAATAGGATACTGACTGGGGTGATAAGAGATGCTAGGAGTGGAGAGAGTCTGACGGCAGCACAAATAACTAGAGAGAGCGGAGATGCTATATTATCAAACGATGCTGGATATTTTGTGTATGAAAATAGTTCTAATAATGATACCCTAAGTCTAGAGTTTTCTTATCTAGGATTCAAGTCACAAAGAATTTCTATTCCGCCGGATCAAGATAATATAAGTGTATTTATGGAGACGGATAACTCCCTTCCGGATATTATAATAACATCAGGAATACATACTGAGGACTCTACAGAGAACGTGGAAGTATTCATAAGTGAGGCAAGTTCATTTCCTTCTTTACTAGGAGAAAAAGATGTGCTAAATACGCTTAAGAAATATCCGGGCATTATCTCTGGCGGGGAGGCACAGAATGGATTATTTGTAAGAGGGGGAGGCAATGACCAGAACCTTATTTTGCTAGACGGTGTCCCTGTATACGAGTTTGGTCATATGGGAGGTATCTCTTCTATACTTGTCAATGATGCTGTAAAAAGTACAGAATATATTTCTTCTGGATTCCCTTCTAAGTATGGAGGAAGGTTATCTTCTGTTGTAGATATAAAACTAAAAGACGGGAACTCTAGAACACAGACCGGCACGGTCCAGGCGAGTCTACTAGGTATCAAGGCAAGTCTAGAAGGACCTATCGAAGATGATAAGACCACATATAGTTTAGCGGCACGATATTCTTGGTTTGATCTATATCTGAACCCCATATTAGAAAGTACACCAGATGTGCTAAAAACAAACATGAATTATGAGGACTTACTCGGGAAATTTACGCACTATTTTTCCCCATCTAACAAATTATCCATAATGGGATATAGAGGTTCTGATAGGATTTCGATATCTCAGTCTCAGGAATTCGAAGGATCCTCTATGCTCAGTTTCAGAAATGATAATAATATAAGCTGGGGAAATGATGTAATCAATCTAGACTGGTCTAGATCTATAGGCTCTAGGTATTTCCTCCAGGCAAGTGCTTATTATAATCGGTATGCATCATTTTCTAATGGTAAGTATACTTTTGACAATATTATAGAAGAAGAATTAGTGAAAGACATAGTATACGATGAGAAAACCCAATCGGGAATAAAGGATATTGGCCTAGGGGTGGACCTTAGTGTCTATGTCAATAACAATTATAATGTAAGTATGGGAGCGAAAACTATTTTCCATAATTACCAACCGAGTATTTCTCAAACTCAAGTATTCATAGCAGATACGATTATAAATAACCCTGTAAACGATTTACAACTGAAAGCTCAAGAGAGTTATATATATGTAGATAATAATGTGCAGCTATATAGAAACCTTGTTCTATCCACAGGGTTCCACCTTTCTTTCTTTTCTAACGAAAAAACTTACATTTCATTCCAGCCTAGATTTCAGTTAGATTATTATCCTAGTACAAAACTAAAAGTGGGCTTGTCAGCATCTAAGATGACACAGAATACGCACTTGCTGTCTAATCCATCTGCTGGATTACCTACTGAGCTGTGGGTACCTAGTACTACTAATGTACGTCCTCAGGATGCATATGAAATATCACTAAGTACGCACTACAAGGTAGATAAGTCGTTCAATATGTCCTTATCAGGGTATTACAAAAAGATGAATCATCTTATAGACTTTGATAATAACACAGATTTGTTTCTTTACATACTGAACAATGAAGAGTTCATACCAGACAATGTAAAAACATTAGGATGGGAGCAGAGAGTTGCAACAGGGGAGGGCCGAGCTTATGGTCTAGAGACATACATGCAATATAATACCTCTAAATTTAAAACTTGGTTTTCTTATGGCTTAGGTAAATCTGAGCGGAAGTTTATCGAGATACAAGGAGATGAATATTTTCCCTATCGCTTTGACTATAGACATGATATTAACACGGGGCTTTACTACGTATTAAATACTAATTTTACGGTGAGTCTTTTGTGGACCTATAATGTGGGCCAAAGAACTACGATCGCTAATAGTCGATCTAAGTCTCCGATAGACTGTACAAATATAATTAATCTTCCGGATCGAAATAATAGGAGGGTGCCAGCATTTCATCATATGGATGTAAATGTAGAGTATAAGAAAAATACTAAAAATGCAATATGGGTAGTAAGTGGGGGAGTTTATAATATCTATAATAGGTATAATCCATATTATTTGTACTTATTACAAGATCAGCAAGGTGCTTTTCAGATAAATCAACTGAGTATATTCCCCATTTTACCGCAACTCAGTGTCGAAATTCAGTTTTAGCAGTAAAAAATTTGGAGATTAACTTCTATTTTAGCTTAACTTTCTGTAAATTGGTAGTGTAACAATGTATAATTACAAGCACATATTATCTATGTTTTTAGTTTTTATGTTCATATCATATGGATGTCAAAAGCAATTAGATTATGGAGCATCTGATTTTGAGCCAGAAATTGTACTTAATTCTGTATTTACACCGGATTCATTGTGGGTGATTTCCTTGGCTTCTACGGAAGATATATTTGATCCATCTGATCACATAAGTCCTATAGTGGATGCTACGATATTGCTAGAAGATAGAAACACAGGACAGGAAATATCTATCCAGAATAATGGTGATGGCAGTTATACAAGTAAAGGGGTGAAACCACAAGAAGGTCATCTGTATGAAATATTTGTAAATGCTAGTGGATATAAGTCCGTTTCTGCGGTCAGCTACGTACCATCTATTCCTAAAGTGGAGATTAAAGAAATAAAGGAACACTTTATAGATGACAATTCTGTTTTTGAGGTTAACATGGAGATAGAGGATGGTGGTGATGAGCAGAATTATTACATATGGGAAATTGTACGAAATACAGAAAGTATAAGAGATGCGCGAGGACAATTATATGACGGATCTGACTTACAGATACTTAGAAAAACACTAGACGGTGCTGCAGCTGTAGGAACTCATAGATCATATTCTGATAAGCTTTTATTTTTATCTGATTCTGGTTTTAATGGAACAGTGCATAATGCTTCTTTTTTCGCTATTCCTCCTAGGAATACAGATACAATAATAGAAATAGGAACTGGTGGTCCTGATGATCCTTTAGAGAATCCTCCTGTTAATACAAACATACTCACCGAAAAACTTTCTATAAAGGTAAGAGCCGTTTCTTTAGATTTATTTGAGCACATAAAGTCTTTAGAAGAGTATAAGAATAGTTCTACATCTAATACCAATCTTAAAAGTGGTGCTAATATTTTCAGTAATGTAGATAATGGTCTGGGTATCTTCGGAGCTTATTCACTTACGCTGGTAGAGATATAAATATATCCTTATTTATATATAATTTTCCTTTTGTTAGTCTCAGAAAATGATTTAGTGCGAAAGTTCAATTTGATATTTTTGAAAAAAATAAACAAAGATGTCTAACAATCGTAGAGGATCATATACAGTAGGTCGATTGGCAGCACATATGGTATAGTAAGGTCAAATAAAACACAGGAACCATATATCGACAGGGGAGACAACCAATTAGGATGCTACGTAGTGTTATTCCAATTATTATATTCTATATATTATTTGGTGACCGCTTACACTGAATGTAATAAAACACCACACTAAGAAGAATACTTCTTTATTGCTTTAGGTTTGCTGCGCATTAATAATATCTCCTGATCAGAGAATATTACCCAAGAAAAATCATAAACATGATGGATCATTTTTTTCTGACTATTGATATGGAAACCAGTAATAAAGTCATAATTAAACTTTTTCAGATCTAGGTATCTTCTGCCTATTTTCATTTTTTTAAGATCCTTCCCCATCAGTTCAAGTAAGATAGATCTATTTCTGTGCAGGGTTTTATCAATATTAAGAGTTGCATCCTTAGTGACTTTTCTAAGTTTGTGATGGTAGCTTGATTTACACGCAATAGAACAAAATGTTTTATCTGATCTCCCTCGGAATGCTTTTTTACAAAGTTTACATTTCATGAATTAGTCCTTACATTTTTAATTACTAAGAGCATAACGGTTAAGATACGACTATTTCGTATAAGATGCACTATTTCAGTTGGTTACATCTTGATTAATGTCAAAAATGGGTTTAGGTTTGTAATAAATAATAAACCATGATATCAGTTGTAAAAATAATTCACAAGGGAGAGCAGCGGATAAAATTATTATTTGATAGAGATCAATCAATCGTTAAAAAGATAAAAACGCTAACAGACCGCAAATGGTCGGCTACCTTAGGCGCATGGCACATTCCCTATACAAAAGAAGCATACAATTACTTCTTACAATTGAATCTAGAACACAGAATAGTTAAACCTGGAGCCACTAGAGAAGCCTCCTTACAAAGTGATAATACCAGTATATGTAAAACATTACAAGCTCCGATACTTCAGCAAGTAGGCACCAGTGTTGATGTCGGCATACATCAAAAGAAAGATGGAATATCTATTCGATTTCAGAACGCCATGTTTTATGTTTTTTTAGACTATCAAAAGAAACCGGTTGATTTTCTCAAATCTCTCAAAGCCACTTATTGGAGTCCTAAAAATGATTGTTGGATCGTAAGAGGAAATATTGAGAATTTAAATTCCCTTCATTCTTTTTTTGAGATCTGGGACGCAGATAAATTTATTAAGCTACAAGAATTAATTCTAAAAGTATCTCCCCTATGTAAGGTTGAAATATATAGGGTCCCTGAATACCCTAGGGAGGTTTGCATCAAAGTAACTGGGGTTAGTGCTGATGTATCTGTAATCAAAAAGGTAACCCAAAGATCATATGATAAGCAATACAAGCGCTGGAGAATTCCTTATGATCCTAAGATAATTGAGAGAATTAAAGCCTACTACACGTCACAACAAATACAGCTTATAGATCGATTGCCAGAATCAGGATCGTCATATATTGCGGTCAAAAACAGCTATGGCGATTTTCAAAAAAGGCTTATGGAGAAACTTCATCCAGAGACTGCTGGTATTATATCTGAATATACCAATGTATTGATTGCTCAGCGATATTCGAGACGGACGATAAAGCAATACAGTGCAGCAATGATTAAGTATATCGAACATATAAACCGAAAAGCGATACAGGAGCATTCGGCATCAGATGTGAACGGTTATCTAGCCTACATATCGAAGAAAAACATTTCTGAAAGTTATATAAACGCGACTTACAGTGCTATAAAGTTATATTACGAGAAGGTGGCATTTATTCCCGATTTTCAGTTTGACCGAATGAAAAGGCCACGAAAAAGTAAATATTTGCCAACGATATTGAGTAAATCAGAGATCAACAGGATATTAACTGCGTGTACAAATCTTAAGCATTCTACCTTGCTTTATACATTGTACAGCAGTGGGATGCGACTGACTGAGGTATTAAACTTACGAGTTGAGGATGTCTGGTGGGATAGAAATCAAATTATTATAAAGGCAGGAAAAGGAAAAAAGGATCGCATTGTCATGTTGAGTAGAGTGTTGAAAGAAATATTATCTTTATATGCTGATAAATATAAGCCAATACATTGGCTATTTGAAGGTAGAGATCGGAGGACTCAATATGCATCTAGTTCAGTTCAGAAGGTCGTTAAGCGAGCAGTTAATAAAGCAGGGATATATAAACGCATTACGCCACACACGCTGCGCCATTGTTTTGCTACGCACTTAATGGATAGTGGTACGGACGTAAGGTTTATCCAGGAGTTGTTAGGCCACAAGGATATAAAGACTACATTAATATATACTCATGTAACAACTAACCAGATAGACCAGATAGAAAGTCCACTAGATCGACTACAGGGAATGAATGAAATAAAAAGTAAAAAACCGGAATAGAATTAATAATCTAGTAGGTATATATGGAGTTATGTATAATGAAGGAGAGTTCTTTGATCTTGGGTCAAAGTAAATAATTTATTGAAATTTCTTCGAGCATGTGATCGTCAAAAATTTCCATAGCAATGTAACGATAAATTTTACAAGGATTTGCTAACATTAAAATGTGATCAAGCTAGGAGCTCTTTGACTGCGAATCTTCGGACTTAAGATTACCTGTAAATCTTCGAGCTAAGGAACGTCAAAAGTAATTTAGATTTACTGATTGCATAACGATCAACTATTTTAAAGTCTGTTATCTCTAAACCATAATCAAGATAGAACTTATTTGACTGTGAATCTTCGAGCAGTTGTTTCTTCTAAATTGTTCAAATTTGTACTTTGCTTATCTACAAGATTTCGATTAAATTCTGCTAAAATACGTAAACTAAAAAGGTACGGTATCAAACAGTTTTCTATCTTTAGAATGTAAAAGCAAAATAGGAGAGTGATGTAAAGCACAATACATAACAATGGCTATAACGATCATATCTCACTGCGTACCTCGTGAGAGACGACGCATAGCCTGATCCGTTGTGAGGAATTAAAAACAAATTACAAAGTCCTAAATCTATTACTCTATAAAAATTTTTTTCAAATATTAAGTTTAGCATTTGAAAACATGTATCTAAGTGAATACATTTGTAGAGTGTATAAGATACTAAAGAGATTAAATTCGACAAATGGCTTAGAAAGCTAAGAGCCAAAAGAGACGATGCTAAGATTTTACTAAGAATACAAAGAATTGAAGAACTTGGCAATTTCGGGGATTGTGAATCAGTAGGTGGCGAAATTGGAGAACTACGAATTAAATATGCAAAAGGATATAGAGTATATCTGTCTCAGCAAGGAAAAAAAATAGTGCTTCTACTAAACGGAGGAATAAAAACGAGCCAATCAAGAGATATAAAAAGAGCTTAAACTATTTAAAACATACAAATCACAAAAATATTATGAGCAAATTAAAAGTTTCAAAATTTGACATTGCAGAATATTTAAATGATGAAGTAATGATTGAAGAGTATTTAAATAATGCATTAGAAGAAGGTAAAACCGAAGACTTAATAACTGCTATTGGGCATATTGCAAAGGCAAGAGGAATGAAAAAAATAGCTTCTAAAACAGGAATGAGTAGACCAAGTTTGTATAAAGCTTTATCTAAAGGTTCCAAACATCAATTTAAAACGATTCAAAAAATAATCAAAGCATTAGGAGGAAATCTATCAGTCAATATGGAGTAAAAGCAAAAAAAACTCCTCACAACAATGGCTATGACGATCATATCTCACTGCGTACCTTGTGAGAGACGACGCATAGCCTGAACCGTTAGTGGCAACAAAGAAAAATGAAAATGAAACTCTTCGTACTTATAATAATTATGTTTCAAGCTCAAATGATGAGTAGTCAAGAAGTAAATGAATCCATTCAAAAAATTATAGAAACTAATTCGATTGAAGAAGTTCAAGATATAATTCTAAACAATCCTGATGTATTAACATATAAACAATTCGACAACAGGAATATCCTTTTTAGAATTGATAATTCAAAACTCGATATTTTTGAGGTATTACTTAAAAATGGGGCAAATCCAAACGAAAAAGATGATGCAGGTTGGACACCTATGACATACAACACTTCAAACTATGAGTTGTACAAAATTTATAGAAATTATGGTGGTATTATAGTTTTGAGTAACAATCATAAAACAGATTATGTTGCTAAATTGATTTTCAACTACACTATAGGAAATCAAGAGAAAACTTATAAAATAATTGAATCCATCATAGAAGATGAAACTATAGATATTAATAAAACATATGATTGTGGACTTACATTATCACATATGCTTATTATATCTTATTTAACTTACGACAATGAAACGAATTTTGAAAAGCTAATTGAATTTCTCGAATCAAAAGGAATGACTTTTATGAAACCTCTAGAAGGAGATTTTAATGATGAGAACTACCCGTTCAGCTTATTAAAGGGAGACAATTGTTTAAAGATTATTGACAAAATCACTAAACATGAATTTTATAACCAAAGAGATTTTAGTTACATTGAAAATAAATGCAGCCACTAACACCGCATAATCACAGAATGCTTCCTTCGTCAGCACTCTGGATATGCATAATCCGTTATCTGCAATTTAATCGAAGAAAATGAAATACCTAGACAAATAC
>ENA-ORXR01005125-ORXR01005125.1-marine-metagenome-genome-assembly--contig:-NODE-5125-length-10575-cov-3.119547_pt1 | contig 10575 bp, 7 predicted proteins | sample MGYA00237866_ERZ511479 | MGnify/ENA metagenome assembly ERZ511479 | reverse complement strand
TCTGATCCAATCCAAGTTTGTCGGTATAAGGCTTCCGACCAATTGCGATCAGGCAATAATCTGCTTTTAGTTCAAAAGTATCTTCTGCATCTCGTTTTTGCACGCCCACGGTTACGCCTTTAGCGGTTCCTTTTACGGTGGTTACTTTATGCTTAAGATGAAATTTCATTCCCAGCTTCTTCAATGCACGACGCAATTCTTTACCACAGTCTTTGTCCATCGTGGCCAGGATACTATCTGCAAATTCGACCACTTCTATTTCAGTTCCCAGACGAGCAAAAACAGAACCCAGTTCAAGTCCGATCACTCCCCCACCAATTACGACCATGCGTTTAGGCACCTTGTCAATATTGAGTGCTTCCGTAGAAGTGATGACACGTTTTTTGTCGTAGTTAAACGGAGCAGGTGCAATTGGTTTGGAGCCCGTTGCTATGATGGTTTTATCGGTTTCGATTTCTTGTGTTTTGCCATCACTGGCGGCAATGCTGATCTTGTTGGCATTCACAAAAGAACCATGACCATGATAAACATCGATCTTGTTTTTCTTCATCAGAAATTCCACGCCTTTGCAGGTCTGTTCAACGACTTCGTTTTTGCGCTTTATCATTTGCTTCATGTTCACCTTCAGGTCTTTCAAATCGATACCATGCAGGCTAAACTTTTCATGCGCATTGTGATAGTGCTCCGAAGAGTCGAGTAATGCTTTGGAAGGAATGCAACCTACGTTGAGGCATGTGCCACCCAGGGTGCTGTACTTTTCAATAATAGCTGTCTTAAGTCCCAACTGAGCTGCTCTGATAGCAGCTACATATCCTCCAGGGCCAGAACCGATGACTGTAACGTCGTATTTCATAAACGAATAATTTTTTTTAGTTCATTGACAAAGTGTGTGCTTTTATCAATGAAGTTTTTATTAGAAAAACGCAGAGTCTTCTCACGAAGGTTCTGCGCTTTAAGTATTTATTTTTAGTAACCTTTTCAGTTTAATAGCTATTTTTGTCCAAGGTCCGAAAAGCCTAGCTTGACAAGTAACGGAAAGCTAGGCGCACGGATTTCGGTCCTCGTTTTTCCGACCTCGGACTTCGGACATTTCAACATTTTGAAATCGCCAAACATCTAAGCCAGTTAGTCTTTCTTTTTGTCAGTACCTCCGCCGCCAGGTTTATCACCACCTTTATTTGGGTTCGGTTTTTTTCTTCTATTATTCCGATTGCGGTTGCGGTTGCGATTATTTTTTTTCTTATTTTGATTTGAACCGCCCTGTCCACCTCTACCTCCGTCTTTTTTCTCTTTCTCTTTTTTCTTCTCGTCTCCTGTTTTAGACTTAGGCTTAGGCTTTCTATTTCGTCCTCTTTCATCAGGTCTTCTACCTCGATTTTTATTGCGGTTACGTTTTTTCCTTCTTCTTTTTTCTTCGGGCAATTCAATAATGCCAGTCAATTCCTCATCAAAGCCTATTTCATCTTCGCCATCAACACCCAGCAAGATTGACAAATCGACCAAATCAGCAGGTACTTCTCCTTTTGCATTCATTTCTTTTATTTCCTTCACCTTATCAACTGAAAGCGGATAAAACTTTCCTCGGTTTCCTTTATCCATATAGGCATAAAACATTAAGCCTTTGAAGATATCGGTTTTCACCAAAACAGCCTGACCTACTTCTGTCCTTAGCTTATCGGCACTCTTCGGAAATTTTTGTAGCGCATCCATGTAGCTATCTAACTCATAGTTGAGGCAACACTTTAGTCGGCCACATTGACCCGAAAGTTTGGTCTGATTAATCGCTAGGTTCTGATATCGAGCTGCAGCCGTCGAAACTGATTTGAAATCAGACAGCCAGGTGGAACAACATAACTCACGGCCACAAGAACCGATTCCTCCAATCCGTGCAGATTCCTGACGAGCACCGATCTGGCGCATTTCGATTTTCACTTTAAACTCTTTAGCAAAATGACGAATGAGTTCTCTAAAATCAATTCTGCCATCTGCTGTATAAAAAAACGTTGCTTTGCGTTTGTCTCCCTGATATTCGACATCACCCATTTTCATATCTAACCCCAGTGTTCGAGCAATTGCACGAGCTCTCACCAATGTTTTTTTCTCCATTTGACGAGCTTCTGATAACTTATCCAAGTCTCTATGATTCGCTCTACGAATCACTTTGTGTTGAACATTTTTCAGATCTGCTTTTTTCTTTTTCATTTGCATCCGCACCAACTCTCCCGACAATGATATTTTGCCCACGTCATATCCTGCACCTGATTCTACTACGACCATATCTCCCGTTACACTTTGGGTGAAAGGCGGGTTATTAAAAAAGTCTTTTCGAGATCCATTACTAAAACTTACCTCTACGACTTCAAAAGGATTTGCATCCCGAATATCTTTGGTAGCCAACCAATCATAGGTATTCATTCGGTTGCAGCCGCCTGTAGAGCAACCACCATTGCTGTTGCAGCCACCGGGTTTGCCATCTTTACTAGTTCCACAATTTGCACAAGCCATAATTATTATTTTATTTATAATCAACAGGTTTGTAACCGACCATCTTTTGAGATATTATCTGGTTACAGCTACCTGGTTCTTCAAAATTCTGTTCATCTTAATCGACAAATCCAAAAACAAAATCTTTGGGTTTGCATTTCGCTCTATATGATAATAACAATCGTCCAGTAATGCGGCTATTTTTTGCACCTGCTCGAAGCTTAATACTTTCGTCAGGTTCTGAGCCGTTTTTTGTTCTTCACTTCCCAATCGAATATTGTTATTGCCTGTCATTTTCAGGCTGAGGTATTCTCGTAAGAAATGAAGGGAATATCGGACAAATTGTTTTTGATTTTCTCTTCCTGCTTTGGCAAAACTTTCACCCCATTTGACTAGCTCTACTCCATTGCCTTTGTAGCATTTGCGCATCCACTCCAGAAAGCGAGTCGCCTGATCGTTTTCATTTTGCGCCAGCAGACCTAATGCTTCATTAAAATTGCCATTAGCCAGATGCGCAATTGACTGTACGCGACTTTCGGCTTCCGGTTGCTTTTTGAGCAGACCAGCTATCACATCTTCATCACTTAAAGGATTGACTTTAACCAACTGGCATCGCGACCGGATAGTCTGTAGGATCAATTCCAGTCGTTCGGCCACTAAAATAAAAAGTGTGTTTTCAGGAGGTTCTTCTATTAATTTAAGCAGTCGGTTTCCTTCTTTCCCCAAATATTCAGGCAGCCACATAATCAATATCTTATGGCTTCCTTCAAAAATCTTCAGGCTGAGTTTCTTCACAATGTTGTTGCACTCATCAACAGTAATATTACCTTGCTTGTTTTCAGCCCCTATGGCTTGCAACCATTGGTTGACGTTCATATAAGGTTGTTCGAGAACAGCTTCCCGCCATTCTTCCGAAAAAGAATTACTAGTCATCTTAGAACCAACGGTAGGATAAGAGAAATGAATATCCGGATGGATCAATTTTTTACTTTTTATGCAGGCTTTGCACTGACCACAAGATTCATTTCCTAATTTGTTTTCACAAAGTACATATTGAGCAAAGGCAATGGCTAGAGCTAGTTTGCCACAGCCCGGAGGCCCAAGAAATATTTGGGCATGGGGAATCCTGCCAGAGTTAACAAACCCCAGTAGCTGTTCCTTTAATTGTTTTTGTCCGGTTATTTGATCAAATTGCATTGAGCTTTCCTTCGTTGCTCAGTTCAAAGGTCTTAGTCAGAAGATACCCAATCGAGTATTTCTTCGCTAAGCGGTGTGATCGAGGAAGGGTAGACTTTTACGAGATGACCTTCTTCATTGAGAAGGTATTTATGAAAATTCCATTTAACCTCACTGTCCATTATTCCGTTTTCGGCCTTTGTTGTCAACCATTTATATAATGGATGTATTTCGGGACCTTTAATAGAAATTTTAGTTGTCAATGGAAAAGTCACTCCATAATTTATATTGCAAAAACTTCGAATTTCTTCAGCACTGCCAGGTTCCTGCCCTCCAAAATCATTACAGGGCACGCCTATTACGGCTATTTTATCTTTCTTTAAATCATGTAACTCTTGCAGCTGCTGATATTGCGGGGTAAATCCACATTCTGATGCGACATTTACCACCAGTATCTTTCTACCTTTAAAATTTGCAAAGTCAATCTCCTCTTCAACCAATCCCTTCACTTTAAACTGATATATTGATGACATCGTTGATTTTGGTCAAAAATACATAATTTATTGGTTCTTTGACAAAAATTGTGTTTTTGAGGAAAATGAAAATTCATCTCACAGTTGCTTTAGGGGGATAGTGTAAATAAAAATATTTTCTACTTTTCCCTTAACCACTCCTTTAGAGCTAAATTTTAATTTTCCATACAATTTGTCAAAGAACGATTTATTCGAATGTTAGCTAAATGCCTCATTTGAAGTCAATAAGAAGTGAAAATGAACTTAACGAGCCTCTTTTCGTTTCATATTTTATAGGATTATTTATTAGGTTTACACGAATCATTCTGTTAACCTAACCTTTGAACACAAACTCAAAAAATGCGAATTTCAGCCTTCCGACGAGCTCATTTCAACGCAGCACACCGTTTGTATCGCCCCGACTGGTCAGACGAACGGAATGAGGCCGTATTTGGTTTGTGTAGCAACCCACATTATCATGGCCACAATTATGAGTTGGAAGTAAAAGTAACTGGTGAGGTAGACCCTGAGACTGGCTTTCTGATTGATTTAAAAGACTTGAAGGATTTGATCAAAATACATATCGAGGATCATTTTGATCATAAAAACCTCAATATTGAAGTACCTGAATTTGCAGATCTCAACCCTACTGCTGAGAATATTTGCTACGTCATCTGGAACAGACTTCGAGTCCAGCTCGACAAACGCTATGACTTAACGATCAGGCTGTATGAGACTCCTCGTAACTATGTGGAGTATCCTGGTTAGGAATCGAAATTTAAATCGAAATCGAAATGCCTTCTAACGCGGCATGGGTTATTGCTGAACGGTGGGATCTAAACCTGTTCTCTTGTTTAGCTCTTGTCACATATAGGCTTCTGCGAACTGAGCGGATTTGAACTTGACACTTGCACTTGATACTTGAACTTTTAAAACTCAAGTGCAAGTTTAAATACCTTCCACCGATTGATTGTGCATCAGTTATAATGCGACTCCGCTGGAGTCGTAAAAACAAACTAGCTCTTTATTCTAACATACTTTGATCCCTCTGGGATCACTCTTTTCAATAGACTTTTGGTCTGATATGATTCTCCTACCTATTTACATAAAATTAGAAATCCCGAACTTTCAAATGCGAAAATCCGGGATTTCTAATATTTAAAACAAAAAGGTCTCTATCCGAGGAGAGGTTGGAAACCTTCCTCTCGCGAGCCATCACTATATAAGCATGACTAACCTTTTGGTGAAAAGCTAAACAGTTACGTTTACAACTTGTTCATCTTCATCGTTCTCAAAACCTCTTCGTCTTCACCTCTTAATTGAACTAAGTAAATACCTGTGTTGAGATCAGCTACATCATAGGTTCCATTAGCACTAGCTTCAAACTGCTTGACCACACTACCTAAAATGTTGTAAACAGCAACAGACTCAACCACTTCATTGTCAGATAAAGTAAATTGATCAGCAGCAGGGTTTGGGAAAAGTGTAATTGACTGAGCCGCCTCTATTTCTGCCGTACCAACAGTACCACACTCTGCATAACTGAAGGTAACCGTAACAGTATTGTCTGGATTTCCTACTTCTGCCAATGTAATTTCTGACACCATCTCATTATTAACACCGTCAGATTTAATGTGTAAATCCATAGCTCCAGATTCGCCACCAGCTAAAATCACTTGCCCTGAAATATTCCCTGGTAGATAACATCCACCTTTATCACAGTAGGTTAGCTGAAAGTCAGCAGAGTTACAAAGAGTATTAATATCCCAATTAAACGTTTTTTCATCGCTTGAGGTATTGGTCATTGTAGCATGGCCTACCCGATCATCAGGACCAAGATATCCTTCTACAAAATCAGTTACCAATAATGGCGATGCCTCTATGTTTTGGCCTATGACTAAAGTAGCCGTCAGAATAAAAGCAATAAAAAGTACATATTTTTTCATTTTCAATTAATTTAAATTTTTAATAAATAATAGTTGTTAACAAACTCCAAAAAGATCATTATTTGATCATTCAAATATACGGATATTTTAATCAGGGGTTTTATTATGAGAGAGAAAAAAATCACTTTCGGCTTTTTAATGACAATCATCATTGCATCTACTCTGTCCATTTTGAGACAAGTAGGATAGAAATACCTTCATGAATTCTCTTAAAAAATAAATTTCCAAACATTTTAGTACCTTAGACTTCTAGCGTCAAATGTTTTTTTTCAGGAACTAACCCTATTGATTTATGCATATTGCTATTATCGGAAATGGAATTAGCGGTGTCACAGCTGCTCGTTTTATCAGAAAACTAAGCGACCATAAAATCACACTCATCTCTGCTGAGTCTGATTATTTTTTTTCCCGTACCGCCTTGATGTATATCTACATGGGCCATATGCGCCTGGAGGACACGAAGCCATATGAAGACTGGTTTTGGGAAAAAAATAAAATCGATCTAAAAAATGGATATGTAAAGCGAGTCATCCCCGATAAGAAATCGATCCAATTTGAAGATGGAGAGCAACTGGTTTATGACAAATTGATTATTGCTACCGGTTCGACTCCCAATAAATTTGGTTGGCCTGGACAAGACCTCAATCGAGTTCACGGTTTATATAGCCTTCAGGATCTGGAAGCCATGGAAAAACATAGTGAGGGCCTTCAACGCGCCGTCATTGTAGGAGGTGGATTGATTGGAATCGAAATGGCTGAGATGTTTCATTCCAGACATATCCCAGTTACCTTTCTTGTAAGAGAAGACAAATTTTGGAATGCGGTACTACCCACCAAAGAATCAGAGATGGTGACCCGCCACATATTTGAAAATGGAATTGATCTTCGTCTCGAAACAGAACTAAAAGAAATCGTTGATGATGGTTCCGGTCAGGCATGTGCCGTCATTACTAACAAGGGTGAACGCATTGAGTGTGGCTACGTTGGTCTCACTGCTGGTGTCCATCCTAATATTAGTTTTTTGAAAGATTCGGGTATTGAAATGAAAAAAGGAATTCTGGTCAATCAAAAACTTGAGACCAATATTGCAGACATTTACGCCATCGGTGATTGCGCCCAGATAAGAGAACCTTTACCAGACCGCCGAGCAATAGAAGCTATTTGGTATACAGGTCGGATGATGGGGCAAACAGTAGCTCAGACCATTTGCGAGCAGCCAACTGATTACAACCCCGGTATTTGGTTCAACTCTGCTAAGTTTTTTGATATCGAATATCAAATATATGGAACCGTACTTTCCGACCCTCCTGAGCATCATCAACAATTGTACTGGGAGCACGAAGAAGAGCACAAAGCTATTCGCATTGTCTACGACAAGAGTGATAATAATGTACTAGGTTTTCATCTCATGGGCATTAGATATCGACATGAAGTTTGTGAAAAGTGGATCAAAGAAAAAACCAGCATCGAAAAGGTGCTAACCAATCTTGGTTTGGCCAATTTTGACCCCGAGTTTTACAAAACCTATGAAGATAAGTTGGTCCAACTCTACAATAAACAAAGTGGCAGCAACCTCCAATTAAAAAAAGGACTCGGCCTCAACTCCGTTTTCAAATTCTTATCTAAAACCAAAGCTTAAAACCAATCAAATGAATTTTTTACAAAAAATAGGATTAGGCTTATTGATGCTAGGGATTGGGATTTTTATTCTTTCTCTGGGATTGAGTAATTATACCTTAACAGCCGACAGCCTGGAAGTCAAAACTGAATTTCATAAAAATGAAATTTTAGCCCAGGCAAAGAAAGCTGGTGTACTCGACAAGACCTACAATTCCAATATTGCTTTCGTAGCAGCGTTCGAAGATCTTTTGAAAAAAAGCCAGGCTTCTCTACAAGAAAAAGCGAGTAAATCGCTACCTGAAAATGCTAACGAATGGGAGTACAAGATTGGTGACTGGGAGTTTGAAGGCTACACCTTTAATAATGTCAAAAGTTCAGCAGGTGGCTTAGTCCCCAACAATATTCCCCTGTTTTTCTTTCTAACTTTTGGATTGGGGATCATAGGCGGCTTACTTTATATTATACCCCTATTCAATTTATTACCCGGCATAAAAAACAATCACATTTATCACAGTGCTTTGACTCGGGGATTGCAACTCAATATTCGCACCTTTATACTACTAACCACGATTGCTGGTGTCTTACTCTATGGGGTGATGTATATGGGCAATGCTCCTTTCTTTCCAATATTGACGTTAGCCGTTATTGCTTTGGTTTATTTTCTGGCCAATATCGTAGGTAAAGAAAAAGAGAAGAGTCCTGCCCGATCAGCCTCGCCTGATGTGACGGGTTGGTTTGGCGTCATCGCTGGCATCTTTTTAATTCTATTTTACGTCCTACTTTACTGGGCACCCTATTACATTACCAATTGGATTGCTCTGGTAGATCCCATCAGTCAATGGCTAAGTGGCAATCCTGCTAGTCAATGGTTCCTATATGGGTTTCTTTATACCATCATTGTGATTGTGATGGGTATTCGAATGATCGCCAAATATCGTCACAATCGGTATCAAATAATAAGAACCTTTTCGGTTATGTTTTTCCAAACGGCCTTTGCCTTTTTGATTCCTGAAATATTGGTTCGATTGAATCAACCCTGGTACGATTTTAAAAATATTTGGCCGCTCAACTATACTTTTTTCTTTGACTGGAACATACAGGAATTGGTTGATAGCGGCATGATGGGTATTTTCATGTTGGTCTGGGGAATTGTTTTAGTCATTATTGGAGTTCCTCTATTCACTTACTTTTATGGTAAGCGCTGGTATTGTAGTTGGGTTTGTGGTTGTGGAGGACTTGCCGAAACGATGGGAGATCCATATCGTCAGCTATCAGACAAAAGTGTTCGGGCATGGAAATATGAGCGATATATCATTCATGGTGTTTTGGTTTTTGCCGTGTTGATGACCGTTGGCGTGCTTTATACTTATTTCACTGGAAGTAAAAGTTTATTGTCATTAAATACTGAAACGGTTCGCACCTGGTATGGCTTCCTGATTGGCTCTGCGTTTGCAGGTGTCGTTGGTACTGGTTTTTATCCTTTGATGGGGAATAGAACCTGGTGCCGGTTTGGTTGTCCATTAGCAGCCTATTTGGGGTTGGTACAACGTTTCAAATCCAGATTTAGGATTACGGTGAATGGTGGTCAATGTATTTCCTGTGGTAACTGTTCGACCTACTGCGAGATGGGAATTGATGTGCGCCATTATGCGCAGCGAGGACAAAATGTTGTGCGTGCTTCTTGCGTTGGTTGCGGTATCTGTGCAGCTGTTTGCCCAAGAGGTGTATTGAAATTGGAAAATGGATCTGCAGATATTGGTGAGCGAACGACGGAGTTGAAGGCGATCCATATTGCGGACGGAGATGTGCGATTGTTGGGGTAGGCAAGAGAACGAGGGCTTTTACTTTAAGAGCTGAATCTTAAGTTTGGCGAGACATCCGTCCCGCGAAGCGCGGGATAAAACTTCGGATGTCTTTTTCCTAAAGGCAAAAAAAAGACATAGCTTCCACTTCAAGACCACCTAATAAACAACATTCTAGTGGTTCATCCCGCCAATAAATTTTTAGTGATTTACTCCCGCACCACCTTACCGGTACGCCAGCCCACATCCGTCCGTACTCGTACGACATACATCCCCGCCGACCAATCCACTACCGGTAACTCTACTGCCTCTCCTCGCCGCATTCCCTCATATTGTTTTAATAGCACCAACCAACCAACCAGACAAGTCATATATTTCCAGTCGCTCTACCTCCTCTTCCGCCACCCATAATCGCAGCCAATCCCGTACCGGATTAGGGGCAAGTACTAAAGTGCCTCGCTCTGGTGGATACAGATATTGCACCCCAGTGGAAATACTATCGCAGTTGGGTTGAAGGCAACCTAAGCTATGAGGATGAGTACATGATACAGTATTGCTTAAAAGATTATTTTTGGTACCAAAAATAATTTTCTATATATAAAGCCTTCTATACAAACCGAACCTCTTTCATCCCAAAAGCCTCTTCCCCATTTTGGTGAGTGATCAATAACTTACCGATGGGGTTTACGCCAGTTATTTTACCGGCAAAGATTTCGCCGGAGGGTCGTTCAAAAAGATGTTCTTCCATATATCGATAACAGCATTGAAGATAATCTGCTTTTATTTTGTCGTGCTGCCCGTTTCTGAGTTGGAGATATCGAAATTCAAGATGTTGGCAAAGCTGGGGAAGTAGCGTGACTATTTCGACGTTTTTATGTCCAATTAATTGAAGGGAAGTCGGATTAGGTAGTTCTTTGTCGAAGCTGGTTTGGTTGACATTGATACCGATTCCAGTTACACACCAGAGAAGCTGTTGGCCTTTAAGGCCGCTTTGCAGCAAAATACCTCCTAATTTCCTCTTTTTATGGTATATAT
>ENA-ORXR01005122-ORXR01005122.1-marine-metagenome-genome-assembly--contig:-NODE-5122-length-10576-cov-23.262120_pt1 | contig 10576 bp, 4 predicted proteins | sample MGYA00237866_ERZ511479 | MGnify/ENA metagenome assembly ERZ511479 | reverse complement strand
TATTATATTTTTACATAAATAAAATAAAAACAATTTGTAAAAAAATAATTCAACTCAAATTATCAATACCTCTCGTCAACTCGTCAACTCGTCAACTCGTCAACCCGTCAACTCGTCAACCCGTCAACTCGTCAACTCGTCAACTCGTCAACCCGTCAACTCGTCAACTCGTCAACCCGTCAACTCAACAACTCGTCAACCCGTCAACTCATCTTATTCAAAAATAACATCTATCTGTTGTTTATTTGCTTCGTTAATATTGGCAATATCATCGAAGAAATTGAGGCGAATACGATTTAAGGCAACGCCTTTTGTGACCAGATAATTTTGTATATAGTGTACACGCTTACGCGTAATTTCCTGATGTACAAAGCTAATGCCTTCCTGCTCGGAGGTATGTCCTTGGAGAGTCACACGCAATGCAGGGAAGCGATTCATCGTGCGAACCATTGCATCCAATTCTGTATATAATTCTTTTGTCACATAATATGCTTCATCTTCAAATGGAACATAAAACCCATCATATGTTTTGCGTGCATCATCTACTGTATTAAAACTGATGGCGGACGGCGTGGTGATTTTCGGGTCGAGCGCACCTTCGCGTGTAGGGCGCGATGAAGGCTTTGGTTGCTCTACAGCCGGAGTTTCTACGGCGATTTCTTCGCTATTTTCTGTCGCAGGTACTTCGGGTGTTTCCACTTCTACTACTGGTTCTTCCACCGGTTCTTCGCGTACCGTTGCCATTACTTCTTCTGATACTTTAGCGGCTTCGCTGTCTATCTCAACCTCTTTATTGATATCCGGCGGGTTGCGGCGCATACGTTTGCGGTCGCGGCGTGTGAGTGGTTTTTTGACAACTTCTTGTTCTGTATTTTCTGTTTCAATAGCCACCTCCGGTGTTTCAGGCATTTCTACTTCTACTTCCACAACTGGTGTTTCAGGCGTCTCTACTTCTACTTCCACAACGGGAGTTTCGGGCATTTCTACTTCCACAACTGGTGTTTCAGGCATTTCTACCTCAACTTCCACAACTGGTGTTTCAGGCATTTCTACCTCAACTTCCACAACTGGCGTTTCAGGCATTTCTACCTCAACTTCCACAACTGGTGTTTCAGGCATTTCTACCTCAACTTCCACAACGGGAGTTTCGGGCATTTCTACTTCCACAACTGGTGTTTCAGGCATTTCTACCTCAACCTCCACAACTGGCGTTTCAGGTGTCTCTACCTCAACTTCCACGACGGGAGTTTCGGGTTGTTCTATCTCTACTTCTTCCGGCAATTCTATCGTGATATCTTCTCCTACAACAATTTCTACAGAAGGTTCTTCGGGTTTTTCGATGACAATATCTTCATTTACCTTATTCCGGTTGCGCCTGCGCTCGCGGCGGCTCTGACGGGTTTCAGGAACTTCCACTTCTACCTCTGCATCAGGTACTTCTACCTCTGCATCCGGCATTTCAACTTCTATGACCACCTCTTCTACTTCATCACCAAGACTAATATCCGGGCGGGCAGGACGGGCAGGGCGGTCTCCTTCCGCAATACTTGGCTCTGTGACGACACCTCCCGTGTCAGGTGTTTTAGGAAGTTCTATATTTGTATCTGTGATGGTCGTTTCAGGCTCTATTACTACTTCTACTTCGGGCGTTTCCGGTTGTTCCATCTCAACTACTTCTATGGCAGGCGTTTCCGGTTGTTCTATTACAATTTCTTGTTCTGCTATTTCTCTTTCGAGGCGTCTGCGTTCGCGGCGGGAGAGTTCAGGTTCTTCTACGGCTACTTCTTCTGTAGTTTCTACTTCTACTTCTACTTCGGGTGCTTCGGGCAATTCACCTGCTGCGCGAAGTTGTTCTTCCAACATAGCAATCTCGTCATCTACCGTTTCTTTTTCTTCTCCTAATTCCTTCAAACGTTCGGTTTCTCTGGCGTCATCTTCACGAATTTGTTGTTCGATTTTCAGTGTATCCCCTTCTTCATTGATAATAATAGTCGTTACTTCTTTGATAGTTCGGGTATCATTGCCGTAAGCAATCTCATCAATCGGGCGTACATCTTTTCTATAGCCAAAATTATAATTTAATGAAATAGTATTGAAACTGTACATATCATTAAAGCGATCCTCTTCTCGTCCACGCCAGATGTTTTGGCTGCCTGACGGATTGGAGGCATATTGTTGCAATGGGTTCGGATTATCAAAATTAATAGGATAGACGTCACTCACATCATCCAGATAATCCGTAAATGTATAATGCCAAAGTGTTTCAAAATTTAGGCTTAGTCTATCTGCCAATCGCCACTTGAAGCCCAAGCCTATAGGAATATTGCCAACGGTGGTTTCATAGGCAGTATTTTCGGTTTGCAATTCGGTGAGATTGGTTTCGTAGTCACCGTCTTGTAGAACGATACCTCCGCCTTCGGGTTGCGGAGTGCCTTCAGGGTGCGACCTCACCGTAAAATCACTCCAATAATAATAGCGATTATCATTATTAAAAAATAAATCGCCATATACTTCAAAATTCGTTATCCCACCACCAATCATCAGGTATGGCGAAAGGCTTCTTTTCTTAGTCGAGTGGCTGCGTTGCAGATAAAATGTACCGATAAGACTCAAATCATCAATCTTGGTACGCGCATTAAGCCCACGGCTGAAGTTGGAAGCATCTGTCTGAAGCCTATTGCTAAAGCTAACGACACGGTCATTGGCTGTAAATTGACCATTACTCCATAAAGCTCGCAGACCAAAATTTGCTCCGGGTGCATATTCGAGGCTCAATCCAAAGGATGGGCTCAAATTTGACAGCGGATCTGCCAACCATTGCGTTTGTGGATTAATCAGGCGGGTATTCAGGTCGCCAATGTAGCCCATGCCACCGGCATGAAAGCCAACTTTCCATTTATAACTATCTTGTTGTGCGCTAATTATATTTGAAAAAAGAGCGAATAATATAATCAGTAAATATGATTTTTTCATCCTTGATAACGGTTTTTAGTATAGTATCAATGAGTAAATAAGTGGATGATTAAATGAGTAAATGTTTGTATTAGACTTTGGACAGAGGAAATTAGGAAATTAGGTAAATTCCTCGTTTTTAATTTTTTATAAAAAATAATTATTTACATATTTTTTATATCAACAAGAATGTATCAACTGATAATCAATAGATCACGAATTTTAACCTAATTTCCCAGTTTCCCAATTCCCATTCTGTCCAAAGTCTAAGGAACGCGAAAAAAATAACTTTACCATCTTGACAGGATATTTTGCCCTCATTTTGCACTTTAAACCCCTAAAAATATCAACATTTATGCGGGTTTCAAAGCCCAAACTGAGGACAAACTCTCTCAGTCAAGAAAGCAAATTTATTTATTTCGCGTTCCTAATTCTACATTAAGACTCTTGATTTACTGACCTTCAGAGAGTTACATCAGTGCGATTTAAATGTTATTTTTTAATAATAAGGCGACTATAAAAAATAACCAATTCGTACAGTGTGAATTTTAAATTTAAATTATTTAAATGTATTTATTTTTCATTTAAATAAAATCAATTAAATCACACATAAATAACTGATAATCAATCTATTTTAGAGTCTTAATGTAGAACTAATCAATTAATTATTTCTACTTTGGCACTCTGAAAAAATTAGGCATAAGCGAGTCGTCAGACGATTATTGCTTATGGATATTCTCGGTGATTTGCTGACCAATAAAGTTCTAAAACAACCGAATCGTCAGACGACTTTGGGTTTGGATTTTAAAGTGCCAAAGTAGAATTATTAACCTCAAATTAATATGAGATTCTCAAAAAAAAATGACACTTATATGCTTAAATATTTGTTTTTTACAAATTCTACATTATATTTGCATCGACTATGAATATTAAGGAATATTAAAATGTAATATTCCTGCATCTTATTAATAGGTTAGTTGATTAATGTTCTAATGTTCTACAGAAATTCATTTACAATACTTCTGCCACACATAAAAACATCCTCATCTCATCTTACTAAGATACAAATTTTCCTCTTATTATTTTTTCACGAACCCAATTCTTTTCGTATTATCCTGAAACCTAAAATGGAGTCATAACGACCAATGGATATTTCACAATACTTGATTAAAATAATCATTTTTTAATGAAATAACCATTCATAATATCAACCTCTTCTTTTTTAAGGTCTCAAATAATATCGTAAAGTAAGGGAACTCAAAGCAAATCTTTTATGAAAACCGGAATCCTAACACTTTTATTGACAATAGGTTCTTTTGGCTTTATTTTTTCTAATACGCCGACAACTACCCTTGAACCCACTTGTTTTATTGCACCTACAATAATTAACGTAGAATGTGATGACAACGGTACACCCTATGACGGCACTGACGATACGATACTTAGTTTCGAAATTGACGTTCAAGGCGATAATGATGATATTCTTGCCAGCAATACATTTTCTGACTCTGAAGGCAATGTGGATATACCCTACGGTACAACACTAATTTACAATGGGACATTCTCTCCAAGTCATACAGTTACGTTTACTGACACAAATGATGCGCTGTGTACAGCTATGGTAATAATCACTTGTCCGGTTGCTCAATGTCTTATCACCCCTAATGCTCCGACCGATATTGTTTGTGATGATAATGGCACACCGTATGATGAGAGTGACGATACTTTTACGTTTAATATAGTTGTCAACGGTGAAAATACAGAAGACACAGCAAGCGATACGTTCAATGACGACGAGGGCAATTCAGGTATTGCTTATGGCACCGAAGTTGCTTACGGTCCATTTCCAATTAGTGGTGGAACTGTTATGGTCACTTTCACAGATGCAGATGCACCTGCCGAAGTAGGCTGTACCGCAGTGATGATGGCTATCCCTCCTGACCCTTGTTCGCCTGCTAGGTGTGAAATTACTCCCGAAGCCCCTACAGATATTGTGTGTGATGATAACGGTACACCGTTCGATGAGAGTGACGATACCTTTACCTTCAACATCACTGTCGGTGGGTCAAATACAGAAGTTTCGGCTACCAATACATTTAATGACGACCAGGGTAATTCAGGGGTTGCTTATGGTACCGAAGTTGCTTACGGTCCTTACCCAATCAGTGGTGGAACTGTTATGGTCAATTATACAGATGCAGACGCACCCGACGAAGTGGCTTGTACGGCAGTGATGATGGCTATCCCTCCGGATACTTGTTCACCAGCAACTTGTGAAATTACTCCCGAAGCAGCTACAGATATTGCTTGTGACGATAACGGCACACCGTATGACGATAGTGACGATACCTTTACATTTAATATACTTGTTGGTGGTGAGAATACAGACCCGGCGGCTACCAATACATTTAATGACGACCAGGGCAATTCGGGTATTGCTTATGGCTCAACCGTCAATTACGGTACATACCCAATCAGCGGCGGAGCTATCACAGTCACTTTTACAGATGCAGACGCACCCGACGAGGAAGCTTGTATGGCAACGATGATGGCTGCTGCTCCTGAGACATGCTCGCCTGCTACCTGTGAAATTATGGATCCGGATGTAGCAGATAGTGTTTGTGATAATAATGGCACACCATTCGATGCCAGTGACGATACTTATACATTTGATGTAACCATCAACGGTGAAAATACAGAAGCATTGGCTACCAATACATTTAATGACGACATGGGCAATTCTGGTATTGCTTATGGCTCAACAATCAATTACGGTCCATTCCCAATTAGCGGCGGACCTATTGTAGTCACTTATACAGATGCAGATGCTCCGGCTGAGGTAGCTTGTACAGCAACGGCGATGGGTACACCAACCGACCCTTGTTCAACCGCTGAATGTTTTATCACCCCTGATCCTCCTACAGATGTTGTTTGTGATGATAATGGTACGCCATTCGACGAGAGTGACGACACCTTTACCTTCAGTGTCACTGTCGGTGGTGATAATACAGACCCGGCAGCAAGCGATACATTTAATGACGACATGGGCAATTCTGGTATTGCTTATGGCTCAACAATCAATTACGGTCCATTCCCAATCAGTGGCGGTCCGGTTGAAATTACTTATACAGATGTAGATGCGCCCGGTAGTGAAAACTGTACAGCAACGATGATGGGTATTCCTCCTGACCCTTGCTCGCCTGCAACTTGTGATATCATCCCCGAATCGGCAGCAGATATTGTTTGCGATGATAATGATACGCCATTCGACGAGAGTGACGATACCTTTACCTTCAGTGTCACTGTCGGTGGTGATAATACAGATCCGACAGCAAGCGATACATTTAATGACGATATGGGTAATTCCGGTACCTATGGCTCAACAATCAATTACGGTCCATTCCCAATTAGTGGCGGTTCGGTTGAAATTACCTATACAGATATAGATGCGCCCACTTCGGAAGCTTGTATTGCAACGACGACAGTTACTCCACCTGTCACTTGTTCCCCTGCTATGTGTGAGGTCATTCCCGAACCGGCAGCAGACATTGCTTGTGATAATAATGGCACACCATTCGATGACAGTGACGATACCTTTACCTTCAGCATCACTGTCGGTGGTGATAATACAGACCCGGCAGCAAGCGATACATTTAATGACGATATGGGCAATTCGGATATTGCTTATGGCTCAACAATCAATTACGGTCCATTCCCAATTAGCGGCGGACCTGTTGTAGTCACTTATACAGATGTAGATGCGCCCACTGAAGAAGCTTGTATGGAAATGATGATGGCTGTACCTCCTGCAACTTGCTCACCTGAAACTTGCGAGATCATTCCGGATCCTGCCATGGAAATTGTTTGTGATGATAACGGTACGCTATTTGACGACAGTGACGATACTTTTACCTTCAGCATCACTGTCAATGGTGATAATACAGACCCGACAGCAAGCGATACTTTCGACGACGACCAAGGCAATTTAGGTATTGCTTATGGCTCAACAATCAATTACGGTCCATTCCCCATCAGCGGCGGTCCTATTATTGTCACCTATACAGATGCAGACGCCCCCACTGAGGTAGCTTGTACGGAAATGATGATGGCTGTACCTCCCCCCACTTGTTCAGAGGATTGTGAAATTACGCCCGAATTAGTAGATGTCACATGCGATGATAACGGTACACCTGATGATAGAACTGACGATACCTTTACATTCAGCGTATTAGTAAATGGTCAAAACACTATTACCGGCGCAAATAATACATTCGATGACGACCAATTCAATTTAGGTGTAGCCTATGGTACAACACTCGATTACGGACCATTCCCTATTAGTGGCGGATCTGTTACCGTTAATTATGAAGACACCTATACACTTGAGTGTATAGCTTCGGTTACGGCAAGCCCTCCTCCACCTTGTTCTTTAGATGCTGAAGTACCAACAGTAGGCGAATGGGGCTTAATCATTCTAGGCTTACTGATGTCGATTACCGCAGTAGTCGGTATTCGCCAGCGCAGAGAAGAAGAAGTGTACGGCTGATAATGGATAAACGCAATTTATCTCAAGATAATATTTTACAAAATAAAACGGGATGCAATTTTCATTGCATCCCGTTTTTATTTTATTCTGTGGGTTTTTAAATCAGCTTTTTCTAAGGCGCGAAAAGCTATTCACAAAACTATGTGACAACTTTATTTTTCGCGCGAATTTTATCTAAAAACTCTCTCACCGAAGTAAAAGACACCATTTTATCTTTAAAGAAAACGAGAGCTTGCTTAACTTCCTGCTCCGTAGCTTGCATATGATTGAGGATGTTGGTGAGGTGCATTTTCATATGACCTTGCTGAATACCCGTCGTAACGAGCGAACGCACCGCTGCAAAATTCTGCGCTAAACCGACCACTACAATTATCCGCATCAACTCCTGTGCGCCCGGGCTGCCCAACATTTCAAGCGAACGTTTTGCAAGCGGATGAAGCGTCGTCAATCCGCCTACGGTACCCACCGCAATCGGGAAATCCATCCAAAAACGAAATACGCCATTTTCGGTACTGACATTCGACAAGCTACGATACTGTCCGTCGCGTGCTGCGTAGGTATGTCCGCAAGATTCTATGGCGCGAAAATCATTGCCCGTAGCAATCGCCACTGCGTCTATTCCATTGAGAATACCTTTATTATGTGTAGTGGCGCGATGCACGTCGAGTTGTGCAATGCGAATGGCTTTTTCAAATTTATGGGCAAATTCTTGGGCATTACAATCACCGATTTGCCCCAATTCTTCAATCGGACAACTCACCTCTGCACGTACCAAACATTCGGGTGTATAATTCGACAAAATCGCCATGATAATGGTCAGATTTTTTTCTTCTCCGGTGAACTCGGAGTGTTCGAGTACAAATTGTTGGAGTATTTTAGCGAAGGCTTCCAAGACGGAATTTATGAAATTTGCGCCCATCGAATCGCAAGTCTCAAAATCGACTTTGAGTTGGTAATAATCGGCTTCGAGGTGCGTCATATCCATCAGCGAAATATCCAACACACCGCCACCTCTGCGCTCCATATTCCGTGTGATGTCTTTCGTTCCTTCAATTAAGGCATTTTTTATTTCGGGGAAAAACGAACGCAATTTGTTGCTGTCTCCTTTCCATGCAAAATGCACCTGTCCGACTTTCTTCGTACCGATAATTTCGGCTTTAAAGCCGCTGCGTTGCATCCAAAATTTAGCACCGCTTGATGCCGCCGCTACTACCGAACTTTCCTCAATGACCATCGGTACACAGTAGGATTTTCCATTGATGACGAAATTGGGCGCAACACCAAAAGGCAGATAATAATTGCTCAAAGTATTCTCACTAAAATCGTCGAATACCTTTTGCGTTTTATCTTCTTCGTGCCAAAAACTCATCAATTCGCGCATCACATCTTCCGGATTCTTGAAGAAATTTTCGGCGACCCAACGTAGTTTTTTTCGCTTGGAAAGTTTGGAAAATCCTGATTTCATAATAGTAGATTATGAAATGTAAAATGTAAAAGTGATGTGAGCGAAGATTTAAATTTAGCTATTATTTTGAATTATTTTTTTGTTTAAAAATTTAAAAATAAACAAAATACCCCGCGTACTACTCCTTTTACATTTTACATTTACTATTTTACATTTTACATTTAAAAATATTTATTTTACTTTTAAAAGGGCATTAGCCAACTCTATTCCCTGCACCTGTGCATCCACGTATTCGTGCAGTGCTTGGTAGTCTTCGCGGGCATGGCGTAGGAAGGCAGATGCTTGTCCATATATGGCTTTGCACGACAATTTATTAATTAAATAGTAACCATCCAAAAAATTCTGTATTCCGCCTGAAATAATTATTTGTCGGCACAAGGCTTTTTCGCCCAATTCTTCTAGAATTTGATTGCTCATGTGCGTCATTTCTTCAGTGTTATGCCCGACGTGTGCCAACTGTCCGTAGATGCTGCGTTTGGTTTCATTGCTACGCAGGAGTTCTACTTTTGCAAAATTTGTACCGCCATTGGCGGCAAAGTCTATGGCAGCAAGCGGCAATTGAAACAAGGCTTTGAGGCTTTGGTAGCCCATACCCTGCCCTACTTCTTTTACGATAATCGGATGGTCAAAGTTGTCTATAAGACGTTTTATTGTGTCGATAGGTGCGTATTCAAATCTATCGCCTTCGGGCTGTAGCCATTCTTGTAATGGATTGACGTGAATGATAAGTCCGTCGGCGGCGAGTTTGTCCATCATTTCACGGATGATATACACCTGATTCCGCGTGATGAGTTGCTCGATTTGTGCAATACCAAGATTGGCAAAAAGCGGCAGGTCGTCACCGATGATTTTTCGGACATTAAAATCCGCGAGCGTATCATTCGTATAGAGCAGCGAACGGCAAGAACCCAAGCCCATTCCCATACCAAAATCACGGCAGGCACGGGCAAGGTTGTGATTGATGGTGTGGGCGAGTTGTGTGCCGCCGGTCATGCTGGATACCCATATGGGTGCGCGCATGGTTTTTCCCAAAAACTCAAAAGACAGATAAGAACCACGCTGCGGATGCCCCGCCATAAGTGGCTCATAATAAAAGCGTTGGTCGAGCGTTCCATTGGCTATTTGCGACTGAAATGCCAGCTCGATGTGGTCGCGCTTTCGCGCAACGGCATTAGCATCGTTGGCTTCCATGTCGCGTAGGAGCGACTCTTCTTTTGTTTGCATTCCCATTTGTATAGCTGTCGTTTCCACAAAGGTACGTATTTAAGTGCAATTCAAAGTGTACTGACGTGCTGTTGTGCTGTTGTGCTGACGTGCTGACGAAAGAATTTGCAATGAAAAATTTGATGGGAAACAAGCAGGAAGGGAAATGGTTTAGCGGGTTGCGAGTCGCGGGTTAATTTTTAATTGGTGATTGGTTTTTTCTAATTATAATGCTTCCCTTTCGGTTAAAAAATAAGAAGAAATAAGATTGTATCTTATTAGACTTTGGACAGAATGGGAATTGGGGAACTGGGAAATTAGGCTGAAATTCGTAATCTATTGATTATCAGTTGATATAATTTTATTGATACAAAAAAATATGTAAATAATTATTTTTTATAAAAAATTAA
>ENA-ORXR01005121-ORXR01005121.1-marine-metagenome-genome-assembly--contig:-NODE-5121-length-10579-cov-122.622453_pt1 | contig 10579 bp, 8 predicted proteins | sample MGYA00237866_ERZ511479 | MGnify/ENA metagenome assembly ERZ511479 | reverse complement strand
CGCGGTGCTCATGGGGCGCAGCGGCTGCGGCAAAACGACGCTGCTGGAAACCATTTGCGGACTCAAACCGGCGCTTGCCGGGCGCATTTTGGTCGACGGCGAAGACGTGACCGACCTCCCGCCGGCGGCGCGTGGCATTGGTTTTGTGCCGCAGGATGTTGCTTTGTTTTCGCATTTGTCGGTGCGCGGAAATTTGGCCTTCGCGCCGAAGGTGAAAGGCATGGACGTGAGCATTGTCGAGGAGTTGAGTCAGGCGCTCGGTCTTGATCAACTGATGGATCGTTCGACGGATAACCTGAGCGGCGGCGAACGCCAACGTGTGGCGCTCGGACGCGCGCTGGCGGCGCGTCCGCGGGTGCTCTGTCTCGACGAACCCCTGAGCGCGCTCGACGCCGAAACCCACGAGGACATGTGCGGCTTGATCCAGTCGCTGGCGCGTTCGCAGCGGATCACGGTTCTGCATATCACCCATAATCCCGCCGAGGCCGAACGGCTGGCGGACCATCGGTTCACCATCGCCGGGGGTGTGGTTCGGGATCAATAAACGGTGGTCGGATTTCAAATTATGAATCACTGCTACCCTCAGCCAGAGATTTCCGCTACGAAAGCTACAAAAGGGCGGACTGGATCTGTAATGCAGTTTCCAAGCGGAAACCTTTGACCGGGGGACGGTTTCCAAAATGGACCACCCTTCCCCGACTGGACCTGCTGCAATCCGCCGCCCCTGCCCGGCGCAACTAATGCTTCTACTTTTCCTCAGGAATTCTTCCACCCAGGCTCCCTCGTCTACCCAGGTGATCTTTTATCTGATGTTTTGCAAAGCTAGCTGGGCCCTTCAAGTTAGACAATATGGATTTTGTGGCAGCCCAATTTGAATCGATGACAGACTGGAGAAAACTTGGTGTATTAATGCCGATATTCTGCAGGCCTTGGATTGCTGTAACGCCATAACTTCCTTGGATCGATTTGAGAATATTTGAATGAAAATTAATGGCTTGCGGGCCCTGGATTGCTGTCACCAGGCTGTTGCGAAGACCCGCGATCTCCATGGCGAAGTTGGCATCGACAAAGTGGACATATTCAGCCATCACGGCTTTAATTTGTTCCCTCTGGTTTTGATCGATGCCGTGGTCAACTCCCATGACCGCGGTTTCTGCCAACACTCGGATTTCTTTCAACCTATCCAACTCGATCGACATTACATAATGATGGTGCATCACTTTATTTCGAAATGTTTCAAGAAAATCAGCTTCTTCTAAGAATTTTTTCCACGCATTAAAATAAACTGGTTCGGTAAAGTAGAGGCTCAGAATTTCATCCCATATGTCCCTTTTTCGAAGCCTGTCTTTGAGGTATTCAGATAGTTCATGTAAATTTTCCGACTTACTTATGGCCTCCAAGAGTTGAGCGGGTGTTATGGGTGCGTCCTCCTGCCAGAATCGATATTTTGCCGTGAGCAGCTTGAAGGTGTCTCTGCGATCTATGCCTTCAATTGTTGAACCGCCCTTTGATCTCTGTTCCCCTTTTAGCTTGATGGTAGGATCCACATGCTCTTCGTCCCACCATTCTTCCCCGACTGTCTCGGTAAAAATACGTTCAATCGCATATCGCAGACCAACTTCGATATCAGAGAGATGTCGATAAGCCTCCGCTCGAATTTCATCTCCAAGCTCGTCCCTCCTAATGATACCATTTGAGTCGGATATTATTTTGGTCCGAATGACTGTATGACACGACTCGATATCGCGCTTGTAGCCATGGATTGAGCCGGTGCCAACCGCCCCCAAGGACCTCAATCCTGACAAGGTACATCCAAACATCCCGTTCTCTTAGCCAATGTTTGATTCCAGATGGCAGACAGATCGCCCAATTCGGCGCGAGTTCAAAGTCCCCTCCCCGAGTGAAAAGATGTTCATAACTACGCTGTTGCCGAACCGACGGGATGACCAGCGTGAATATAAACACGAGGCTGAGAAGGCCGAACCAGAGGCCGATTATCAGCCGACGTCGCACCCTCTGCTTTTTTTCGTCGCGCTGCTTCATGGTCTGGCATAAATCAAAGTAGATTCCCCATGCAGTATGATACATTTCAGATTGCCAGAAGTACAGGGCCTGTTCCGGTGCGTGACAGCGGCCATCTCGCTAATCCAAATCACCTGCCGTTCCACCTTCGATCTTCCATCTTCCCCTTCGAGGGATTTTCAAGAATCGGTTTGAAGAAGCAGTCGGGAATCGTAGTCAATATACTATGATGAACCGTTTGCTGCTCACGCCTGTCCTTGCCACGCTCCTGTTTGGCCTCCTCCTGTCCTCCAACGCGCAATGGCCGGACCGCCATGGTCCAACCCTGAACGGACACGCAGCTGCGGCCGACGCCAAGGATTTGCCGACCGTCTGGACTGCGGATAAGGGGATCGCTTGGAAAGCCGAACTCCATGACGAGGGGCATTCGAGTCCGATCGTGATGAACGGCAAAGTCTGGCTCACCACGGCAAGCAAGGACGGCAAGAAACAGTATGTCTTGGCCTTCGACGAGGAGACCGGCGAGAGGGTGCACGATGTGATGTTGTTCGAAAACCGCGAACCGGAATCGCTCGGCGGCGCCAAAGGCTTTAACAATTACGCCGCCCCGAGTTGCGTGGCCGAAGATGGCGCGATCTACGTGCACTTCGGTAGTTACGGCACCACCCGGCTTGATTCCAAAACTGCCGAGGTCGTGTGGGCGCGTCGCGACCTTCCCTGCCGCCACTACCGTGGACCGGGTTCGTCGCCGACGCTGTTCGAGAACATGCTGATACTCACCTTCGACGGTATCGACCAGCAATACACCACCGCGCTCAACAAAGAGACCGGCAAGACCATCTGGCGGACCGATCGCACGACCGACTACGGCGACATCGGCCCGGACGGCAAGCCGCACCGCGAGGGCGATTTGCGCAAGGCCTACTGCACGCCGGGCATCGCGCGCGTCGGCGATCAGGTGCAACTGCTCTCCGTCGGTTCGAAGGCGATGCAGAGTTACGATATCCACACCGGCAAAGAACTGTGGACAGTTCGGCATAAGAATTACAATGCCGGGATCCGACCGATCTGGCTGGAGCAGGAAGGTTTCGCGGTGATCAACACGGGTTCGCGTCAGGCGCATGTGATGGCGGTGAAACTGGATAAGACCACCACCGGCGACGTCACCGACAGCCACATCGCTTGGGACCGCGACAAAGGCAATCCGCGCTTTGCCATGCCGCTGTATCACGACGGACTAATCTATCTCATTACCGACACGGGAGTGGCCGCCTGCATCGACGCCAAGAACGGCAAGGAACTGTGGAAGGAACGGGTGAAGGGCAACTACCGCTCTTCGCCGATGATCGCCAACGGCCACCTCTATTTCTTCAGCGAAGAAGGACGCGGCACCGTGCTCAAACTTGGACGAGAGTTCGAAGAGGTGGCCGTGAACCAAGTCGAGGCGATGGGCACCACCGCTTGCCCCGCCGTGTCCAAGGGCGCGATTTTCGTTCGGGGTAAAACGCACTTGTTCAAGATCGCGGGTTCGTGAACGGCTGAGTTTCGAAAGCGGCGACCTAATGGACGCCGGTACTGAGACAGCCTACCGGCCAATCCTTCGGTTGCACCGCTAGGCCATTTCTTCCCAGAACGCGGCCACAAGTTTGGTCATCTTCGGCATCACATCGGCGGTGGTCTGGGTGACCTCCTCGTGCGTCAGCGCGTGCGCGGAAATGCCCGCGGCGAGATTGGTGATGCAGGAAATACCGGCGACGTGCATGCCGGAGGCGCTGGCGAGAATGGCTTCGGGAACGGTCGACATGCCGACCGCGTCGGCGCCCAGCGTCTTGGCCATCTGTACTTCGGCTGGAGTCTCGTAGGTTGGACCCGAGTTGGCGAGGTAGACGCCTTCGTGCAAGTTGGTGCCGATGGCTTTGCCGGCGGCGAGCAGTTTCGAACGCAGCGCGGGCGTGTACACCGTTGATTGGTCGGGGAAGCGCGGGCCCCAGATCTTGTGGTGGTCGCCGACCAGCGGGTTGGCGTGCATGAAGTTGATATGGTCGGTGATCGCCATCAAGTCGCCCGGTTTGAACCCGGCCCGGACGCCGCCGGCGGAGTTGGTCAGCACCAGCGTTTCGACGCCGAGTTTTTTTGCCAGGTAGACGGTGACCGCGACCGGGGTCCAGCCTTCGCCTTCGTAGAAGTGGCGGCGTCCTTGAAAGATCAGGGTTTCTTTGCCGGCCAGGGTGGCGTGGGTGAGCATGCCGCTGTGGCCGACCACGGTGGGTTTCCCGAGTCCGGGAATGTCGCCGTAGCCGATGGCGTCATGGGCCTCGAAGGCGTTGACGACTTCGCTCCAGCCGGAACCACAGATCAGGGCGTGGGTTGGGGCCGCGTCCGGCCAGGTTCGGCGAACGCGTTCAAAGGCGGAGTCGAGAAGAGTGAAGTCCATAAGTGGAAGATGGAAGGTAGAAGATGAAAGATCGGATCGTTCAGGAATTGTCGGCTTCAATGAACGCGTGTTCCTCGAGCACACTGCGCGTCACATAGTTCAGCGCGGCTTCGTGGGTCGCCTCGAGAATAACCTGCGGCGCGTGGCCGGCGTCCCAGGCTTCTTTCCAGCGGCCGGCGCAGAGGCACCAGCGTTGGCCGGGTTTGAGGCCGGGAAAGCCCCACTCGGGATGCGGGGTGCTGAGGTCGTTGCCGGCCGCCTTGGAGAAGGCGAGGAAGTCGGCGGTGAGCACGGAGCAGACGGCGTGGCAGCCGCGGTCCTCCGGGCCAACGCGGCAGGCGCCAGTGCGGTAGAACCCGGTCATGGGATCGAGGCTGCAGGGTTCGAGCGGACCGCCTTGGACATTTTTTTGTTCGGACATGCTTGGGTCTACCGTGGTTCGGCGCCGGTCTGCAAGACGTTCCTAGGCGGCGCGTTTGATCCTCAAAAAAACTCGCCGAAAATTTCTCTACTGGCATGACGTGCCCACTGGTTGACTCCCCTGCATTCCCGTCCATTTCGGCGTTCTTTGACCACACGCCGCTGCGTCTGCTTCTTCTGGCGTACCCCGCATTGAGAAACGATGCCGTCGCCGGTGGCAGTTGCTCACGTGATGCGCTTTGCGGACCGTGATCGCCCTTCGGGCTGAGTTATCGGTAATCAGTGGGATGCACGACCTTTGATCTTGGAATTATCCGGTTTTTGCCCAGCGTGAGCGGGTAGCTCATTGTTGAAATTTGAGATTCGAAATTTGAAATCGCCCCTTCTTCTTCCTTGGATCCTCACCGCCGTCCTGCTCCTGCCGCTCCACGCAGCGGACTTCCCCGAACGCCCCGTGGACGTGATCGTGCCCTTCGGCGCGGGTGGCGGCAGCGACACCTTCGTACGCATTTTGCAGAAGGCCATCCGCGAAGAAAACTTGTCACCCCACCCCCTGATCATCCGCAACGCCGGCGGGGCCGGCGGAACCATCGGCAGCCGCCAGGCCCGCGACGCGACCCCGGACGGCTACACCATCATGTGCCTGCACGACGGTATCTACACCGCCGAACACTACGGCAACGCCGACTGGGGACCGGCCGACTTCGAACCCATCGCCGCCACCGGCCGTTCGGGGGTGATCGTCGCCGTGGCCGAAGATTCGCACTACAAAGACTTGGCCTCGTTGATGGCCGACGCGGTCGAACGCCCCTACACCCTCGTCTTCGGCACCAACCTCGGCGCCCCCAACCACTACTCGGCACTGTTTCTCCAGGACGGCAAACCCGGGGCCAAATTCCGCTTTACCCAAACCGGCGGCGGCGCCAAACGGCTGGCGCAGGTCAAAGGCGGACACGTCGATGTCACCGGCTTTTCGGTGGCGGAGTATTTGCAGTTCAAGGAAGCCGGCATTCGCGCCTTGGCGGTGCTCGGCGACGAACGCATCGCCGCCTTGCCGGACCTGCCCACCGCACGCGAACAGGACGTCGACGCGGTGCACAGTTTGGTTCAGTTTTGGTGGGCCCCCAAAGGAACGCCGCCCGACCGCGTGGACGCGATCGCCGACCTGCTCGAACGCGCCATGGCGACCGACCAAGTTCGCGAACGACTCGGGCAACTGCAAATCGAACCGCTGTTTCTCACCGGCGACCCCCTCAAAAACGTCGTCGCCGAACGCAGCGCCCACCTCGCCGGCATCGAAATCGAACCCCCCGCATCACTGCCACCGCTGGAGTGGATCATCCTCGGACTCGCGCTGCTCTGCGGCGCTTGGGTCGTGTTCGAAAACCTCCGCGCGCCAAAAAGTGCCCCGCCAGAGAGCGCCGCATCATGATGGATTTTCTCAGTTCGCCGGCCGTCTACGGACTCGCCTTCCTCGGCGTGTTTCTCGGCGTCACCGTCGGCGCGATACCGGGTCTCACCGGCACCATGCTGATCGCCCTCGCGCTGCCGATGACCTTTGCCATGCTGCCCACCCACGCGCTGGTGCTGCTGGTCGCCATGTACGTCGGCGCGGTCAGCGGCGGTCTGATCAGCGCCACCTTGTTGCGCATGCCCGGCACACCCGCGGCGGTGATGACCACGCTCGACGGCTTCCCGATGGCGCAGCAGGGCCGTCCCGGACGCGCGCTCGGGCTCGGCATCGGCGCCTCGTTGGTCGGCGGCCTGATCTCCTGGGCCGCGCTCGCGCTGCTCGCCGAACCGATGGCGGATTGGTCGACCCGGCTCGGCCCGTTCGAATATTTTTCCATGGTCGTAATGGCGCTGGCGTTGTTGGCCGGCTTGGGCGAGTCGACTCGCGCCAAGTCGCTGCTCGCCTGTTGCCTCGGCGTGTTGGCGGCGATGCCGGGCACTCATCCGGCCACCGGCGAACTGCGCTGGACCTTCGGCATCAACGCGATGAATGACGGCTTCGGTTTGGTGCCGGTGCTGATCGGCATGTTCGCCATCGGCAAGATTCTCACCGACCTGTTCGAAGACGCGCCGCCGGTCGAACGTTCGGGCGGCGGCGACTCGGCTTGGGTTCCGTTCGCCGAGTGGCGCACGCAGTGGAAGAACCTGCTGCGTTCCTCCGGCATCGGCACCATGATCGGTTTGCTGCCCGGCGTCGGCGCCAACATCGGTTCGTTGGCGGCCTACGCGGCGGCCAAACGCGCCTCGAACGAGCCTGAAAAGTTCGGCAACGGCAGCCCAGAAGGCATCGTCGCCTCCGAGGCGGCGAACAACGCGACCATCGGCGGCGCCTTGATTCCGTTGATCGCCCTCGGCGTTCCCGGCAGCGTGATCAGCGCGGTCTTGCTCGGTGCCTTGATCGTGCACGGCCTGCAACCGGGCCCCTTGTTGTTCCGCCAAAATCCGGAAGCGGTGGGCGCGATTATCGGCACCGTGTTGATCGCCAACCTGATGATGTTCGGCCTGATGTTGAGCGGCGCGCGCGTGGTCGCCCGGCTCGCCGCCGTACCGCCCTGGGTGCTGATGCCCTTGGTCACGATTGGTTGTGTCTATGGTTCCTATGCGCTCGGACGTCGTTGGTTCGACGTCGTCGTGATGCTCGGTTTCGGCGTGGTCGGCTGGTTGATGGAACGCGAAAAATTGCCCCTGGCCGCGTTCGTGATCGGCTTCGTTCTGACCCCGGTCGCCGAAGAAAATTTATGCGCCGGACTGATGGCCAGCGGCGGCAGTTACCTGCCGCTCGTGTTGCGTCCGGTCTCGTTGATCTTTCTCGCCGTGTCCGCATTTTTGCTGCTGCGTCGCAAAGGCCCCAAGCCGGTGGTTGGACGTTGAAAATCTGGAGGGCGAGCGGCCTCGCGAGCCGTTTCTCTGATTTGAATCAAAGAAGGCCCGCGGACGCCGAGGCCGGCGTCCCTCCAAATGCTGTCTGAGGCCTAACATTCTTTATGGCAAGAGTTCGCCATAGAGTGGCAAGAGTCTGCCACATTATGGCAAGAGTTTGCCATAAGCCGAATTCCGTAAACATACTGAAACCATGAATCGACGCCCCAACATTCTTTGGTACTGCACCGACCAACAACGCTTCGACACGATCGGCGCGCTCGGCAACCCGCACGTTCGAACCCCCGTGATCGACCAACTCGTGCGCGACGGCGTCGCCTTTACCCATGCTTTTTGCCAGAGTCCGATTTGCACCCCGAGCCGTTCCAGTTTCATGACCGGCCAGTACTCCACGCGGCTGCGCAACACGCGCAACGGCAACGAACATTTTCCGGCCGACGCGCCGCCGCTGATCAGCAAACGGATCGCCGATGCCGGCTACACCTGCGGCATGGTCGGCAAGTTCCACTTGCAGAGTTCAGGGCATCGCACGGAGCCGCGGCTCGACGACGGTTTTTCGTTTTGGAAGTTCAGCCATGCGCCGCGCGACGATTGGGAGGAAGGCCACGACTACGCCGAGTGGGTGCGCGAACGCGGCGGCGATCTCGATGCCTTGCGCGCCCAGGAGGACCGCGTGCCCACCGAACTCCACCAGACCACCTGGGCCTCGGAGCGCTCGATCGAGTTCATCCGCGAACAGCAGGACGAGGACCAACCGTGGATGTTGAACGTCAATATCTACGACCCGCATCCGCCGTTTATCCCGCCGCGTTCCTACGCCGATCAAGTGGATTTGGCGGACCTTCCGGGTCCGCATTTTGAGCCGGGCGATGTCGAGGCGCAGGCGCGGCTAGCGTCGATTGATTTTCAAAACAAGGGGCGTGATGTGTCGTTCGAGGAGGGGCGGGACGCGCAGGCCAAGTACTACGCGATGATTGCTCAGATCGACGATCAGTTCGGGCGGATCCTTGAGGCCTTGGACGCGACCGGGCAGCGCGACAACACCGTGATCGTGTTCACCAGCGATCACGGCGAGATGCTCGGCGACCACGGACTCATGCTCAAAGGTTGCCGCTTTTACGAGAGCTTGGTGCGCGTGCCACTGATCTTCGCTTGGCCTGGCCAGTTCCGGCAGGACCACCGCTGCGACGACTTGACCGAGCTGTTGGACCTGTCCGCCACGCTGCTCGAACTGGCGGGCGTACCCGTGCCCGAGACACATCAAGGCCGGAGCCTTTTACCGGAGCTGCACGGCGAGGAGGAGAAGAACGCGCCGCGGGACTTCGTTCGTTGTGAATATTTCGACGCGCTCGATCCCCATTTCACCGGCGGTTCGGGCACCTTCGCGACCATGCACCGAACCCGGACCCACAAGCTCGTCGTCTACCACGGTCACGGGCTCGGCGAGTTGTTCGATCTCGAACGCGATCCCTGGGAACACAACAATCTCTGGGATGATCCGGGTTCGGCGGCGGTGAAGCATCAGTTGCTCGCCGAGAGTTTTGATGCGCACGTCTTGCTGACAACCGACGTGGGTTCGCGACGGATTGCGCCGATGTGATCTGAAGTAGCCGGTAGCTGGGAACTGTCGGCGCTTCGCGCGGGTTGGCAATTCAATTTGGTCCCTTGTCAGAATCGCGCGCCCGCATCATAGTGCGTTTATGAGAAATTTTGATAAGATCGCCCTGCTTGTTTTCCTCGCGGGCTTTATCGGCCTGTCCGCTCTGATCGCGGGTTGCGGAAACCCAAAGAGTTCAGCGCGGATTGTCTGCACCACCGGGATGGTCCGTGACGTGGTGCAAACCTTGGTCGGCACCAACGAAACCGTGGTGGCGCTGATGGGGTCGGGGGTCGATCCGCACCTCTACGATCCGCTCGGTCCGGACATCGCCGCGCTGAACTCCGCCGAGATCGTGTTCTACACCGGTCTCCACCTCGAAGGGAAAATGGGGGAGCTGCTCGAAGACCTCGAGAAGAAAGGCAAGACCGTCGTCGCCGTCGGCGAGGCGATCCCGGAAAATCTGCTGATCAAAGAGGGTGGGGGCGCCAAGGACTTCGACCCGCACGTGTGGATGAGCGTGTCGACGTGGACCGAGATCATCGACCCGGTTCTCGACACGCTCAGCAAGGCCCAACCCGGCAAGGCGGACGCGTTCGGGGCGAACGCCGCTGCGCTGCGCGCCGAACTGGCAGCGTTCGGGGCGAACTCCGCTGCGCTGCGCGCCGAACTGGCCGAACTTGATGGCTACGTCAAAAAATGCATCGGCGCGATTCCCCCAGACGCGCGTATCCTGATCACCGCCCACGATGCGTTCGCCTATTTCGGCCGCGACTACGGACTCGAGGTGGAAGGCATCCAAGGCATCTCGACCGACGACGAAGCCGGATTGGAACGGATCAACGAACTGGTGGACTTGCTGGTAACACGCAAGATTCCCGCGGTGTTTGTCGAGTCCACCGTCCCGCCAAAACACGTGGCGGCGCTGATCGAAGGCGCAAAAAGCAAGGGGCATGATGTGCGCATCGGCGGCGAACTATTTTCCGATGCCATGGGCGCCGATGGCAGCTACGAAGGCACCTATCTCGGTATGATTGACCACAACGCCACCATCATCTCGCGCGCCCTCGGTGGTGCCGACGCGGCGCCGGAAAAGGGCCGCACCGGGAAGCTTTCCGGAGAGCAGAAATGATCAAGCTCGCGCATCGCGACGAGGGTCCGGACGGGCGCGACATCCGCGCCAGCGGCGAGGAGCATCCCAAGGATGCGCCGCT
>ENA-ORXR01005120-ORXR01005120.1-marine-metagenome-genome-assembly--contig:-NODE-5120-length-10583-cov-9.482010_pt1 | contig 10583 bp, 6 predicted proteins | sample MGYA00237866_ERZ511479 | MGnify/ENA metagenome assembly ERZ511479 | reverse complement strand
CTTTTGCGCTTATTTTTCCCCTTGAAAACAGTTATTTATCCAGATAAACGCCTGTCTTCAAGAGAAAAACTAAGCACGAAATAACCTCGTCGAAATCGTGAACTTATTATTTTATCGTTACTTATTACATTTTTTGAATCAGATTTTTTATATTTGTTGCGGTTAGTTCAAACCCCTTATTTTCTAACAAATTACAATTCATAATGAAAAAATTAATTACTCTATTCATCGGTCTTTTCTTGATTTGTGCCACATCTATGCGAGCACAAAGCCTACTGAAAGTTGACGAAATCCAAGTAGTCAATTCCGATGTAAGTAATGTAACCGTGCAACTCAAAATCACAGCGCAAGGTCAAGTAGTTTCGAATCATATCGCTCAAACTAAAGTGAGTAGAAAAACAGGATTCACGCCCACAGTCAATGCAGATAATACACTACTTACACTGAATTTTACAGAACAATTTAATGAAAGAGAATTGGCTATCTTGCTTGAATATTCCGGTATAAAACTCACAGGCAAAACTTTCAGTCAACTTTTCGACCTCGTGAATCAAAAATAATTACACAGGAAAATAAGAAGTTTTTAAAGAGAACCTCTGGCACATTTTGAAAATGCGCCAGAGGTTCTCTAATGCCATATTCAATCTAAAAAAACACCACTCAACCCTGTCACGAAACATTCACCTTTCATATAGAAAAAATACAACTTAATCATCACCTTCCTTATTAAGTAAATGAGTGATTAATATTTTCACGTATTTGCTACACTTTACTCACTATAACCGATTGTAAATGAATACTATATATGTACTCGTAAGGGTAACATGGGCGGTGCTGCTATTGTGTACATACACTATTCAGGCACAAGATTATTCTCCAAAAATCCAATTGCGTCATACTCATGTAGAAGCCATACACATTCAGGCGGAGGAGATACCGATAAAAGAAAAACTACCCGAAACTGCCTTTGGCAGTTCGTGTTTTTTATTATTAAAATTTAAAACAATACCGGATAATATTATTCATAAAAAATTAAAAAACAATCAGATAGACTTATTAAAGTACATTTCAAATCAATGCTACATGGCACGTGTACCCAAAGAAATGAAACTGTACGAGCTACTCCTTTTAAATATCACTTCAATCCTTCCCTTACCATACGAATCAAAGATAAACTCAAGTCTGCATCGCATTTTAAATACAAAAATACAGTCCCCATCAAGTAAAAAAATACAAGTTCTTGCCAATTATTTTAAGGGTACGGACATGACATTCGCATTATCCATTTTTGATAATTATGGTATAAAAATAGCGAAATTAGACCCTCATAAACAATTAGTTACACTTGATATTCATCCAAAAGACATTCACAAAATTGCTGCTCTTCCTTTCATTCACACCATCAACCCCACACTTCCCAAACCGCAATATACCACCTACAATGGGCGTGGTCAGCACGGCGTAGATTATGTACAACGTATCCAAGGCTTGACCGGAAAAAGTGTCACAGTTGGCGTAGGCGACAGAGGGCGTTTTGAGCATCTCGACGGGCAACATCGAACCATAAATTATGACACCTTGATTGATTATCACGGGTCTTTGATTGCGGGTATCATCGGTGGAGCTGGAAATATTCGAGAATCATATCGTGGTATGGCTCCCGAATGTAATCTGCTCACGACCGCCGCCCAACAAGTCTTGGATAGTCTGCCGATATATTACACCAATCACGGCGTAGTATTGACGAATAATTCCTACAAATTTAATAGAAATCTTTGTGATGAATTGGCACAATATAATATGTATAGCGGTATTCTTGATGACCAATTAATGGCTTATGACGAAGTAATGCACGTCTTTTCGGCAGCCAATGACGCTTTGGTCAATGTCAATGGATGCAATGGATACCCTCCACGTTATCAGACAGTTGCGTCTCATTATAATGCCGGTAAAAACACATTAACCGTCGCTGGAATTCGTTATGACAACACGGCATACTCCTCGTCGGGCAGAGGTCCGACTACCGACGGGCGTATCAAACCCGAAATCACCGCCAAAGCACTCAACGTGTATGGAGCAGCTTCGATTCCCGGTAACCTGAACAAATATACAGGTGGCAACGGGACAAGTTTTGCCGTACCTATCGTGACAGGAGCAATGGCACTGATGTACGAACAGTACAAGAAAAACCGCAGTGGACAAAACCCTTCCGGCGCATTGATGAAAGCCATTGCTTGCAATACGGCAGAAGACATCGGTAATCCCGGTCCTGACTATACTTACGGTTTTGGACGTATTGATGCAAAAAGGGCGATTGAAGTCATTAAAAATGAGCAATTCTACGAAGATTCATTGTCACATAATGAAATAAAAGAGGACACAATCAGTATTCCTTCGGGAGTAAAGGCGGTGCGCGTGATGTTGTATTGGCATGATGAAGCAGGCAGTGAGGCAGCCAACAAAATGTTAATCAATGATTTGAATATCAATCTATTATCACCGGATGGAACAAGCTACTTGCCGTGGATACTTGACCCTTCTCCGGCAGGATGTACGGCTGATGCAGTACGTGGTGTTGATACTTTAAATAATATCGAACAAATTACGATAGACTCACCATCTGCGGGAGATTACGTCATTCGCGTAGCGGGAGATATTGTGCCTTTCGGCACAAAAAAATTTTATATCAATTATGTTTTTATAAAAGAAGAAATGACATTTAATTATCCGGTAGGAAATGACGGGATTCGAGCGGGAGTTAATACGCATTTGTACTGGACAGCGAAGGGAGATAGTAGTGCATTTTCCTTGTCGTATTCATTGGATGATGGAGCAACTTGGGCATTGATGAATGATTCGATTTCCGGTACAGAAAGGTATTGTCTATGGAAAGCACCTGACGTTTTTTCTGACCAGGTTCGAGTCAAACTTGAACGTGATAATGATACACTTATTAGTGAACGTTTTTCAATTTCAAAACGACCTACTGTCACGGTTTCTGCTTACTGTGCAAATCAAGTGGAGGTTTGCTGGGATGAGGTGGCGGGTGCAAAAAAATATACGGTGTATCAACTCAATCCTTTGGATGCTTTGATTGGGGCGATAGACACGGTGTCTGCTTTGTGTCATCGAGTAGCGATTGCAGATACGAGCGCAACGTATTGGTATAGTGTCCGAGCATTATTTAATCATGGACAATCGGGAGAACGCGCTTATGCGAAAAAAATAGACGCTTTGACAATTTCCATACAACAAACTGATATTCAAATACATACACTTATTGAAGGTCCGTATAATGACACGACAGGTTTGATGAATCCGACATTAAATACTTTAAATTTACTCCCCGCCCAATCTGCTGGAACACCCGCCGGACAACCGTATCAAGGTCCTCCGTGGAATTATGCTGGAACGGAAGGTATGAGTTTTTCCAATGCTACTTACGATTATATTGCCCTACAAAATGGCGGTCGGTCGGTCGTGGATTGGGTCTTGGTGACACTGAGTACAGATGTGGCAGGAAGTGATGTGTTGGAGCGACGAGCAGCATTGGTTTTGGAGAATGGTCAGTTGGTTTTTCCTGAATCGTTTGTGTGTTTGCCAGAAAATGTGCCAATATATATTCGGATTCAACATCGCAATCACCTCGCAGCAGTCTCTGCAGTTCCGGTATCGGTGACTAATGGTGTTTTGACTTATGATTTTCGTGTAAGGGATGCCTATAATTTTGATGGTGTGAGCGCAGGACAGAAAGAAGTTGCTACGGGTATATGGGCAATGTATGCAGCAGATGGTATGCAAACTGACAACCTCGCGGGGTATGACGTGAATGGAATTGACAAAGCAGTTTGGGTGGAAGAAAATGGCATTTTCGGGTTTTATTTACGTTCAGATTTCAATTTGGATGGTACGATAGATGGGAATGATAAAATATTATGGAGTATAAATAATGGTGTGTATTCTAATGTGAATAAATAATGAGTGAATTTTGAATGTCGAATGAGTGAATGTCGAGTTCATTCACTCATTCGACATTCAAAATTCACTCATTATTACTAATGCATTCTATCTCCTCGCAGTTCGAGATTTTTCATAATTTGGGCTTCATGTTCGAGGTATTCTGCCCAACGTTTTTTGACCGTTTCTTCATCACTATACCGTTTGGCGAGGTCAATGAACAGCCGATAATGCCCGGCTTCGGCAACCATAAATTTGTGGTAAAAGTCTTTGAGTTCATCATCGTTGATGTGGAGCGAAAGCAAGCGAAAACGTTCACAACTTCGCGCTTCGATGAGGGCGCAAATCAAGAGATGTTCGAGTAGTCGTTCATCGTGACTACCGCCTTTCTTTTTAAAATTGAGCAGTTCGCGTACATACTCATCTTTGCGTTGTCTGCCGAGTCTGAGTTGGCGTTTTTCGAGTTCGGCGAGTACCATACGAAAATGCCCCCATTCTTCGGTCACGATAGGTGCGAGTTCTCTGACGAGTTCGATTTTATCTGAAAATAGTTGGATGAGCGAGATACAACTGGTCGCTGCCTTTTGCTCGCAATAAGCATGGTCAGTCAAAATATCTTCAAGGCTTTTTTCTGTCAGATTGACCCAACGCGGGTCGGTTGGTAGCTGAAGTCCTAACATGGTGTGTGAATAGTTTATAGAGTGATTAGTTTATAGAGTGTATGAAGTGTATAGAGTGATTAGTTTATAGAGTGTATAGAGCTTATGAAGTGTATAGAGTTTATTGAGTGATTAGTTTATAGAGCGTATCAGTTTTGCCGAAGGCGAAACCTTAAACACTACTAATCACTTTATACACTCTATAAACTTCATAAACCAATTCACTCCATAAACTTAATTATTCCTCGCCGCGTCGATACATTTGAATTGGTCGATAAGAAAGTCGAGTTCATTGACTTGATAGTCTTCATAACCTGTTCCCCAGACCATTCTAACTTCGCTGATTTCCGTCTTACGGAGTGTCTTTTCTTCTTTTGGTGTGATGATGAATACGGTCGAATATTCGGTTTTTCCTGTTGCTTTTCGGACTCTACCGGAGTCGGACTGCTCACTCAATAGAATGATGGTCTCACCGTCAATGAGTTTGAGAATCATCTGTGTGCCTGCACCTATTGAACCGTATTCGTAACGGGCTTGTGGCGAGTCAATCTTAAATTGTACGTTAAGGGCGATGATACCCTGTACATCCATCAAACTTCCCGTACAAACCAAGTAATCATCTCCTTGCAAAAACTCTTTAATGGCTTCTTGCGTATAACTGAAAAAGAAGCGGTCTTCAAGACCTCGCTTGACTTGCTGGGTCATCGGGTCAAACTCATTAAAGGCAAATTTACATGATTCAATTGACACTTCTTCGCCACTGGCACTGCGTCCAAGTCCGGCAAGTTTTTTCTTATTTTTTCTTCTGTTTTTTCTTAGGGCTTTGGCTACGGCACTCTTTGTTTTATTTTTTTCCTCCTCTACGACAACTTCTTGCTTTGGTGGAGCTGAAGGCGCGGTCACTTTATTTCTCTTTTTCTCCTCTTTTTCGGCTTTACTTTTCTTGTTATCATTCACAGATTCTACAAAAAGTCTTGGGTCATCTTTTCTGTCAGGAGCGGGCGGAGCATCAACTCCGGGAGGCATCTCATCATATACGATACCTGCCTGCTTTGCAGCCTCTTGTCGTGCTTTTTCTTCTGCTTTGGCTGCTGCGATTGCCGCTCGTTCCTGTTTTCTGGCTTCTTGCGCCAATCGTTTTTCTTCCTTTCTCTGCGCCTTCTCCAAAGCGATTCTTTCCGCTTCAGGATCTTGCGCTTGCGTAGGTGCAAGGGCTGCTTGTCTCACTTTTTCTTCTGCTTTGGCTGCTGCAATTGCCGCTCGTTCACGTTTTCTGGCTTCTTGCGCCAATCGTTTTTCTTCTTTTCTCTGCGCCTTTTCCAAAGCGATTCTTTCTGCTTCGGCTTGTTTCGCAGTATCTTCCGTTTGAGTAGGTGCAAGAGCTTCTTGTCTTGCTTTTTCTTCTGCCTTAGCTGCTGCAATTGCCTGTCGTTCCCGCTTTTTGGCTTCTTGTATCAGTCGCTTTTCTTCTTTTCTCTGCGCCTTTTCACCAGCAAGACGATCTGCCTCAACTCTCTTAGCAGCATCCGCTTTTTCACGTGCAGCCGCTATACGCGCTTGCTCTTGCATTTGAGTAGCAGCAAGGGCTTCTCGCTCCTTTTGCCTCTCCAATGCCAACCTTTCCGCTTCGGCTTTTCTGGCAGCTTGTGCCAATCGCTTTTCTTCTTTTTTACGTGCCTTCTCTTCAGCAAGACGATCTGCCTCAACTTTCCTCGCAGCCACCATTTTTTCGCGTGCAGCATCTATACGCGCTTGCTCTTGCGCTTTGGCAGCCGCCATAGCTGCTTTTTCTTCTTTTTTCTTTTGTCGCTCCAAAGCGATTCTTTCCTCCTCGACTTTTTGGGCAGCCTCCATTTTTTCCTGTTCCGCCTCTCTGCGTGCTTTTTCCTGTGCTTTGGTAGTAGCTACCGCTTCTTTATTTTCTTTTTTTCTTAGCTTTTCCAAAGCAATACGCTCTGCTTCGACTTTTCTCGCCTCTTGTTCTTCACGCAAAATCTTGATTCTTTCTACCTCTCTTATCAATGCTTCACGCTTACTGCGTAAGTCGGTCAATTTTTGTTGAACCTCTTCCGGCAAAGTATCGTTCTTCATTAGAATGGGAGAATGAATATCAGAAATAATAGCCGGACGGTTATCAATGTTAAAAGACATCAAAGCTAAAGCAATGATGGCAATTCCGATGGTAATTAAGAGCTTTTCAGAACTCATTAGAGATGTTTTTATTAAAATTTTTGTCTTAGCGTTTTTTACTTATTTTAAAATAACTCATTCAAAATCGCATATAACGAAAGACAATAATACAATTTTTCGTGTTGTTTGAGTTGGTCATTTCGGGAGGGTGCAGGATAAATTTTTAATTTTATTTTGAAATGTCACTGTACTGACGACTTTAGCCCTCAAGTGGCTCGGTACTTTCCCGCGACGGCTAAACAGGCTGACCGCGAATACCGTACCGACGACTTTAGCCGTCGCAGGGCATGAAAAAATATTTATGAGTAATTGAATTTTATTTATTTAAAAATTAGAATAAAATTAACTTGACGACTGAAGTCGTCAGTACAGAGTTCGCGGTCAGCCTGTAAAGTCGTCGGTACGAGGCAGATTAAAAATTTGTCCTGCACCCTTTAAATGACAGTCTTATCAACTCATCGAATGTCCATTGTAACTATTATTTCTTTCACAAAGCAAAGTAATCGCATTTTTTTTAATTAAAAAAATCAATGCTTACAACTCGTGAATGTCAGTTATAAAGAACCGTACTGACGACTTCAGTCGTCAAGTAACGTGAAAAAATATTTATAAAACATTCTTTTTGAAATAATTAAAAATTAAAATGAGTTTTACTTGACAGCTAAAGTCGTCAGTACGGTATTTTCCTTATCTTTGCGCCATGAAAGACACGCAACTTTTTTCCGAATTTGAACCGATTAGCACCGAAGATTGGTGGGCAAAAATAGAACAAGACCTCAAAGGCAAACCACTTGACAGTTTGGATTGGCAGCCGGAAGAAGGCTTAACACTCAAGCCTTTTTATCGAAAAGAAGATATTGAGCATATTCAAACACCCATCTCATCAAAGCCGGATAATAATTGGCAAATACAAGAAGAAATTGAAGTGGCAGACGGTGTGACGGCAGCTAAAAAAGCCAATAAAAAAGCCCTGTCAATTCTGATGCAAGGTGTGACTTCCGTTAATTTCACATTGGACAATGTCCTCGCCGAAAAAGACTTTGCAACACTACTCAAGGGCGTTCATCCGAATATGATTTCTTTATATTTCGGAGGTTTGTTTACGGAAAGTGAGCCGGGTACGGTATTGGAATATTTTACGACTTTTTTAAAGAAAAATAAAATAAAAAATGGCGATTTGCGCGGTGGCGTATTGGTCGATCCGGTAGGCTTTTTCGTGGATACCGGAGAGTATTATGAGACCTACGAAGAAGACATGATGGAACTTGAAGGTGCGCTGTTATTGGTGATGGAACGACTACCGAATTTTACCGTTATCAATGTCGATACGTCCACTTTTCACAATCAAGGCACAGAAGTTGCACAAGAACTCGCGATTGCCTTATCTATTGGTAGTGAGTATCTTACACGCCTTACGGAGTTTGAAACTGAGCCAGAGACTGTTGCTCGACATACACAATTTACGTTTTGTGCGGCAAACAGTTATTTTGTAGAAATGGCAAAATTAAGAGCTTTTCGCCTCTTGTGGAATGAGGTACAAAAGGCTTACGGTATCACTGCACCCGTACCTGCGCGAATACACGCGAAAACCTCACTAAGAACACAGACGGAAGACACGCATACCAACATGATACACGCCACGACAGAGGCGATGTCTGCGATACTTGGCGGAGCGGATTACCTCACAGTTCAACCCGCCGACCTCGTACTCGGTCAGCCAGATGATTTCACTCATCGGATTGCGAGAAATGTGCAGCATATCCTCAAACACGAAAGCTATTTTGACCGCGTAGCCGACCCTGCTGCGGGAAGTTATTATATCGAAACCTTAACCAAGAAACTGGCTGAATTAGCTTGGCAAAAATTTCAAAAGATGGAAGCCAACGGCGGTATTGTAGAGTTTATGTCGGTAGGGGAGGAGGAGTGATTGTAAAATTGTATTTTGATAATTTCACAATCATATCATCACACAATTCAACATTACCTCCTCGTATAATTCGGTGATTCCTTAGTAATCGTAATATCATGCGGATGGCTTTCGGAGACTCCGGCGGCGGTGATTTTGACAAATTGTGCCTCTTGCAATTCCTCTACATTTTTCGCTCCGCAATAGCCCATACCTGCGCGCAAGCCACCCGTGTATTGCACCATGACCTCCGCAAGAGTGCCGCGATAAGCGACCCGCCCTTCGATACCTTCCGGCACCAGCTTTTTAATATCTTCTTCGACATCCTGAAAATACCGATCTTTCGAACCTTGTTGCATAGCACCGAGCGAACCCATACCGCGATATATTTTAAATTTTCGTCCTTCATAAATGACCGTTTCTCCCGGCGATTCTTCCACGCCAGCAAACAGTGATCCCGCCATAATCGTACTCGCACCACCTGCAATCGCCTTCGCAATATCGCCCGTATGTCGTATGCCACCATCACCGATAATCGGAACACCCGAACCTTTAATCGCAGCCGCCGCTTCATAAATTGCATACAATTGAGGTACACCAACACCCGCTACGATGCGAGTCGTGCAAATACTACCCGGACCGATACCGACTTTTATCCCATCTGCCCCCGCATCTACGAGTGCCTTCGCGCCACTGCCCGTAGCTACATTTCCACCAACTATATCAAGGTCAGGAAATTCTTTTTTTGCCAATCGTACCGCGTCTAAGACACCCTTTGAATGTCCGTGAGCAGTATCAATACAGACGATATCTACGTCCATTTCTTTGAGCGCCGAGATGCGTTCTATCATGTCTTGGGTCACGCCGACGGCTGCCCCTACGACCAGTCGCCCGTAGCTATCTTTACAGGCATTTGGGTAGTCGATGAGTTTCATAATATCTTTATAGGTAATCAATCCAACAAGTGTATTGTACTGATCAACAACAGGTAATTTTTCAATTTTGTGCCGTTGGAGAATGTCACGAGCCTGGTCGAGTGTAGTGCCTTCGGGAGCAGTGACGAGATTTTCGCGGGTCATCAATTCGACAACCGACCGTAATGAATTATCCTCAAAACGCAAATCACGATTGGTCAAAATACCGATGAGACGATCGCCATTCCCAACGATAGGAATACCACCGATTTTATACTTTCGCATCAGGTCTTGTGCATCGCCTATCGAAGCATCTACCGTAAGTGTCACCGGGTCGAGAATCATCCCGCTTTCGGAGCGTTTTACACGACGAACCTGCTCGGCTTGCTGGGCTATCGTCATGTTTTTATGAATGATACCCATACCACCTTGCCTCGCAATAGCAATTGCAAGTTTATGTTCTGTAACGGTGTCCATAGCTGCTGAAATAATAGGAACATTGAGCCGAATATTGCGCGTCAGTTGAGAACTGATATCGACCTCTCTTGGTAAGACCTGAGAGTAAGCAGGAATGAGAAGCACATCATCAAAAGTGAGTCCTTCTCCAAGAAATTTATGTGGTGTTGTTTTTTCCATGTGCAAAGGTACGGATTCGCAATGGAAAGGACAAATAATCGGAAAATTGTATGAGTAGTTACAGAAATTGTTATGTTTTTTGCTGCACAAAAAAACTTTTAACGATAAAATAGATTGCAAACAACTTCATATTGTCGTAATTTGCCATTCATTGATGTCAAAACCATACATAAAAAATGTATGACTATTTTTGATTTCATTTGCAAAAAAGGTCTTAATATTCAATGCCTGAGTGTGGCGATGGCCCGTCAAAAAAGTGTTTCGGGAGCTTGGTACAGTGTACCAACGGAGGTCAGCAGAGGAGTTTTTTTTGACAAGCGT
>ENA-ORXR01005119-ORXR01005119.1-marine-metagenome-genome-assembly--contig:-NODE-5119-length-10584-cov-2.349481_pt1 | contig 10584 bp, 9 predicted proteins | sample MGYA00237866_ERZ511479 | MGnify/ENA metagenome assembly ERZ511479 | reverse complement strand
AGGGAGCAATGCCCGGCTCTGCACCACCTGGGTAGCCACCGGCCTGACGAACGAACACGTTGTCCGAAGATCCGTTCGCGGTGGCTGCAATCGTCCCAGGGGTTTCCACGTCAAGGAAGGTGGAAGCGTCGGTGTTGTCACCGATTCCGGCGCCGGGTCCACTCGCGGTCAGCGTGATATCGCCGCCAGCAACAACTTTCGGCTCGCTGTCGAAAACCTCTTCCTCAATCACGCCCTCGACGACCATCGTGACCGTTCCGCCCGCTGACACAGATCGAATGACAACATCAGCGGTGCTGGTGAGTTGCACGTTTGTCGCCGCCTCGATGCTGAGCGCACCCGCCACCTCCAGGGCCGCAAGGCTCACCGCCCCAACCTGAGCGCTGAACCTTGCGTTGCCACCAGACTGCACAAGCCCCAAGCTCGAGATGTCGCCTGAGGCAGAGCCCGCTTCAAGAGTTCCATCAGCGGACACCGACAACAGCTCAAGGTCGCCCGTGTTTGCGATCCGGACCGAGCTGAACGTGGTGAGATCGGCGGTGCCAGTCAGGTCAAGTCCGTCGAGGGCGATGTCGCCCAGTGCGTCAGCGACAAGGTCACCGCCAATGACGATGAGTCCAGCGTCCAGCATGAGATCCGATGTGTCGGCAAGCAACCCAACCAGTGCTCTGAGCGAAAGGTTCCCGTCAACGGTGCTCGGCGCGAGCACGATGTTTCCTTCCGGCGACACAATCCTGGCGTCACTTCGAGTATCCAGCGTCAGAATGCCGGTCGTGGTGAGGTTGGTCAGTTCGATCGGTCCAACAGCAGACACCGAGACGTCACCGCCAACGAGGAACTCTGACGGCCCGCCAGAGACGGCGCCGGTCGCGGATGTCAGCTGCACACTTCCCACGAAGTAACCCGAGATCACCACCGCACCGTCTGCCTCGATTATCGAATCTCCAGTGACATCGGATCCGACCACCAGGAGGTCATTGGCTGAACGCAGGGTCACATCTCGCCCATTGACCACTACTTCACCAGTCACATCGAGCTGATCGAGATGCACATCAATGACGAACAACTCGAGTTTCCCGGCCACGGAGATGGCGCCGATGTCGCTCAACACGCCGGTTCCAGAGCCAGCGATGGAGTAGTCACCGCCGACCTGCGAAGCAGCGAGGATGGATTCGCTGGGTGCAAGCAACAAGATGTCACCCTCAGTCTGAACACCAATCGAAACGCCGGCCGGAAGATCGCCGACGATGGTCACACGATCGTTCCCCCCAACCATTTCGAACCTCAACACAGACCCGGCGGGGATTGTTCTCATCGTGATGTCGCCATTGATGGTGACCCGATACTCAGCATTGCCCGGCTCTTCCTCAAGAACCTCGACGATGTCGTTTCCGGCCGTGCCATTGACTACCACCGGCATCGCCGACGCCGAAGGCGCGAACGTAACTATCCCCGCCATCAACAAACCGCAAACAGCCACGGCCTGCGCCGCTGCTCGAACCACTTTTGTCACACGTCTCATCCTGCAAGCCTGAGCCGAGAAAGAGCCAGCGCCTGTTCACGATGTCACACAGTGCCTGTGACATCGGTCTGATCGAAGTTTCCAGCGTCCGCCGGGCGTCAGGAGTCTTTGAGTTCGAAACGCATGTGGGACTCCCGCACGCCATACACGAACGCGTTCGGCATCTCGACATGCGGCTGATCAGTCAGACGATGCAGTGACTCCACTCGCTGCACGAGCTGCGAGAAGAACTCCTTGATCTCCAGCCGGGCCAGAGAAGCTCCCATGCAGAAGTGGGTACCGAAGCCGAACGCGATGTGATGATTCGGCGTCCGGGCGACATCAAAGGTCTCCGGATTCTCGAAGTGATTCGGATCACGGTTGGCACCGGCGTACGCCAACAAAACCTGCTGACCTTTCTTGATGGTGACGCCGTTGACCTCGTGGTCCTCGGTGGCGACCCGACAGAAATTGTGGATTGGCGTGACCCAGCGGATGAACTCCTCGACCGCAACGTCAAGGTCCGCACCAGCCTGCAGCCTGGCCCACTCCTCAGGATGATCAGCGAGCGCGAGCAGCGTGCGGGCAATCACGGTCCGAGTGGTTTCGGCCCCTCCGTCGAGAAGCAGAAGGCAGTCCGAGATGATCTGATCCAAACCGAACGGCGCACCGCCCACCTCGCCGCCCCGCTCATCCTCCACCGAGATCCAGTGCGACATCACATCGTCAGCCGGGCACGTCTTCTTCTCCTCGTACAACTCGGCTGCCGCAACCGCAAAGTCCATGACTGCGATAACACCAGCATCGTCGTGGTAGCGCGGTCCGCCGCCAAGCGCGATCGTGGCCTCGGACCAGTGCTGCAGCTTCGGCCACATGGTCTCAGGAAAGCCGAGCAACAGACCAATCATCATCGCAGGTAAAGGCGCAGCGAGCTCACCCACAATTTCGACATCATCCTTGCCAAGCGCCGCGTCGAGAAGTTCCGTGACGGTCTCGCTCACTTCGTCTTCCCATTGCGTGACCGCTCGCGGCGTGAAGCGTCGAGACACAAGCGTGCGCCGCGCCAGATGCAGTGGATCATCGACGCCGATGATCGACTGGTCCGCAGGAATGTTGGGTCGATAGCCGCCCTTCTCCCGGTCAGAGCTGATGAAGACCCACTTGTTCTTCTCGACGGCGATGATGTCGTCGTAGGTGGTGATGACCCAGAGCTCATTTACGGCGTCCCAGTGCACAGGGTCGTGCTCTCGGAGCCACGCATATTTCGCGTGCGTGTCACCGTCGACGTAGAAGTCGCCAGCCAGGATGTCGAGTGGTCGCGGGTCGATCATCGTCATAGCCAAACAGTACTGCGCTGGGCGCCACCCGAGAATCTGCCGTTTGTGATTGCCTTTAAGATGCTCCCGGGCCGAAGTGTCAAACGGTGCCGACCCGTCACACCCAACCGGAGCGCGCTCTTGGCAAACCGCCCGGGCCGGAAGGGTCAATCGGGAAGCTGGCGCTGTCTGAACTCGCCCGGCGCTGCAACCGCGTCCATTCGATGATCGCAGGAGCGAGCGGCATGCTCGCCGGTAGCGAGGGTGACGGCGCCCATGCCGCCGTGGCCGAGACACTGATCTCCACTCCTGCGCAATCCATCGCCGGAGGCACAGATCAGGTGCAGAAGAACATCATTGGCCAGAACATCCTGGGGCTCCCCCGCGAACCCTCAGCCGATCGGGGCGTTCCGTTCCGTGCCGTTCCATGACGTAGGCAGAACCCAGCGAGTGCCAGAATCGAGCAGTGCACAGCTGGCGGTGCAGAACAAGAAAGAGGCAACAAGATGAGCGAAGACCAACCTGCTGTCTCCGTGACCGTGGGCGACGACCATGTCGCCACCATTGAGATCTGTCGACCACCCAACAATTTCTTCTCCATGGATGTCATTGGCGGTGTCGCCGATGCCCTGGCCGCCTGCGATGAGAATGACGCCGTCCGGGCAGCGGTGCTGTGTTCACAGGGCAAGCACTTCTGCGCAGGAGCGGACTTCAGCTCGGGCGGGCGCCCGTATACAACCGACGATTTGTACGCGGCCGCGGCGCGAATCTTCGACGCCCACACCCCCTCTGTGGCTGCGGTACACGGTGCCTCCATTGGGGGAGGCATGGGCCTCGCCCTCGCCACCGACTTTCGGTTCGCTGCACCCGAAGCCCGATTCAGCGCCAACTTCTCGCGGTTGGGCTTTCACCACGGGTTCGGGTAAGTGCCAGCCGGAGAGGCTGCTACTCGTCGATGACGCCAGCCAGTTCGAGCAGCCGATACGGCGGGAGGTACTGCTCCACAACCTGCACTCCGAGCGCGTCTGACACGGCGTTGGTCAGCGCGGCAGGCGCGCCGATCATGCCACCTTCGCCCACTCCGCGGGCGTCGTTTTCGCCCTCGGTCAACGTCTCCATGTGTTCGATCTCGATGGTCGGGATCTCCATGGCGGTCGGGATCAGGTAGTCCATGTACGTCGAGCTCATCAGGTTGGCTTCCTCGTTGTAGAAGAGCCGTTCATAGAAGACGGCACCAATCCCCTGAGCGACCCCACCACGCACCTGGCCGTCGACGACGGCCGGGTTGATGATCGGGCCACAGTCTTCGACGACGAGGTAGCGGGGAATTTCGATCTCGCCGGTCTCCAGGTCGATATCGACCCAGGCGACATGCGTGGCAACAGACCAGCCGCCATTGCCAACGCCGTCGTACTGCATGCTCTTCTCGAAGACCGGGCCATCGCTGATGCCCTTGTCGGTGGCGACTTTGCCAGCCACGTCGGCATAGGTAAGACCGCGCGACGGGACGCCCGCGACATGAATGTTGCCGTCAACGATCTCGATGTCGCTCTTCGAAGCTTCGAGCATGTCAGCGGCTGCATCAACGACCTGTTCTCGCAGGTCCCGGGCCGTCATGCGCATGACGCCGCCGCCCAACGGACCACCGCGACTGCCGCCAGTGCCAATGAAGCTGAACTGGGTGCGATCGGTGTTGCCCCACACCACTTCGACGTCCTCCATGGCAACACCGAACTCGTCGGCGGCGACCTGCTTGTAGGTGGTCTGGTGGCTCTGCCCGTGCGGACTTTGCGACGTGTACATCGTGATGCGACCGTCGGCGTGAATCTCGGCACGACCGTCCTCGGCGATGAACAGATCACTGCCCGGTTGGAGCGACTCAAAGAAGTTCGGAGGACCAGGTGCCGCCTCGTGATAGCACGCCATGCCGAGGCCCAACCGGTGGCCTCTTGCCTCGGCATCGGCCCGGTCCAGCGCAAGCTGATCCATGTCAATCAGTTCAAGAGCCCGGTCGAATGTTTTGGCCACCGACATGGTCTCGTCGAGCGTAGGGCCCGAGATCATGGCGGGCGGCATGGAGCCCTCACGCATGAGGTTCTTCGCTCGCACATCAAAGGGGCTGAGGCCGAGTTCGTCGGCCACAATGTCGACCATGCGCTCGCGCATCCATGTCTCGTTCGCCCATGGACCGCGATACGGGACGACCTTGCCCTTGTTGGTCGCCACAATTTTGGTCGTGAGCTCGAATGCTTTGAAGTCGTAGGCGCCCGGCATGTACCCCTTCCACAGCAGGGCGATAACCACTGGCGAGATGGGGAAGGCGGGGTACGCGCCCTGGTCGAGAAAGGCATCGACCTTCATCCCTTTGAGCGTTCCGTCGTTGTCCACGGCGAGCGAAATCTTGAAGCGCTCTTCGCGTGCCTGTCCACCGTCGGTCAGATTCTCGACGCGATCTTCAATCCATTGAACCGAGCGTCCCAGGTATTTCGCTGCTGCTGCCAACGCAATGTCCTCGCGTGCAACCGGCCCCTTTGAGCCAAATGCACCCCCTATGTCACCGGCCTTGACCGTTGGGTAGTCGTCGGCAGCCAGAAGGCCAGCAGCCATTCGAGCCGCGTGCCGGGCGAACGACTTGTCCTTCGACATCTGGGACTTCTGACCATCGGTGCTCTGCGCTGCGATCTTGTCCTTGTTCTTCCTGCCAAACGCCTTGGCGGCATCCATGAACGCGTTGCGGCGATCGCCATTACGCACAAACCGGTTGAGGTTCTTGAAACCGCCGTCGTTCACGAGCATCGCTGCGACTGCCCACTTCAGGAAGTGCGGTGCCTGTGATGTGTTGTGGATTTCGAGGTGTCCGGTCGACGGGTCAAACAGCACGACACTGCCGCGCGTCTCCATCGGCTGGTTGGATTGGCGGGGACAATCGAGCGTGCGGGTTATGACACGATCAGCCGAGGAGAAGACCGCGTCGACATCGCCGAAGCTGTTGGCGATTGTGCCGAGCACGTTGCCGTCTGCGAGCTCCCAGATTTGGGGACTGGTCGGGTCGAGCGCTGCATCGATCGAGCCGACCGCGTCGAGGAACTCGTACTCCACGTCAATCAGGTCCAGAGCGTCTTCAGCGATGTAACGCGATTCGGCGACAACGAGTGCAACCGGATCGCCGATATGACGCACCCGATCTTCGCTCATGCACATGTGGAGCGGCGTGTACATGCCCTTTTCCATGAACATCGGAAGGAACGGATTGGTCCGGTCGTTCAGCTCTTTGGCCGTGAAGACGCGCACGACACCCGGCACCTTCTGCGCTGCGGAGACGTCGATCGATGTGATCGTGGCGTGGGGAAAGGGACTGCGGGCGAACGCCGCGTGCAGCACCCCATCAGGGTTGAGATCGGCGACGAACTCGCCCGCGCCAATCAACAGACGTTCGTCCTCGACCCGTTTGACGGACTGCCCAACGAAGCCGAGACCCGAGGTTTGTGCATTCGCTGCCGAGGTCTGCTCGCTCATGAGCTTCCTCCCATGAGCGTGACGGCTGTTTCGACACCATCGATGATGGATTGATAGCCGGTACATCGACAGAGATTGCCGCTCAGCTCTTCGCGAATCTCTACCTCGGTCGGGTTCGGATTGTCTCGCAGAAGCGCAACCGTGCTCATGAGAAAACCCGGCGAACAGAATGCGCACTGGAAACTCATGGCCTCGAACATCGCCTGCTGCACCGGATGCAGGGTGCCGTCATCGTCGGCGAGTCCTTCGATGGTGACGATGTCGGTTCCGTCAGCCTGGACGCCAAGCATCAGACAGGACCGGGAAGGTTCGCCGTCGACCAGAACGGTGCAGGCTCCGCACACGCCGTGTTCACATCCAAGGTGGGTGCCGGTGAGCCCCACGTCCTCCCGAATGACATCGGCAAGCGATCGCCGCGCTTCGATATCGAGGGCGTGGCTGGTCCCATTGATCGCCACGTTGATGGAGAGCTTTTGGCCAAGTGGTGCATTGACTGAAGGAAGACTCATGCAGGTACTCCGATTCGGGTGGCGGCCTCAGCGAGACCTCGGCGGGTGAGAACACCGGCAAGGTGACGGCGGTAGGCCGCGGTGGCATGAATGTCACCGTCAGGCGAAAGCCTGTTGGAAACGATCGATGCGGCGGCAGCAAACACTTCCGGCCCTGCGCGCTGTCCGACAAGTGAGGCTTCTGCTTCGGTGACACGCACCGGCCTGCTCGACACGCTGAAGAACGAGAGCGCGGCAGCAGAGATGACCCCCTCGGGCGCATCGATCACGCAGGCCAGACCGCACATGGCGTAGTCGCCGTGTCGACGACTCACTTCGATGACGGTGCCGCCCGCGGTGGGGCTCCACGGAGGAAACTGCACTTCGGTCAACATTTCGTGCGGTTCGATGGCCGTGCTGAAATGACCCCGGAAGAAATCGTCGGCGATGACTTTGCGCGTGGCGTTGTTGGATGCGATCTGCATGGTTGCGCCAAGTGCCACACAAACAGCTGGCATCTCAGCAGCCGCATCAGCGTGGGCGATGCTCCCCACCACGGTGCCGCGATTGCGGATGGCCCGGTGTCCAACGTGCGGTAGCGCTGAAGCGACCAGAGGCGCATGCTGCGCCACGTCGGGAGACTTCTCAGCCTCGGCATGGCGGACCATCGCTCCGACGCTGACACCGCCATCTTCCAGGACCGAAATCTGTTTCAGTGCATCGATGGCGCCAATGTCGATCACATGCTCGGGGCGTCCAAGTCGTAACGCCATCACCGGCAACAGGCTCTGGCCGCCAGCCAGCACTTTGGCCTCGTCGCCGTGTTCCGCCAGTAGGCCGAGGGCCTCGTCAAGCGTCGCTGGGCGGTGGTAGTTGAATGGTGGATTTTTCACAGCGGTCCTTGGCGATTGAGACCATCCACAGCGCACGAGATGGGACTGGTGAGTTCCCGACCGGGCTTCGCGTCGCAGGCAACGTGCCTCGCTGACGGTCTCCGCTCAAGACTAATGGGCACCGGGACTGCAACTCGGGAGAAGCCTTCATCTATGACGAGCACCGACGTGACCAGATCAGCTCACACGAGGGCTGGTCGTGCATCAAGCAGTCTGCTCGTCGCATCTCCATGCAAATATCGCCAGCCCTGAGCAGGCTCAAAGCCCGCTTCGCGAATTGCTGCCAAACCGATCGGGCGCTCCAGCTGAGCGACTGAGTCGAGCACGATGGCAACACCGGTTTCACAGCCCTCGAAATAGTCGAGAAATTCTTGCTTCGTTACTCCGGCCGATTTGCCATGCCGCGTCCAGAGTGTCTCCAGCGGCAGCTGAAGAATGCCTACGACCTTCGCCTGGCCAACAACGCTGGACTCTGGGCTGGTCGAGTAGAGCAAGACGTTCGCACCTGTCTGTACCGAAGGGGCGCGACGCCTCAATTCGACAGACTTCCGACCTCCGAGTATCTCGACGATCCACCGCGGGTGGATCGAGAGCCACAAGTTCTTCATTCGAGCCCCACTTCGTCACCCAGCAGCCAAGATTGTAGACGCTGATCCAGGCGTAACGGGCCCACCGGCACCGCTGGCCGAACAGCACCAAGGCGATGAGCGACTACCTGAAGCTCCGCCAGGTCGATGCTGCGCCGAAGACGCCGAGTGCGCACAAATCTCAAAGCCATTACCCGACCTGCCTCGTCAGCTCGGCCTGCGACTTCGGCCTTCTGCAGTACGCCGTAACCTCCGAATCGGCCCCATATCTCCGGCACCGTCTTGATGGACACCTGATCTATCACCGAGGAAGCAAAGACCCGACTGCGCCCATCAGCTGTTCGATACCAGAACACCCGAAGCGGCACCGTCAAACCGAGCCCTCTGGGACTCCGGAAGTAGGCATGTTCACGCAACTGGTGAATTCGTTCACTCGCCACCTCCAGATCCAGCTGATCTGGCGTCACCCCAATTAGCCGGTCTGACCATGTCGCTTGAATCGGCACGAGAACTGAGTCAAGCGCCCCGTCGACAAGCAGCGCTGGGTCCAACAACCCTTCAACGAGAGCGGCTGCATCTGAACTCTCAGGCGCATCTTGAATCGCTTTGCGAATTGATCGCCAGTATTCCGGTTCATTCCTGCCAGCGGGCGGCAACAACGCTCCAAGCGATTCACACGTGTGAGTGCCGGAGGCGGCTACGGCTACCCAACCACGGTCGGTCTCTACGAAACCCTCAGAGACCAGGGATCGAGCGTCGCGACGCAAAATCGCCGGATCAGAGATTGTCAGCACTCGGACCGACGACTCGGACGCAGCTTGGACCCGAAGGTGCGCTAGCGCCTGACGGATTATCGTTGTTCGATCAGTGCCGTACACCGTTCGAAAAAGTTCGACCTCGACGGAATCATCAGTCTCCGACATTGCATACAAACAAACCGGGTCACCAGAGCGTGTGAGGCAATTCACGTCGACCGACTCGGCGGCGAGGGCGGTTGCGATTGAATATCTCAGGTCAACCTTTCGTTCCCCGCGGCTTGAAGCTACAAAAACGTCTGCCAGGAGCGTCGGCGTAAAGGTCGAGGCGGCCTGAAAGGCCAGGCCGCGAACAGCAGACGGGATGTAGCCCGACGCGTCTGCGCGAAACAGTCGGTCCACAAATACAGCGGGATGAAGCACTTCAACACGTGTAGCGCCAGCGGCATCAGCCACTGCGTCTACAAAGGCCCTGTCCCGGCTTACCAAAACGCTGAGGTCATTCATTTCAGCAGAAACAAGATGTTTGAGATCAGATTCATCTGCATCCGGGATGTCTCGTACCAATTCTGCAAAGTCGGTCCGAACGTTCTTCGGCCTTCCCAGCGTCCCACATCGAGATCACGGCTCGGGCCCTCTCCCTCACCGCGGGGTCCTTGTAGTCAAGAAGCTCGTTCGAGAGGGCCAACGTTCGCAAAGGGTGAACGTCGAACTGATCGAGCTGATCGAAAATTGCTCGAGTCTCAGGCTCCCGATCTATCACGAGATCAAGAAGGATGTTCAAGTCGACACCGAACGGCATCGACTCCTCGAACAGCTGGTCGAATAGCGTCGGCTCAAATCGCAGGCGCCGCTCGAACTTCGTGAGCAGTGTCCCGGCACGCGATCGGCCGGGTGTCTCCCCAATCGCCTCGAAGCCCGACTTCATCCAGAACGCATGGGCGGCGTAGTCCTGTCGGCACGAGAGCACGACTCGGCGTAGCTCTGAAGTCTCCTCGAGCATTGCAGCCAGCAGCGCTCGGCCTACTCCGGTGCCTTCGTCCTCAGCCGCGACTGCAAGGTGAACGATGGCCGCATCATCAGTCGTCTTACGCACCCGAAAAAGCACGTAACCGACGAGCGTCGAGTGTCGCGTTGCGACCAGAATCCAGCCAAAGTCGATGGCTTGGTCGAACGGGGCGTTGGGCAAGTGCCCCAAGGTCGCCTTACGGGCCCTATGAAGCTCAAGGATGGCGCTTCTATCCCTGGGTTCAGCGCGCCTGACCTCTACCCGTAGTGGATCAATCATGGTCAAAGCATCCCATGAGGGTATGACATCGCCGTCGACAGCATTACAACTGGAGGTGCCCGGGATGGGACTTGAACCCATACGCCCCCGAAGGAGCTGGGGGGTTTAAGCCCCCTGCGTCTACCAATTCCGCCACCCGGGCTGGATGGTGCGCCCACGGTACCGTTGTACCCACCTGACACCGGAGACTTTGCTTGCATCCCCGACCAATGGAACAGTGTCTGACACCTCGTTCCGAGG
>ENA-ORXR01005115-ORXR01005115.1-marine-metagenome-genome-assembly--contig:-NODE-5115-length-10588-cov-16.758158_pt1 | contig 10588 bp, 13 predicted proteins | sample MGYA00237866_ERZ511479 | MGnify/ENA metagenome assembly ERZ511479 | reverse complement strand
GGGTACTCGCGCAAATACGAGGCACCCTACCTCGGCCGTGGCGGCCGCGTACAGAAAACGCCCACCGATAATGTGCCAAAATATGTCGACTGCGGCCGACATTTGACGTTCCGCACACGACAGGCGCGCCCCGGTGGGTGAGGCAGCCGCACGCGCGTGTCCCACAGGACCAGTGGGTAATCGCGCAAATACGCTGCACCCTACCTCGGCCGTTGCGGCCGCGTACAGAAAACGCCCACCGATAATGTGACCAGTCGTTCCTCTTCTCCCGCTATATGCTGGGAACGGAGGTTTCTCGGCGGTGGGCGGCGGCCGAGACACAGCGGCGCATGCTGAGCTGCCGGAAGCGCTTGCAGAGCGCCTAGGCCGCGAAAGAGGCCTGCCGCAGCGCACCCACCATCAAGTACGTGGGGGCTGCTGCTGACGCGGCCTCGGCGGCTGGTGCTCGGGCTCTGTCGACACGGAGTATCGCAGTGGCAGGCGACTGGTCGGCAGGCACCAGGGTTGCGGCCACCTCAATGGCGGCCACGGCGGGGTCTCCCTTACGGGCACCATCCCCGCCTCCATCCCCGCGTGAGCTCTTCTCCCCTCTGCTTGCGCGCGGGCTCCGGACTCTTCCTCCGCCACGGCTGTCCCCCCCGACCCTGCGCCCGCATGGCCCGTCACCGGCCCCGCCGCAGCCGCCGCCGCCTCCGTTCAAGCCGCTGGAGCCGCTGTCTCGGGCGCCGGCGCCGCCACCCTCTCCAATGCCTGCCGGCGGCGGCGGCCCTCCCAATTTTCCTGCGCTGCAGCCGCGATCATCCACGGCAACGCCCCTGGCGTGGCGTCGGGAAACCCCGACGCAGGCCCCGCCGTCTCCTACTCGCGTGACGGCGGTGTCCGACGGGGCGCGGCAAGCCGCATGTTTGCCGCCACCGCCGCCACCGCAACCATCACCGCCGCCGCCACCAATGCTTCGACCGCCGCCGCCGCCGCCACCTGCTGCCTTGGCGTACGAGTGGCGGCGGGCCGCCAGTCCGCGTTCACCTCTAACGGTGGTGGCGGCGGACAACGTGGCCTCCGTGTTGCCTCCGCTCGCGCCTCGACCGGCGGCGGCGTCGTGGTCAATCCTACCGCCGCCTCAGCCGCGCTGCTACATGTTGCCTCTGGCAGCGGCGGCTGCGGCGCCGCCGCGGCTGCAGACAAGTTCGTCTCTGCCACCCCCACTATCACCACGTTCTTGGTCGAGAAAGCCACTTTCTCCGACTCCGGAGGTGGTCACACCGTTGGTGGTGGTGGACAGCGACGCGTCGGCGGCGCACGAGCCCGGTGGCGGCCATGGTGACGCCGCCGTCATCACCCCGAGCAGTTTTGAGTCGGCGGCGACCGTGACCCGGACGCGGACCGCGGCCGCGTCGCTGTCGGAGCTGAGTGGCAGCGTCGCGGCCGCGTCGCGATGCCCCAGCCGCGTGGCGGCCAAGCAACTAGCCGACGCCAAGCGCGAGAACAACGCGCAGAAGACAAAGTTACGCATCGTCTTGCGCTCCGGCCTGCGCACTGGTGGGCCAAGCGGCGGCTCAGAGAGCCAGTGCCGCCCGCGCCGCCGCTCTTCCCCCGAGGATGGCGGAGTCCTCGCGCGCGAGGCGGACGACGAGTACCTCAACGTCGCCATGGAGTACGATAGGGAGAAGGAGGACGGTGCGGAGGAGGAGGAGGACGTTGGGGTCAGGGATGAATGATCCACTCTGTGTGGTACTTTCCAGTTGGTGAACGGGCGGTTGCCTGTCTGTCTCTGCGCGAGGGCGCTTGGCCATCTTTGTTTTTGTTTGTTCGCGGGCACTCCCCCGCCTGTGTTTGTTTTGTATGCGGGCACTTGCCCGTCTGTGATTGTGCGCGGGCACGTTCCCGTCTGTGTTGGTGCGCGGGCATCTGCCCGTTCTTGCTTGTGGGCGAGTGGCTGCCCATATTTGATTGTATGTTTGTATGAGGGCGGTGGCCTTTGGTTGCCTTCTAGAGCTTGTGTTGGTCGGCACGTGCCCATTTATGTGCAAGTGCGAGAGTGTGTGGGTGCGTTTGAAAAAAATGTTTTGCTTCCTCCGCATGGAGGGGACTTTCCTAATACTCATCCCGCACACAAAGAACGAAAAGTCTTCGTCGCCGTGCCCTTTTTCTTGGCGGCCGGTAGCCACGGCTTGTTGGCGGCCGCCAAGACACTGACGCACGGCAGCGCAATGTTGCCGCTCTGCGCCGTGGTGGCCGCCGACGACGGCTGCATAAGAGCCGCCAAGCAGGCGACAGGCGCCTAGGCCTCGCCGCAGTATCCCATCTGATGGCGGCCGCCAATGACAACCACACGTTGGCGGCTGCCATACAAAGAAGAAGCGCGGGAAGTCGGTGCTGTGTTTCGTCGCGGCCGCCGCCGTCAACTTATGCGGCTTGGCGGCCGCCACGATCCCGACGAGAGCGAGCGCGCTGTCGCCGTGCCGCCTGTATTGCCGGAGGCTATTCGCGACGGCGTCGAGGTGGCCGCCAAGTACCGTACGCACGACGGCATGTTGTTGCTTTTCTGCGTCTTGGCGGCCACCGAATGGAGCGCCGTCGCTGTGGCGCTTGTGTTGGCAGACGCCAATCATAGCGTCATGTTGGCGGCCGCCAACGAGATGACACCCAGCCACACGCTGGTGCCATGCTTCTGGTTGGCGGCCGCCACTTACGGCATCTTCGCGGCCGCCACGCCGGCACCGTTCTTCGTCTTGGCGGCCGACGGCAACGGCGGCCTCGCGGCCGCAAAGGAAAAGATGACCTTCGGCGTGATGGTGCCGGAGTGCGTCGTGGCGGCCGCCTGCGATGGTGGAGCGGCGGCCGCCAACACCGCGATGACCGCCATCACGCCGTTGCTGAGCCACAAGTGTTGGCGCCGCCAGGAACGTCCTTGGCGTCTCTGCTGTTGGCTGTCGACGACAACATCGTGCTGGCGGCTGCCTGGCCAGCACTGGGCTGCCTTAAGCTGCTGCCCCGCTGCGCTGGGCACTTGGGCGGCCGCCAACGGCAGCGGCTAGGCGGCCGTCTCTAACACGACGAATGCCAACGCACATCGCGTTGCCGCGTGTCTTGGCGGCCGCCAACTACAGGAGGCAAGCTTGAGCCTCATCATCGCCGTGCCGCGTCCTGCGCGCCGTCAAGGCGCACGAGTAGGCACGCGGCATGCGCTAGGAGGGCAGAGTGGTGGTGGCGGTCTACAGGAGCTCTAGTTGTCGAGGAAAAGAAACTCCTGAGGGGAAAAAAAAACCTTTCCGAGTCGTCGCACCAGGGCACGTCTCGTAAGACCACTCCTTACGCACTCATGGAGCTCACCGGTAAACTCCCCTCCCGTTCATCCATCGCGACCCTAAAGATATGGAGCTAGATACTCTCCTCGCTTACAATAAACAAGTCGTTTCTCAACGCTATAAACTCATCCTCGTCCTTCAATGCAGCTCTGGCCTCCAAGAAGAAAAGAAACGAGCCCGGGGGAGGGTCCACTCCCACGCGGACGTCGGGCATGAGGCCCCCAGGCAGAGGGTCCAGGTGTGTGTGCACGAGTGCACGACGCCCGCCACCGCCGCTGCCGCGGCCGGCCGGGTCATCACTCCCAGCGGCCGCATAAGGAGCGAAAGGAGAAGAGGCGTCAGCCACGCCGGTCTGTGCCGCGGGGCAGTCCCCGTGGCGGTTGCTACCGCTAACGGCGACGGCGCCGCGGCCGCCGATGCCACAATTGCCAGGCGGAGCGCCAGGCGGGTCGCAACCCCCAGTGCCGGTCAGCTCCGCCTCGGTGTCCTCATTGCGAGCGGCGGCGGCCGCGGAAATACGCCGATTTTCCAACAAGTCGCCCCGCCGATGCACGACTATATTGTTGTGCAAAATTGCCATTGCCTTCACCGCTTTCACCATTTGCGGCACAGTCGTGAATCGCGACGGGCGAAGCAGCATATGGAATCGCGACGCTAAAATGCCGTAAAGGCGCTCCACGTCTTTCCGAACGGCCTCCTGCAGCCGATTGAACACGCGCTGCTTGCGCGTAGTGGGGTTGGCACAACAGTACAGGAATACCGGGCATTTATGGTAGGCTTTGTCCGTCAGGTAGTAGGGCATTGTGCGCGTGCGGCCGTTGACTGTATAGGACAGCTCTTTGGGCGATCAGGGGCCGTCCATCATGTCCATAAACAAAGGGGACTGGGCCAGCACATTAAGGTCGTTGTGGGATCCTGGGGCGCCAACAAACAGGTGGTGGATGTACAGGTCATGGTCACAGATGGTCTCGAGTACGATGGCACGCCGCTTCTTCCGGGATATGTCCTGACCAGCTAGGGCCTTCGGGCATCCTCGCCACTCCCAGTGGGAGCAGTCCAGGGAGCCAGTGCACCCTGGCAGGCCCCTCGCGGCGCTTCGCTCCAGAATGACGGCCACCTCAGCGGGGGTGGGGCGGCGTAGATACTCGGGCTCGTAGCGTGAGATCAGAAAGTCGAGCAACCTCTTAACACATGCTTCGATAGTGGCTTTGGACAGCCGAACGTACTCGTCGGCGCGGTCATATGACTCGCCAAAGGCGAGTACACAGAAGGCGGCCACCAGCTTTCGCAAGGCGTACGCCTGTGGCCGCCCCATCGCGTTAACCGTCTGGCGCCAGAACGGCTCCTCTTTGATGTCATCGTATATTCGGTCGAACACCGCCCGGGGCACCCGAAAGAGTCGCTCGAACGTCCCCTCGTCGTACACGGGCTCGGCACCATCCAGCCCAAATTAGTCGGCCATGATGCGTCGCATGCCACATTCAAAGTCCCGATTCCGGTTAGCGCGACGGCCGGGGACCGAGCCAGCGTACGCGCGGGACCGATACACACCACCCCGCTGCAGCCGCCATGCCAGGTGGACAGCCACAGACCGCGCCGCAATGAAAGCGGCCACCCCCTCGTCCTGTGACGCGTCACCGTCGGAGGCGGCCTTGTCGTCCAACATCGGTTCAGACGAGGATGGTGGTGACGGCGAGGCCGCCGCGAAGCGACGCGGAGGAGCCGTGGTGGCCATGGCGGCCGGGGGAGGCTCAGGAGACGGCGGGGAGGGGGTGCAGCGGTGATGGAGACGGGGATGTGCGACAATGACGGTGACGACGGTGACAGCGGCGACGACGGGCATGCGTCCATCACGCAAGGGGCCAGGTCACCGTCCTCCTTTTCCTGCAGATCCGGCCGTCTGCCGTCCCGTCCGCAGCCACCCCCCTCCCAAATACCCTCTGGAGGGGGGGGGGGCGCCCGTGCGCAGCCACATCCCTCCCAAATACCCTTTGGAGGGGGTGGGGGCGCCCGTGCGCAGCCACCCCCCTCCCAAATACCCTTTGGAGGGGGTGGGGGCGCCCGTGCGCAGCCACCCCCCGACCTGGCGCTCCAGTAGGGGGTATGGGCCCGCGTCCGCCGCCACGCCCCGACCTGACGCCCCATTTAGGGGATGGGGGGGCACGCGTCCGCGGCCACCCTCCGCCCTTGCGCCCCTGTGGCCCCACAGGGCGCGGGCACGCAGCAACCGCCGCTGGGTTCCCGAGGAGCTCCTCCTGCCCTCTCTTTGGGCTAACAGATTTCTGACCAATCAGTGGTCACCTGACTGATAAATGGTCTCATCCAGCTATACGTGGACCTGCCCGCTGCGAAGCGAGGCGGGATGCCTCCAATGCCTTTGCCATGGCATTCAGGGCCATAGAAAGACTGGTGTCCGCAGGCAGTTTGACCGATGTGCTGGTGGGCCTCGCAGGAGCGGAGCTGACGCGCGGGTCGTACTGTCGCGAGTCGCACAGAACAGTCCTGTGGACCACACAATCTGGAGCACAACAAATTGCAAGGCCGCCGCAGTGCGCTTTTTTGTGGCGCTCCCTCGTTTTGAGGGTTGATCGGGCAGGACCCCTCTTTGGTGTGCTCAGTGGGTTCCGTTTGGAACACGCGCATTGGTGTGTCTTCAATGCGACGACAGCTCTGCTGGCACTCCGTATTCTTTCGAGAATTTTAGCTCCTGGGCCGCACCGCCTGGGCTGACTGGAAACGTTCGTGCGGGAGCTGGAATTGACAGCATTCTTTCGTTGCGCGTCCGTTCAGACATGGGTGCGACGTGGCGCCCTCTGGATTGGTCTGAAACGCTCAGATTGCTCATCTTCGGCACCAAATTCACCGACTGGGCTTGCTCGGTGGTTCGTATCGTACGAACCTGGGAGAATGGAGGCCGTTTTTGGGCGAGGGTTCGCCGATGCGAACTGCCGTTCGAACCCGTGAGCGACTTATCCAATTGTTATTACTTTCGGGTTTGTAAGGCCTGCGGCTCGTTCTGAGACGTTTGTGAAGGAGGAACGAACGCCGACATTGCTAGGTTGTTCGTATAAGTGCCACGTTGACAACGTGGCATCAATATTGGCAACGTGTTGGAACTGGCGACATTGCTGGTTGTGCCCTCACCATGACATGGACACACGCCCTTCATGTGGGCCCATCGTGTGATTATTGATTGGCTGACAGCTGTGATCTGATAACGTCGCCAGAGTCCCACACGAATTGATTGGCTGAGAGCAGTGATCCGAACATGCCGTCAATTTGCTCGTCCGGCTTTTGTCGTCGCGGGGAGCTCGGTTGCTTCCAGGGGCGCCAGTGCTCGAGCTGCTTGGTGCGATGGTAGCAAAGGTCGGGCACCAGAGCGAAATCCCCGGACTGCTGAAGAGAACCGGTTTGTGCAAGAGCATGCTTGTATTGTGAGGTAGAAGCAACTCGCGTGCGGCACCACAACGCGCCGAGCGACGGCGGAGGTCACAGTTTCACCCGGCGCCCGGAGCAGCTCGCTCCTGGACGACGTTCGAGCGGCGACACTCGTCGCCAGCGGCCGCCAAACACAAGATGCCGCTCTGCCTCACCACATTTTGCCAAAAAAAGTGCAGAAGGCAGTCGGTGGCCCTCTCTGTCTTTCATACACTACATCAGAGGAAAGGTGCTGGAGAATAAAAATGACCCCGCTTCCCCACTGCTACACAGGCAATACGAACCCTCTGCGCTTACTCAAGTTAAGGGAGCCCGCCACGCAGATCGACCCCCAACACGTCACCGACGTTGGTCACAAACGCCACCCCTTCCATCTCAATCCCGTATACAGTCAGCCGCTGGTGGTCGCCCTTGAGGTGGTCCTTGGCCCCCGCCCTAAACGAGCGCCCCGACTCATCGGGGACGAGGGCGGTGAGCATGTTGCCCAACCCGCCCTTGCTGACAGATGCCCCCCCACCCACCATCCCGTACGCCGGTGACGCCACCACGCTCCCCGCCGGGTGCGCGACCGGCCCGTAGCGGCCCGTTTTTACGCGTCGACGCGGCATCCGCGCCCATGTCCGAGAGCGGAGGCCAATGGCAAAGGCGCTGACGTAGCCTGGGTCAGACCGCAGATGGTCCTTGCTCGTCGCCGTCCACGACCGGCTAGAAGAGGGATACGAGTCGACGAGGAGGTTTCCATATCCACGCCACTGGACGTCGCCCCCTCCGCCGACCAAGAGAAAGCCTGGCGGTAGCGTCACAGTTGCCCTGGGGTGCGGCGCGCGCCTCGACGCCGCCACCCGCACGATGACATCCCACTCGTTGTACGGGTCCCACAAGGCCACAGCATACGCGCGCACCTGCCCCCTGTCGGACTCGAGGTGGTCCTTGGACGCCGCCGCCCAGCCGACGGTTGCCCCCGCCTCAATGATGGGCCGGGAGCGTGTCAGGAGCTGCCCATTGCCATAATACTTCACCTCGGCGCCACCCGAGAGGACTTTCCACCCTGACGGCACGTACACCGTCGCTTCAGGCCACGGCACACGGGGTGTCGACGCCAGCGGGGCGCTTGCAAACCGCTTGAGCAGCATCGCCTGGGCCCCGTAGACCGCCTCGTACGCGGCGCGACAGCGGTTTGCCTGCGCCCGGTCGGGGATGAGGGACCAGATGGGCACGGCACCGTCGGGAAGAAAATCCACCTCCTCCGACGTGGTCAGCAGAGAGGAAACCCACTCGTCGACCTTGCCCGACGCCAGCCGCACGTCCCCGCCCCGCGCGAGGAGGCCCTCTTTTGTAGACAGCCGACGGATGGCGGCAGACTGATCCCGCGTCAAAGTCGCCGACGCCTTAAGGAGCTTCTTCCACGACGCGTCAACGGTGGCGGAGAAGGACGACTCGGATGCAAAGGCGGATTTGGTCGAGGAGGACCACACCTGCAGGTACCCCCCCGCCGACAGCCGCGTCGCCACGTGGGTGCCGTACTTGCGGAAAATGGCGGCGGGCGGCAGGCGGGCCAGCTCGGCTGCGACGCCCGGCAGCACCGCCGTCGTCGTCACCCACAGGTGCGCCGTCTCGACGCGCAACGCGCGGCGCGCAAAGCGCGTGTCGGTGCTGACCACCGCTTTGGCCTTGTAGTGGGCCGACACGGACGCTTTGAACGCCGCGGTGCCGCCCGAGACGGACCCCGACGCCGCGACTTTGTTGGTAAACTCGGTAAACGAGCTGCCCGTTTCCGCCGACTCGGACCGGGTGGTGACGGGCGTGACGGCTACGGCGGAGCGGGCCACCTGCGGCCGCCCGTGGATGGTGCGGGGGGTGAGGGCACCGAGATCGAGCACCGCCGCCTTGAGCTGCCGCCGCTCGTAGAGGCCGTCAAAGGGGAGGAGCCCGCGACCGAGGGCGTCCCACGCGGCCACGGGGGGCGCGGCCACCGCCACCACCATGACAAGAAGCACCGCCGCCGCGGCGGTGCGGAGAGCGGGGCGCCCCATTGGGTGCCGTCGGTTCAGACGACAGGGAGAGGGGGAGAGGGGAAAGGGAAGGGAAGGAGGGGGGTGGTGGGGTGGGGGCTGGAAATCAAACGCGAGTGGGAACCCTTGCCGCTCACCGTCGACGGGGCGGTATGGGACGCATCCAAAGGTGCTCACCCATCCGGTCACAGGAGGCGCTCTTGTATGACGGGCGGGGGGGAGCGAGCGGCGGGAGTCACACACGGCCGCGTGACGCGGGCATCCAAGTCTGGCGGCCGTCGCCACCGGGCGCGGGGTGCGCGCCCTCCGCCGCCACCCATTGGAGCAGCTGCACAACAAGACACGCGGAGAGGGCAAGGCACCCCCACTGTCGGCCGAGCGACGAGGGAGAGAGGACCCCAAATGGCCCGTGTTTTTGTTGTGCGGGTGGGGGGGAGAGAGAGAGAGAGTACGACGGTGCGCGCGGACACGACTGGCCAGTGATGCAACGGCGCGCCCGACCATGCAGCGTTGCCGCAGAGGCGGCGGGCGGTGGTGGTGGTGGCGGCCGCGGTGGCGACCGGGGCGGCGTCGGCGGCTGGCGGCGAGCCTTGACCGACGCGGTCGCGGCGGCGACCACTCGGTGTTGGGGCACGCCGGGTGGTGTCAGCGGCCGGTGCCGTTTGCGGCGCCGTTGACCGCTGCCGTACACGTGCGCGCTACACGACCGGTCGTGCCCCCGCCGGTTTTGGGCGCCCGTTCGTTGCCCGCCCTGAGCGTGCAGGTTGCCGGTCCGTGGGTCGGCTGGCTGTGGGCGGGTCTTTTTGGAAACGGAAAAAAAAAAAACTCGGGGGGAGGTCGTCGCGCCCCGCCAAAGAAATCCATGGGCGCCGCCGCTGCTCCCGACCAAAGACGGGGAAATGGCCCCTGCCCTTTTTCGGCTCCCTCCCCCCCGACGGCCTCGAGCCCATTTCGGGTCGCGCGTCGGCGAGCGGGCAGCGCCCCGCCGTACCCGTGTGGGAGGGGGGCGGCCCGCTTCACCGTCACCACCGCGGTGGTGACGCCGGCGGTACCGCCGGCAGCCGCACGGGCGGTCCCGCGCGCGCGAGCGCCGGCGTGCTTTGGCCAACAGCGTCTACTGAGATGGCCACGAGGGCGGTCACAGCCGCCCCCCCAAGTCCACCCCCATGCCGCCGTCGAGTGCACAATCGGTGTGGCAACCCCCCTCACAGAAGTAAACAAAAATAATCATGACCGTGTCCGTGCCCTCCCTCCCTCTCTTTCTCTCTCTCTCTCTCCCCCCCCCCCCCCCCCCCCCCCCCCCCCCCCCCCCCCCCCCCCCCCCCCCCCCCCCCCCCCCTCCCCCCTCTGCATCGACCGCTTACGCTCCCCCCACCGCCAACGCGGCCGCGGATACGGCAGCGTCGAGGCAGCCGACGAGGGGCACCAGCTCCGCAAGCCCCCGCGCCTCCGCCTCGTACTCCTCCGTGCCCGCATCCGACACGTCCCACTCGTCCACTTCGGCGCCATCCCAGCCCGCTTGTTCCGCGGCGACGGCCGCGGCACCATCGTCGGCCAGGCCGGCGCCCGAGGCGCCCCCGTCGGCGCTGGCGTTTAATTTTCAAATTAGCACGTTCCCCCGGCTGCGCGTCGTGACAAATGGCGTCGGCCACGGCGGCGAGCGCCGCCGCGCGGGCCGCCACGCCCGACCCGGCCACGGTGACTGCCGGCGCCGACGGGAAGAGGAGGAGGTCCGCCCACACCGTCCAGTCGCAGTAGAGACGCCAGAGGGTGCGGTTGACCATGGACGGCGCGGAAGTGAGGGGGGCAGTGGGCGACCGCGGTGGCGAA
>ENA-ORXR01005114-ORXR01005114.1-marine-metagenome-genome-assembly--contig:-NODE-5114-length-10590-cov-8.551222_pt1 | contig 10590 bp, 4 predicted proteins | sample MGYA00237866_ERZ511479 | MGnify/ENA metagenome assembly ERZ511479 | reverse complement strand
CCGCCAACGCGTCCTACACCGCCCTCGACGTGGCAGACGCGGACAGCGCCGCCGCCGCCGCCGGCTGCGACGCAGTCGCCGACGACGACGCGCCCGCCTGCTGGGCGCGCCACGCGCACGCGCTCACCAATGCGTTTCGGGCGGCCAACGGGCGCCCCGCGCTGCGCTTCAACCGGCACCTGGCGGACTTGGCGCTGACCTGGTCCACCACCATGGCCAAGCGCGGCACCTTTGCGCACCAGCCGCTGGCGCAGCTGGTCGGCCCGCCGGGCACCTACGTGTCGGCGGAAAACATTGCGGGCGGCGTCGGGCGGGCTGGATCCCCGTCTGCCACGGCGGTGCGGCTGTGGGCAGCGTCGGCGGGGCACCGCGCCAACCTGCTGTCGGGCGCCACGCACGTTGGCGTTGGCATTTTCCGCACCGAGGCGGGGACGTGGCGCGCCACGCAAACGTTTGCCGCGTGCCACCCGCGGGGGAACGCGGCGTGCCCAGCGGACGAGGCGGTGCCGCCGCCGCCGCCGCCGACGCCGACGGTGGTGCCGGCGGCGACGCCCGCGCCCCGCGGGGGTGTGGCGCGCGCCGGCTGGTTCAACCGCCCGTGGGTGCAAATGTGCAAGGTCAGCACCTGCGTGCGGCGGGGCGGCGCCAAGGCGTGCTGGTTCCGCAACTGGATGGACTGCGCCGAGTTTGCAACGCGCATCCCGTGCGCCACCGACAAGTTTTGTGCGCGCGGCGTCCCGCCCGCGCCCGTGTGTGGGAGCAACGGCGTGACGTACGACACCGAGTGTTTGCTCGACGTGGCGTCGTGCAAGGCGGGCTTTTCGATTTCGGTCGCGTCGTGGACCGCGTGCTAGGGGGGTGGGCGCCCCTTTTGTTGGACTCGGGGCTGCGTGCGGCGGTTCTTGGGGGGGTCGGATGGGGTCAGTTCGGGGCCTCTTTAACATGGATCGGTTTCTTGTCCTTTTGATGTTGCGCATGGTGCTCCTCTTTGTGTGTCATCGAGGCGTCGAGCCTGCGGCGCTCGAGGCGTGTTCAGCCAGTCGTATGGAGATGGCCAAGCGTGCCCCGCGCGCAATTGCACAGACCGCGCACGTCGAAGACGCGGGCGTGGGCGGTGCGCTTTTCAAAAAAATGGGGGCATCAAAGGTCAAAAGTTGGCGACACCCACATTGTCATGGTCAACGCCATTCGGTGACGGGCCGAAGGCGAGCTGCGACGAGATCCCGTCCGTCCCGAGATGGCAGAGAGGGCCCACGATGGACGTCTTTGCCACTTCCATGCGGCTAGGCTGGTGCCGCAGCCTTTCTTGGCAAGTCTCTCAGCGCCGGAACGCCGGTTGGCACCAGCGCCTCGTCCCCACACTCCTTTCTTCGAGACAGTCGTTTTTTTGTTACATGGATGGAGTGTACACCCGTTGCCTTCGACGCTGCGTACCCGCGCGCCCGGCACCCCCACCGCCCACCAGCCTCTACTGCCCCTCTCCCCGTCTACTCACTCCCCACCGCTGTACACCCGTGATCTGCTCTTCAAGCGTTCCGCGCGGTGGCCAGCTGGTAGCCCGCCAACGGCGACACACCCCCCGCCGATACCACCAGCGGCACCTTGGCGGTTGGTGACCGCGAAAAGGAGCCAGTGAACAACCGTAGCAGTATACGATTGTGCTCGTCGACAAAGGACAGTTCCGGCCCAGGAGATGATGACGGGCCCGTCACGGACGAAGCGCGGCGGGCGCGGCGGGGGCCGTCCGCCTCATCGAGCGGAGTCGTGCTGCCACCCTTCCGCCCGGCGTTATGGCTCGGCGCGCCGGCGGCCGCCGTGTCGTCACCCGAAGCCTTGCCGTCCCCGGCCTCTTCCTCCTCGCTGCCGTCCCCGTCCGCCTCCTCCCCCGTGTCGGTCAGCAGCGTGTACACGTCGCTCCACCAGCGCACGCGCGCGTTGATCAGATAATTGGATATTTGGAGGACCGTCAACCCCGTCAACGCGGACAGCGCCTGCTTCTCTGTCCGACTGGCGTACGGGTGCTCAATGTGGTCGAGGAGCCAACACTTGAGTTGACCAGCGACACGCGCGTCGAGGCCGCCGCGGCGGACGCCGCCTTTGGGGCGGCTGCGGCGGCCCGAGCGGGCGGGCGCCGCCCCAGTCGCGGCGGCACGAGTCGCGCCCGCGGCGGCCGCCGCCGCTGCGGCTCCGAGGAAGAAGCGACCGACCCGTGCGTATGCCGTGTACTTGTCGAGCACCCGCTGCCGGGCGGCGGCAAACTTCGATGTGATCCACCGTCGGCGGCTCGACACTTCGGCCGGCGGCACAAAGCGGTACGCGCGCTGGGACAGCTCCTCAAGCGCCGCCGCCGCGCAATAGGCGCCATAGGTGGCGCGGATGGCGCCGAGCTGCCGCGCCGCGGCGGCGAGGAGTGTGACCTTTTCCGACGAGAGGATCGTCGCGAGGCTGTCGGCCAAGTGCATGAGGTCGGCCTCGTCCGAGGGGGGAAAGGCCACGTCGCCACCGTCGGTGGGGGTGGTGTCGGCGGTCGGCGAGACGGCGGCCTGCGGCGGCGGGCGCATGGGCAAGCCGCTAAATTGGCGCCACGCGTCCGTCAGTGCGCAGTTGTGGATGGCCGCCTCGGCTTTGCGGGCCGCGGTGATGAGCTCTGGGGAGAAGGGGTTGAGTGGCGGCAGGTTTGGCGACGCTGCTTCTTGGGGCGGCAGCCAGAGAGGTTTGGTGCCGGTGATGCCAGATGAGGCAGGTGCTGAAGCCGCGCCGGCGACTGCCTTGCCCTTGGCGGCTGTCGTCTGTTGGCGGGGTGAAGGCCCGCGTCCGTCCTCCTTGTCGGCCTTGCGTGCCTTCTTGGTCGGCCGCTGCCGAAGCACGTCGGCCGTCGCCGCCGGCCGCCGGCGGGGCGGCACAGGGCAGGGAAGGGCAGATTCGACTCGCCACGGCACTGGCGCCGGCAGCGCCCGTCCGCGTTCGTGGACGCTGCTGCCATCCGGCCGGGAAGCGTGCGCGTCTGCCACCACCGCGCGCGTCCGGAGGCCAACCGTACCCGGACGTGGCGTGCTGGCTCTTCCTGCCGACCGCACCACTGGCGGCAGCGTCGGCCGCAGCGGCGGGAGGGAGAGCGGGAGCGGCGCACCCCCCCGAACCCCCCCCGCGCCCATGGGCGTCGTCGGAAGGGAGATTGGAAAGGAGTCGACAGGCGACAGCGGGTGGAGGCTCGACCAGATGGCCCCGTCGGCGCGCCCTCCCAGCGGCGGCAGGGCCAAGGCGGGAAAGGCCCCCTGCGTGCCGACAGTGGGCGCCCCCGGTCGGGGTGCTGGCGGTGGCCGCCACTCGCCCATGGCCGACCGGGACGGGCGACCAAAACTACAACGCAGGGGGGGGAGGCTTGGCGGCTGTGGGCAGCCAGGGAGGACGCCCAGCCCACCGTTGGAAGACACGGGGGGCGTCATTGGGGACACGTTCTCGGGGGACGCTGGCAGCCCAACGTCGTGGCCGGCCCGTAGTGGTGTTCCGCCCGAGCCCCACAGCGGCGTCACCGCAGAAATGGCCGACGGGTAGGCCAGGGGCGCGCACAGGGGGTGCATGCGCTCGGCGGCGGGCCAGCTGTAGGGGCGGTGGCGGACGGTGGGCTCCATCGGAAATATGCTGGAGGGCGAGGGGGGGGAGGGAAGCTGCGGGGAAAAAGACGATGCCAAGCAAGCCGACGTGGGTTGTGCGGGACTCACCGACGGCGCAGTGTCGAGGCATCTGCTCGACCGCTCAACGATGTGTGGCCGGCCGGGAATTCTACCTTTAAGGGCCGGCGGGGTGCACCCCAGCCCGTCCTCGCGCCGGTGGTTAATCACAGCCCACGGCACGCCCGCCCGGCTGGCAGCAACAGTGCGGGCCGCAGTCACGGGCGCAGCCCGCCTGCGGGCGTCCCGTCCACCATCACCCACCTGTGGCGGAAGCCGCAAGCGCGATGGTGCTCTCGACAGCCGGTTGTGTCGACCCCGACACCCACCCACCCGGAAAGCCATGTGGGCCGGGCGTGCCCGGCGAGCAGCCAGCGGGACGAGGCGCTTACCCCCTCCGCGCACGAGGCGAGCCGTGGCTTCCGCCACGACCCGTTGGACCGCGGTCCATATCGACGGCACCAGCGGCCAACTTTGCCGCCCGTTGCACGCGGACCGGTCAGACGGGTGGCGGTGCTGGGGGCCAAACCACTGGGCCTGAGCGGTGGCGTGCCCGTGACCTGGCCGCCGGGCCACTGTCACGACAGCGCAGCCGTCGACTGGCACACCTTTGGCGGGGGTGCGGCGCGGGGAGGCGCGTCGGGCGATTGGCGCGCCCGCGCTGCGCTGTCCCGCGGCTCTTTCCGCGCGGGGTGACCCCCGCGCCGGGCTTCGCGACGGCCACCGGCGGGCGGGGAGGTCGGCGCGGCGGGCGGGCGTGTCGGAGGCCCACCCCGGTGGCGACGAGTTTGTCCACGTCGTGAAGCCACCTCCGCGGACCACCGGACGGGCGGGCGATAACGAGCAGGGTGACTAGGGCGGTCTGTACCAATTAGACGGGTCGGCGCGGCCCCCCGTGCCCGTCACCTCCGAGCTGTGTTGCGGCATCCAGAAAGCGTGACGCCGCGTCAAGAGTTGACCGGCCTCGATCCCAATTTGACTGGCACGCCACGCGCCCGCGGGCGCCCGTTGGCACGCGTCACCGCGCTCGGCGGTCGATATGGTCGACGCGGTGGCGGGAAATCGCGTCACGGCCATCAAGGAACGAGTCACCTCGGCCTGCGGCGCGACGGGGGGGCGGCTGAACTGACATCTGGTGCCGCGGGCGAGGCGTTCAGCGGAGCAGCCGCTGGCATGCGCCGCGCCACGTAGCTGTGGCCGCAGCAGACGGGCCGCCTCGACCATACACGCCCACCGACGGGGCGACATCAGGGCGAGGCGCGGCCGCCACCGTGGGGTCGGGCCCCCGAACGGTGGGCGGGCCCAAGGCGGTGTCGCCTGTGAGGAGCCCAGTTGAGGAGTTGCCCTCGCGCCCGGCGCGGCACCGCACCGCACGACACAGCGGCCGGGCGGGACTGGCAGGCCACGACCCGCACGTCACAGGCGACCAGCGGGTCGCGCCGCCATCGACGTGGGATGGGTCTGGCGGCGACGGGCCCCCCGCCGACGGAGAAGCGAGGCGCCAGGAAGACCACCACGCAGTCGAAAAAGGGACGGCCGGCCACGGGGTGGCCCCCGAGTGGGCCGGTGCGGGCGCGCATCGTCGCCTTCACCGGCCTCACCGGCCGCGCTGGGTCGGGAACGCCGTTGGGGTGGCCACGCGTGGCGGCACCGTATTGAGCAGTCTCAAATGAAAAAATTCGGCTCAGCTCTTGCAGCGTCAGCAGACGGACCAGAAAGAAAATACTCAAACGAAAATGCAAGCGCGCTGGTGGCTCGGCCGTAAAGTTCTAAAAAATAAAAACACGCTTGCCGTGCAGCTGGAGAATCGCAGTCGGTCGTTCTGCGGCTCCCGCACTTCTTGCCGTCTTCATGTTGTTCCTTACCCTCTTGTCCTCATCTTCAGCAGTCGGCTCCTTTCTGTGACCAACAGTACACAACGTCTTCCATACTGGTGTAGTAGAGGGAATAAATTGTAATAGTGTGCGCACCCTGTCCACAGCAACAGAGAGGGAAACAAATCACACAACGCCTCTACTACCGACGAATCCCACGGGTGCTCCGTTGGAACCGGTCGTATAAGCTGGTCGTCACGTGGTCGTTCGCCAACTGGATCAACCCCGCAAACTTGTGGGCACGGTCCCGCCGCGACAGGTTGACCGCGAACCGCTCGCGGAGGCCGTCGAGCACGTACTCGCGGCCGTGGAGGAAACACGGCATGCCCTCGTTGCCCGAGTACATGGTGTCGACCATGAGCATGATTTTGTTAGCATTGCGGCAGGCCTCCACGTAGCCCTGTAGGCACAGCTTGCGGAAGTACTTGAAGTAGCCGCTCTTGACGCCGCCCATGACCGCGACCATCTCGCGCGTGAGCTTGAACGGGGACCGCTCAAACTCAATGTTGCCGCCGGGCGAGTTGGAGAGCAAGAACCCAAAGTCAATGTGCACCAGGTGGCCATCCGCGTCCAGCAGCAGGTTGCCATTGTGTCGGTCCTTCATCTGCAGCAGGTAGGTCACCACTGAGTAGCCGGCCATCGACGCGCAGAAGTTGCGGACGGCCTTCTTGAACGGCGCCGAGCCACGCCCCCCAAACTTCCGCACGAAGAAGTCCTCGAGCGTCACCACGCCCGCCTTCTTAATGCCGTCAATGCTCTTGGCATCCGTCACCGTCTCAATCAACCCCGAGTCCTGCGACGTGGCCAGGATGTTGTACGGCCGCAGCCACAGAGGCAGGTCTGCTACCGAGAAGATGTGGGCAAACTCGGCGATGAGCCGCTGTGCGAACATCTCCTGCCGCAGCTGATCCCGCGCCTTGACGATCACCGACGTTAACCGCCAGCGTGGCAGGTGGCCATAGGGGGAGCTAGCGCGGAGGCGCTCGCACTTTCGGGCCCACGGCTCGCCCATGGCCTTGAGCAACTCCTCGTCTGGAGGACGCCGGTCTGACTCGGCGGCAGGGTCCCCATCGGCAAAGGCTTCAAGGAAAGCCACGTCGGTCGCATCATGGAGCGTGGGTGTCCGCGGGGGCCGCGCGGCGCCTGGGTCCGACGGTGACGGTGGCAAACCCACCGGTACGCTCACCGAAGAGTTCATCCGGGGCATGAAGGTAAACGCGGTCTGCGGGGTGCCGGCGGCAGAACCCGCCGGCGGGCTACCCGCGGAAACCGACAGATTGCCGGCAAGGGTCAAGGCCGGCGGCCCCGCCCCGTCCGTCACCGTCGCCGCAGACGGGGTCAGTGGGGACATCCCCCCTTCTGCAGCGGCAGATGACGCGACGGGCAGGCTGCGATTCGACACGACCGCCACCGACGAGCGGCGGCGGTGGAGGCCCGCTTTCCTCATTACCGGCGAGGCCGGCGGCGATGGCGAGCGGGGTGGTGGCTCCGCGTCTTGTACCTCCACGACGAGCAGGTACGGCGCACGCTCCTTTGTCGAAAAGACATGCGCCTCGTCCGGCACGACGCGCAACACCCGGTGCGGCGCCGAGTCAGTCGGAATGTACACACCAGCGGGGATGTGGTCGTTGAGCTTGTCGAGCTCGCGCCGCAGCACGTCCCTCCGCTCGTCGGGTCCAATGGTGAAGAGGCCGTACGAGATGTCGGTAAGACACTTGATCATATCGAGTTCGGCGTGGAACATGTTAGCTCGCTCTTTGCGGAGGACCATCCACTGCCGGAGGCTGGCGGCGTCGCCGTTGCGGAGGTTGGGGAATTGCACGTCTAGGTTGGCCTGCCCGTCGCCAGTCGTGTCGAGCGACATGACTGCCGACGACGCGGTGACGACGCTGTCCGCGGTGGCGGGCAGCGCGGGGCCGACAGCAGCGGCGGTGGCACCTGTGCCGGTGGGGGAGGGGGGGGGTTGTGGGATCGCCCCGCCTGCGACCGCCGCCGCCGAGGCCGTGGCCACGACGGCGGCGGCGGCGCCAACGACAGCGGGGGGTGTGGCAGAGGCGGTCGGCTCTGGTGGTACCGCCGGCACGGCCGGCTCAGTCAGAGGTGAGCCGCCGAGCTCCTGCACGTCCGACCCGTCGATCGCGTCCGAGGAGCCCCGCCTCGGCGCCGCGATGCGGGTTTGGCGGAAGAGGTTGCCCGGGTCCCGGTTCATCATCACGACCGACTCCATCGACAGGAGCAACGTCATGGTCCGGTGGTACTTCTCCGGCGGCCCGAGGAAGAGGCTCGACGTGAGGAACCAGCTGCAGGCTAGCGCCAAGTGTACGTCGTGCAGGCACCGCTCAAAGATGAAGGACTCGAGTTTGGACTCGAGCGCAGTCCGTACGAGCATCTGCGCCGAGTTGAGTGACGGCAGTGGCGGTGACGACGCGGATGTTGTCGAGCTCGTCCGGCTGATCCCCGTCGTCGTTGCGAGCGTGCCAATGCCGTTGCTCAGCGCCTGCGCCGAGGAGGAGGCGCCAAAGAAGCGCGACGGTGACGCAGACGGGAGCGACCCCGCCGGCCGCGAGCCCGACGACAAGCCGTACAGCAGTGTATTCAAGAGCAGGGGCAGCAGATGCGACACGGATGACGCCGAGAGACCCCGCAGGTCCGCGTCAAAGTCCGCGTCCGCGTCACCGTCGGCGTAGATTTTGGCAAGCACCACAAACTCCAAGTCGTCGACCAGCGGCACCGCGGAGCGGCTGCGCTTGTCCAACCGCTCCTTGAGCAGCTTCCGCAGCTTGTCCTTGGTAGCCTCCCGCGTCAGCGGTTGCGCCTTGGCAAACAGGTGCACCGGGACGGTAGGGGTGGCGGTGACGACACTCATTCCGGGCGTTGTGGCCGCGGCGACGCCGTCCCCACCCGCTGCCGTCGGCCCCACGGGCGGCCGTGCCGCCGTTGGCATCACCGGCAACGTGGACAGCACCCCCGCCGGCAGCGACGGCGGCGCATCATCCCAATCGTCATGCCGCCCGGCCGAGTGGCGCCCAAAACATGCCGCCAGCAGGCCCATCGCAAGCGTCCCCCTCCCCACAAAGCGCCGGGGTGCTCAAGCAATGGCGCTCACGACCGCACCCCCCCCCACCCACCCCCCTTCAACACGCCCCTTCCGGCAAACCGCCAGGGGCAATGTAAGGTGACAAACGCTACCACCGGCACCACTACGGAAGTGCGGTGTCCCGGGCGCGTTCAAAGGTGAGCTACCCGCCTCCACGACCGCGCACAAGCCTAGTGTCCGCGGCGCCCGCACGCCCACCGTCCGTGCAGCGGGCGGGCGGTTGCCGTACGCGCGCCACCAGTGCGTTGTCGCGCGGCGCCCACCGCCACGCGGATGGGAATGTGGGGGGGGACTGGCCGCCGTGGGCGCGCAGCGGTTGCAGACATCAGCAGCCTCGTGACACGTTGATGGGGGGGGGTGGGCCGACAAGGCTCGCTGGGACACAGACGTTTCTCGCTCTGTCGAGCGTGTGAGCGGCCCGCTTGACGTGGTGGGCCTGGCGGTGCACGCAGCAGGGGCGCAAAGCCGCCTTATTTGGGGCGACTGTGTGCTGCTTTCACCGGCCTACAGTGTCTCTTTGGAAGGATCTTTGGTTCTCAGTGCTTGTCAGGAAGTACTTGATACGAACACACCAATCAGAAGACGTAGACTCTGATGCCTCGCGAAAATTATGATGGAGGTTGACGAGCTGTTTCGATTGAAACGTGTCAACATGTACAGACAGCAAAAAGTCACTGAAACATACATGGGGCTCGTTTGCGGTCGAGCTTTACAGTGTTGGTGAGCCTCGGGTGGGCGTGCTCGAGCCGTGGGTGACTGCAGCCACTGCGCAACCGCCTTCAATGCGCGTGTGGGCGGCCATGGTTGTTTGTACTCTCTGCTGTGACAGCCAGCGTACGGCTCACCTCTTTCCCATCAGCTCTCAGAGTCCTACCTTCTCGCCACCCATGTCCTTCCCCTGTTGCCCACTTCAACATCACTCCCTTCGACTCAACCGTCTCCCTTCTTTGCCCCCTCACCGTCCTCCCCCACCTCTGACGCCATCGACCTCTGCACGCGCCATCCCACCCTCTCTCGTCCTCACCCCGCCGTCCCCGGCGGGGGTGGCATCGTCACCAGCGGCGTCCGCACCGACACATATGGCAGCAGCTCCCCCCCCGCCCCCGTCGGCGCCGCCGCCGCGGGCATCTGGTACGTCGGCACCCGCCGCTCCCAGTCGAGGACGTAGCCGCCCTTGCGGGTGTGGCGGCCGAGCCGCCGCGCGCCGACGCCCTTGTAGTAGCCGATAGGGCCGTGTTTGGGGTGGAGCCAGGGGGACTTCTTGCGCGCGAGGCCTTGGCCACCACGGGTGGCCGCCGCGGCGAGCGCACGGGCGAGGGGGCCCATCGGGGGCGTGCGGCGGGGACGGGGGGGGGGGGGGGGGGGGGGAGGGGGACCACGAGGCGGGCGGCAGACGGGGAATACGAAACGCGCACGGCCGAGGTGATGTGCGTGGGGGGCGTCCCACGCACCTCCTCAGCGAGGGCCCCAAGGGATGGAAGGAAGACCGGTCTCTCAGCAATGCCGTAGAAGGAGGGAGAGCGAGGCCGCGTCCAATGCGGGCGGGCAGGGCGGCGGCAGCGGCGGGTCGGGCGGTCAAGGGCTTCACGTCGTCGGCGACGACACGCCCGCGGGCACATGCACGGCGCCGGGAATAATTCGCTTGTGAAGAGCGCTGGCCTGGTCGTTGCATGCAGGCCACGTGGCTGGTGATCCCGCCAATTATTTTTCGCGCTGGTCTGCGTATTGTGCGCATGGGCCCGCGCGGAGGGCGCCACTGGAGCGCTCTTGCCGCAGGCCACACCCCCCGTACGAGCGTACGAGCGGCCGCGGCCGCTCGTAGCCGTCACGCATACGGCGGCGACGCCGCTTGCGAGCGCCTGCGGGCGCCCCCCACTGATTGTACGCCACCGCGCCGGCGGGGGCTCGGCAGCCACCCTGTCTCCCCCGTTACAGCCCCCCCCCCCCC
>ENA-ORXR01005113-ORXR01005113.1-marine-metagenome-genome-assembly--contig:-NODE-5113-length-10590-cov-18.723390_pt1 | contig 10590 bp, 14 predicted proteins | sample MGYA00237866_ERZ511479 | MGnify/ENA metagenome assembly ERZ511479 | reverse complement strand
GGGGGGGGGGGGGGGGGGCGGGGGGGGGGGGGGGGCGCGTCGCCGCCACAACGCGCGGCGGCCGTCTCGGGCCCCGCGCGGCGCGGGCGGGCGCCGCCGCCCGCGACGGCGGCGGCGGCGGCGGCGGCGGCGGCGGCGGCGGCGGCGGCGGCGGCGGCGGCGGCGGCGGCGGCGGCAGTGGCGCCCCCAGTGCCAGCGTCTGCCTCGCCGACGGCGCGGCCGACGACGAGTCCGTGTCGATCGTGGTGGACTTTACGCGCTCCGGCCCGTGCATGACCTACTGGCTCCGCATGAAGGCGCTGTCGCTGCTGCGCATGAATCTGGGGCGGCTGCGCATGCCGCCCGCGGGCGGGGGGGGGGCCGCGGCGGCCGCCGCCGCGGGGGCGTGGCGGGGGGGGGCCGCCGCCACCGCCCCCGCGACGGTGCAGCTGCTCAGCGACGGGTCGCTCGAGGCGGGGGAGGGCACCGTGGCCGCCCTGGCGCCGCGCGGGGGGGGGGCGCCCGCCGCCACGGCGGCGGCGCCCGCCGGCGGTGCGGCGCCCGCCCGCGCCAGGGGCGGCCGGGGCCAAACGGGCGCGCCCGCGCGGGGCGGGCGTGCCGCGCTTCGGCGGCGGGGCGGGGGCCACGATCGCCGCGGCGCGGCGCCGCCGCCTCGTTTGCGGGGGATCGGGCCGCGCGGCCGCCAGACGGCCGCGGTTTGGGCGGCCGCCCCCTCCCGCCCGCACCGCGGCGGCTGCACGTGGCAAGGGCGCCCCCCAGCGCAGTTTTGCTTATCGTGTGATCACGCGCAAACGCGTTTTTCCTGTGAAGAGCTCCGAAACACCCTCCACAAGGTCACCCGCAAGATCTCCGATTGGTGCAAGAACTGAGGAAATGCGGGGGATGCCGCAAGAGTTTTGTGCCTGACATTCTACGGAGTGACCCACAAGCTTGGTACAAAGATGATCTCCTACTGTCAAGAGCCGCACGGAGCCAATCCCCATGACGGCCTAGGATCTCCTGACCCAATGTTCAATCAATGTCGACTGTGTCACCGCGCAGTGGTGCTTATCGTGTGTTCACACGCAAACGCGTTTTTCTTGTAAAAAGCTCCGTAACAATCTTGCGGACCGGCCTGCATGTAGCCGTAAACGGCGATTTCGCCCACAACAATTTTCGCAGCGGAACTGCGTTTCGTCCGGACTGTTATCTTTACACCATCCGAAGCGCCTCGCCGCGCTGAGCACGGCCATGGCCTTCCCTCAGACCGGTCGCCGCTTTCTTGCGCTTCACAAAAAGTTGCGGCACGCTCTTCTTGCGGAGGGAGTCTAGCTACAGAGCGATCATGTCGCTTACGCCGTCGGCGTGTACAATCTCCCCGCAGTCAGCAGGCCATGAAGCTGGAGAACAACAGCCACACAGACGGTGACACAGTCGACATTGATTGACCTTTGGGTCAGGAGATCGCAGGCCGTCATGGCGATTGGCTCCGTGCGGCTCTTGACAGCAGGAGATTTTCTTTGTACCAGCTTGTGGGTCACTCCGTAGAGTGTAACCCACAAGACTCTTGCGGCCTCGCCAGCATTTCCTCCACAGTTCTTCCACAAATCGACGTTCTTGCGGGGGACCTTACGGAGGGGGTTTCGGAGATTTTTACAAGAAAAACGCGCTTGCGTGTGAACACACGATCACAGGAGTTCAAGAATCGGATGAGAATACCCGATCCAATCTCTCGGCCTCAAGCTCTGATCGTCTGGTCACCGCAATGAAAATATAGAACTTGCAGCACTGTACTCGGTTTCATATAGCTGACAAGGTCTCGCGGAAGCGGCGGCGCCAATGCACTATTTGAAGAGAAAGACTACTTAAGATCATCCATTGAGCAGCTTGTTGATACACTAACTATGGGAATTTATTGTTTTTGCCGGATACACGGCTGATTTTCGCACCACTCGTTTGCTCGAAATCAAGAAACCGAATAGGTGTGTGCATGGATCCTGGGTGGCCTGGAAAACTGTACGCACCCGGTTAAAATTCAGCGTGCATTGTGCTGGGATCACTCTGAGCTCTGTCACCTGAGCATCGCCGATTGGTGGAGAGCCCATGTGTCGGGCGAGCACCTGCTTTCTTTGCACGCACCTGGCTTCTTCCTGGTTCTTGCTGATCTGAGTGGTATCGTCCCAGGTCAACAAGGGACAAGGTGCGCTGGCTGCTCGTGCGGCCATGGCAGCAACCCGTCTGCCGCCTTGCAGACCGCTACGCCGACCGCCCAACGCCCGTCGTCTTCACCCCCGACCACCTTTATGATTCTCACGTTTGCCCCCCCTTTTGCTGTTGCTGTTGCTGCCGCCGCCGCCGCCGCGCCGCGGGTGCTGGTCCGCGCGTCGCCGCGCTTTCTGCCGCTGCGCTCCGCCGCCTGGGGCACCGCGCCCACCCGTCGCTGGGCCGCTATCGCGGTCCCCGCGGTCGCCACCTCCTCCACCACCCGGCCCCCGTCGCCGTCTTTTGCTGGCGCCGGCTGCCGCGGGCCGCCTATCATGTCGTCTGCCGCCGCCGCCGCGGGCGCCAAGGTCGGCAACAGCATGATGGACGTGTCCAAGAAGGGCGAGTTTGTGCGCAAGGCCTCCTCCTTCCGCGATTGGGTGCGTGCGGACGGCTCGACGCGGTTTGCGCCGGCGGCGGGCCGCTACATCTTGTACGTTTGGTGGGCGTCGCTGCGTTTGGGGGGAGGGGGGAGGGGAGGTGCTATCGGGAGGGCGGGGAAGACGGAAACCCCGTCCTGCGAGGCGGATTTGGGAGTGCTTTTGCTTGACGGTGCCTGTTGCCGCTGGCCGCTAAGTTGTACAGGCGTGGCTGCATCCGTGCTGACTTGCTTTCACGGACTCCCTTTGTTGTGTCATGTGCTGGATGATGCTGATTGTTCTGTCTCTGCTTGCGATGCCACCCGCCCTGGCGCAGGTACGTGTCGATGGCCTGCCCATGGGCGCACCGCACGCTCATCACCCGCGCGCTCAAGGGCCTCGAGTCGGCCATCGCCACAGTCGTCGTGCACCCGCACATGGGCGAAGACGGTTGGCACTTTGTGGATGCCAAGGGCGAGGCGGGTGATGACAGCGGCCGCTGCGAGCCCGAGCCGCTCTTCGGCTTTAAAAACGTGTCGCAGCTGTACCGCAAGGCAATACCAGACTATGACGGCCGCTTCACCGTGCCCGTGTTGTGGTGCACCCAGGAGAGTACAATTGTGAACAACGAGTCGAGCGAGATTATCCAGGTGCGACTGGCCCTGCTGTTCGTGCTGTTTTGTCAACTGGAGATGGGTGTGGTTGAACCTGTGACTCGCGCCGCTGCGTGTGCGTCGCCTGCGGCTACTGACACCTTGCATTCTTGTTTTGGGTCTGTGCCCTGCCCGCCTATTCTTGTTGCTGCCGCCGTGGACTGCACTGCCTGCTGTCACCCCCCCACAGATGCTCAACAGCGAGTTCAACGAGGTGGCGGCAAAGCCCAACGTGGAGCTCCTTCCTAAGGACCGCGCCGACTCCATCTTGGAGCTCGCCCAGTCCTTCTACAACAACGTGAACAATGGCGTGTACCGCTGCGGCTTTGCCACCACCCAAGAAGCGTACGACAAGGCGTTTGGGGAGCTCTTTGGAGAGCTCGACCGCCTCAACGAGCACCTATCCACCCGCCGCTTCATGGCTGGCCGAGAGCTGTCGCTGGCGGACGTGCGGCTTTTCCCGACGCTGGCCCGCTTTGACATGGTATACGTGCAGCACTTCAAATGCAACAACAAGCAAATCAAGGAGTACGAGCATCTGCACGGGTTTGTGCGCGACATGTACCAACAACCGGGCGTCGGGGAGACGGTTGACATTGGGCACATCAAGCGGCACTACTGCACGTCTCATCCGACAATCAACAAGTACGGCATAATCCCGAACGGGCCGGACTTGACAGACTACTTCACCGCGCCCGTGGACCGCACGGCTCTGACAGGGTGAGATGGGTGTACAGGGGGGGGGGTGTAGAGACGGCGCGGCGTGTGTGGACGACCCCATGCATTGTTGATGACGAGCACTTTCTGGTGTTTGGGTACCCGACTGAATCGAGGCGCTTTTTCTGTTGTCTAGTTCGTTGGGGTGCCCAACGTGTGCTTTTCGTGGCCTCCTGAGTTTGGAATGGACGCACGGATGTACCCTCACTGCTCTCCACGGTGCGAGTTTTCTGCGTCCTGACGCCTCGCTCGGGCCCAACAATGGCAAGCGGCACAGCGACCATGAACCGCGGTTTCGCCACTGTCCGCGCTTTGAGATACACACGGTGCACGACCGTTTCTATTTAGCACAAGCGACTCGGCCATGCCTCCATTATCGGAACCACGCCGCTGCTTCATTGCTCCCACTTTGTTTTCTCCATGAGGCTGCCTGCGAGCCGTGCTTGCATAGTGGCATAGCCTGCGTCGACGAAACCGGGCTCGTGCATCGCCTGCCGCGGCTCCCCACGACCCGTAGAGCCCATTACACTTGGGGACGTTCTTGGGCAGCGCCAGGTGTGCGTGCGCTCCGCAAGCAATTTGACACGTCTACGTGTCGAGCTCGTCGGAAACTTGCAGGCAATGCCAGGATGGGACACTGGTGAATGTAGTCACGAGAGCACCCCGTCACCGCCACGGAGAGACCCTCCCATGCCCACAGCTGTGGTGACGGATGGACCGGTGGCCACAGTCCCAACCCCAGTGTCTACAACCCCCCTGGAGGAGCGTCCTCGTGGCTGTGGAGTCACCAGAGGCGGGGCCAATAGCCTTGTCTGGACCGCACGTTCCGCCAATCGATGCACGTCAGCCTGAACGAGTCCGCGCAAACAGTCTGACCCCCGCTCCCTGCGCAGTGCCCCTCGTTGCTGGATCCACCACGAGCTCGTTTTTCCCTCGCATTCCTCGTAAACGCTCGTTGAAAATGGGTGTTTCCTCGCACGCTGAGAGTGTTAGCTCGTATCCCGTCCAAAAAATTCGTTGAGGCGTGTTGGCGACGAGATTAGGGCGTGATTAAGAGCTCTATGAAGTCCGCTCAAGTTGTTTCAAGTTCGACTTGATGCGCTAAACGGCTGCGGTGCTCAGTACCACAGCAGAGACGATTACGACAGGAAATACGCAACAGGACACCATGTGCAGCCCACAAGCTGAGAAAAGATCGCGCGCACTCTGGGGCGGTGGGTTGAGGACAGTGGGCAATGTTCGCAGCTGGACTCGATGCTATCTTCGTTGCTACCTGTGGTCGCCGCCGCAGCCCAGACCGGCACCTGGCTTCCTTTCCCTGCAGAGGCTGGCATATGTACCCCCCCACTCGTAACGTTGGAAGAAGAAAAAGGACTGGCCGCCGAAGCGACCACGTCCTTTTTTGTTTCGGTGCGGTCCTCACTCACTCCTTGTCTGCACCGCCTCGCCTCCCCACTGCCTCTCCCCACCCCACCTAGCACCCAGCACCCAGTACCCAGGACCCAGCATCAGTTCTGCCTAGTATCCAGCTATACCCAGCACCCAGCCATGCCCTCACTCGCGCGGCTAGTCGACAGAACTGAGAGGGACGGGCTGCAGGACTGATATGGCGCAGCACGGAGGGTTACTGTCGGCACCGCGCCAGCCGGACCAGACGGTTGTGCCCGGTGTGGCGCCCACAACAACGGAGACACCAGTGTCATCCTGGACGGCGACGGCCGGAGTCGTCTTCCGAGGACTCGGCAAGGACACACTCGTTCGAGCGCAGAGCTGGTTGTACGGTTGCACGTGGCGCCAAGTCAATGGGAGTCGGTTTGTGAGACAGAAACGGGGATCAGAGCGACAGAACCAAACCAGTGCGTGGCTCCAGATTGACATGCCAAGAGCAGGGATCCGACAATCTCTTCGGAGATATACACCTCTCAACCACACATCCGCTGGCAGAATCGCCGTCTTTCCGAAGTGTAACGCGTATCTTGGCCATCCATAGGCCATAAGAGGCCCTGCTCGTCAAACTTGCAGCTGTTAAAGAATGGTCGACGATCGTGTTAAGTCTCTCTGCAGAGGATTTCATCGCAATGAAGAGGGTGGTTGGTTACATTTATCGACGAGCCGGCATGTATTTTGCCTGTGTAGCCCCCATAGATTCTGCTTGCTATCGGTTGAAACATCTTCGTTAGGTGCTGCTGTGGGGTTGGAAGGTGCGATGAGTCCAACTAGTGGAGCAGGTGCGGCGATTATCCCTCCCGGTTCTGTGTTTTTCTGTCCATGGACGGATGCTCCCGTGCACCACAACAGTTCCGACCAAGAAGCACGGGATGTGCTACCGCGATGAATGACGTGCATATGAACGACGTGCATACGGGTCGACTATGTTCAGCCGTGGCGTGTCGCATGAATGCAACGTAGTCGCAGAGACGTGCGTAGCCGAGGGGGGTACCAATGCGCGAGGCGAAGTTGCTGACAGACACAATTGCTCACGGACGTCTTCATCATGTAGAAGCATTGGACATTCTTCAGGGCGCAAGAGCATGCATGGCAACAGAGCTTTTAGACAATCCCACACGTGCAAAAAGAACCAGAGTAGCTATGAAGCACGCAGACCGTGGCTGGGCAGCGTTTTTTACCCGCATTTCACGTGATGCATGCATGTACAGGGCAGATAGGCGAGCGAGGGTGTATGACGAACATAGACGAGTTTGTTCGTGGCCATAATATCAACTCCCATGCCTCTACAAAGACCGTATACCAAAGACCCGCCGATGGTCATCTTGTGGAACAAGAAGACGTGCTATCCCTACTGTCCCAACACCCTCAGCATACACCCATCGGGTTGCTCGAGTTGTCGCTCACCGGAAAGAAAAGCACCAAGCGGCCAGGCGAGCGAGATGCGCTGTGAAGCTCTGTGTTCAACGCAACAGGAGAATGAACAGTGATGTTCACGGACAGCACAGACGAAGAGGGAGCATCAATAACGTTGAAGCTGTAGGGTCCTGCGGCGGCTGGCGACGAGGGGGACGCCGGAGCGTCGACGGAGGGAGACGCCAGTGGGGTCGGGGAGGGGCGGACTGGCGCGGCGGTGTCGAGAGCACCCGTCACGGAGGCAGAGGGCGGCCCGGCCGCGTCCCCAGTAGCATCCAACGGGAGGCCAGTGGCCGGCACAGCCGCCGCCGGCGACGATACCCGGGCCCCGGCGACGGGAAAGAGCTCCTCGCAAAGAGTTTGGACCACCGCAACAAAGTCACGGGACTTGAAGTTCCCCGACACGTTAGTCGCTTGAGTCACGACCGAAAAGCCCGTGTTGGAGATAGGGACGCGGTCGTCGCCCTGCATCACCCTCAGTGAGTATTGGCGTTTGGAGCGTCCGCCAAGCGCCACGGCAACCTCCGAGAGCAGGTACTTAATGGGCACCCTGCCGCCTTCCACGGCGTCAAGGCTCCACGGGAGCTGCAACCCGACCGCAACACCAAGCACTGCCGCACTGCCGGTCTTGCGGACCTCGGCGACGAGCCACGACTGGCCGCCGCCGACCGAGCGCGAGGAGGAGCACGCGCACATCGCCGCCGTCGGCACGGTGCAGCGGGCCGACCTGACGGCGGCCACGCGCCTGGGCTTGGCAGTGGGTGAGGCGCTCGGGAGGTTGGACAGCCCGGCCGCGCCGCCAGCAGCCTTACGCTTGAGTCCACTGACGTGACCGCCTGTTGAGTCCGTGCTGCGGATGACGACAGCCCCGGCTGGCGGTCTCCCTACACCTGCCTCGGCGGGGACGACGTCGCCCACCACAGCAGAGCTCCCGGACACCGCAACGGGCACGCGCAAGGCACGAGTCAAGCTGTTCGGCGGGCACTTAAGGAGCACGGGGCGCAAAACACGCAGGAGCGCGGTCAGGTTGTCATCGTCGTGTAGGGAGAAGTTCCAGTTGAACAGCAGCTTGGACGGGCCGAGCGTGTTGTTGCTCTGATCGCCGTCGAAGTGGACGACGCAACCAACCTTGTGGGCCTCCCGCACGAGCGCAGGGGAACGGAGCCGAGCGCCCAGCGCCGCCACCTCAGCGACGCTCAATCCCCGTTCGTGCGCCCCACTGGCAGACAGGGATAGCTCTTCCAGGGTGCACAGGTTACGACTCATCCACTCGCCGATGACCATGTCCGGGTTTGTTACCGCTCGGAGTGCATGTGACGGGAAAGAGGCTGGCTGCCCCGACACGTGCTTGTGGGCCGCCAGACGCCCGCCAAGGTGCATGCCGCGGTCTCCTACGCCGAAGGTCTCCTCCAAGAAGTGCAGCGCCGAGAGGGGGTCGGAAAATAGCTCGAGCAGCCGTGCTCGGAGCAGCTTCCTGTCCCCGCAGTTGTTCAAGGCGGCGAGGCAGTCCAGCTTCCACATCACGACGGCGATGCCCATAAAGGAGAAAATTGACGCGTCCCGTTTGGTGCGCAGGCGGAAAGCGCAGCGCAACAAAAACGACAGGCGCTCTGTCGGCGTTCTTGGCGTCGGTGGGTGCCGCGAGCCGGTCGCGACTTCGTCCATGGTTGGCGCCGGCGGGAGGGCAACGGGTGACCCGGCGCATGGCACCTGCCCACCGGTGGCACTGGCCACCCGGTCGTCCATCGCGGTAGCGGTGGCGGCTTCTGCGGCAGCGGCGGCGTCAGGAATGCCGAGGGAGCTTGCGGTGCTCACGGAACCGAGAGACCTGGTGCCCGCATCAGACGAGAGGGCGGCCGAAGTTGGACATCCAACGACCGAGCCGGCGACCGAGCCGACGGGCGCCATGGTCGTCAGCGACAGGAAGTCATCAGCGACTGCATCACGGACTGTCGGCGCGAGAAGATCAGGCACACCAGTCGGCTCTAAAAGCGCTGCCACACCCGTGATCGCCACAGGGGCAAGCGCATCAGTGTCCGCCTCACAAGTAGGGAGCATGATCATGCTGCTGCGAGATGTCGATGAGAGGGCGGAAGGGCACGAAAAAGAGGGCGAACACAGCCTCCCGGTCCCCGCGGGGACGCAGCTGCAGCGCGTGGCAAACCCGACGGTCGCGCATCCAACACACGGCCGAGGCTCCATTAAAAATGATAAAGAAGGGAGGTGGGAGCGACCCCGTTAGCGCAAGGGCGGGGGCGGACAGGAATAACCCGCGCGGCCGCGGGTGCTCCCGCTGCAATTGCAGCAGCCGCTCTATCCGGCGTCCGTGGCGGACAACCCGCGTCTGGGCAAGGCACAGCGACCGCCCGCAGAAGCACGAGGGGTTTCCAAAGCCTGCCGTACGGGCCGAGAGGTCGGGCGCCGCACCCGCGGCCGGTTGAGGTAGACGTGGGGGTGGACAGTGGCGGCGCTGCCAACCCCACACGACACCGTAGCAAGGGGCCGTGGGCGTCGGCGGCGTCGGCGGCGGCGGCGGCGGCGGCGGCGGCGGCCGCTGCGGTGGCGGCCGTGTTGGTTGTAGATATTTCAGCCGCCGTCGCGGCCATTGCCGACCTCACAGACTGCAGTCGAAGGGCGGGACGGAACAAAATCCATACCGATGGGGAGACGCAAGGCGAGGGGGGGGGGGGGGGGGGGGGGGGGGGGGGGGGGGGGGGGGCGGCGGGCGGGCCCGCAGCGGCCGCTCGCCCCTGCAGGGGCTGCAGCTACGTCAGCTGACGTAGCCGACGGCGTCTACAGGCGCGGCGACCGTCTCTGGAGCCGGGGGCCGCGGAGGTGGCACACGAGGCACCCGTTCACGAGGCAACCGTTTTGCCGATGCTCACCGCACATTGAGAAAAACTGGATCTAGCTGTCCGTTGCGCCCTTTCGTCCCTTTGGTGCGCCGTTTGCGGTCAGAGAGGGCGCCTCTGGTTCCACTACTTGATCAATGATACGCCAATACAGGGCGGATCATGGCGAAATCTCGCGATTTGTGCCGATCGATCTATGGTTCGTGGAGCGCCGTGCCCCTGTCCTCCCACATCAACGGCTGAGATCAGCCGCGACCAACTCGAGACGCCGCTTCAATCGCCACCCCCTCCGGCGCTAGAGGCCGTTCCCCCCCCCCCCCCCCCCCCCCCCCCCCCCCCCCCCCCCCCCCCCCCCCCCCCCCCCCGCGCCAACGTCCCTGGCACCGCTTCTTCTGCTTTTCCCCACTTGCATGGACTGCCTTCCGTCCTTCCCCTCAGCCGCAGTCTTTGTGGTCGGCAATGGCCGCGGCAGCGGCGGGGATATCTACCTACCGCACCGCCGCCGCTGCCGCCATCGCCGCCGCCGACGGCCGATTGGCCCGGTCCTGCGTGGGGTTGGCAGCGGTCGGCAGCAGCTGCAGCTGCAGCTGTACCGCCACCGCCGGCCACGGCCGCCGGCCGCCGGCGGCCACATCCACATTTACATCCACCGCGGTCTCCTCCATCCAGCTGCAGCCGCCTCCTCACCAGCGGTGGGTGGCAGCTGCAGCTACTGAAGCCGCACCTCCTGCCAACTTTTGGGACGCGTCGGCCCCCATCCCCCCCCCCTACGTCGTCCCGTTAGTTGACCCGCCCACGGGGCGGTGCTCTTTTGTTCCCCGCGACGTTGGCTCCCTCGCGCCTCGCGCGCCACCCTTCCCCCCCCCCCCCTTCCCCCCCCCCCCCCCCCCCCCCCCCCCCCCCCCC
>ENA-ORXR01005112-ORXR01005112.1-marine-metagenome-genome-assembly--contig:-NODE-5112-length-10592-cov-3.080171_pt1 | contig 10592 bp, 15 predicted proteins | sample MGYA00237866_ERZ511479 | MGnify/ENA metagenome assembly ERZ511479 | reverse complement strand
ATGAGTACAGCGCCTTAGATGCTGCTATAGAAGCAGCGAAGCGGTTCTGGGCCGAAATTTTATGCATCACTAGGGTATAGTTTCATGCCTGGCACGGTACTGCAGAAGTCTGTGCCTGAGTCTCAGGTCTATTCACTCGGGCGTTGTTAAGCCGCTAACCAGGTTCCCCACTATTTGAACGTTCAAACCCGCCGGCCGTGGATCGGCTATCTTGCCGCTGTGGCTGTGTCCCTGATCTGGGCAACGTGGCTTGTGGCTAGCCGATCAGGCGCGCAGTCCTCGCTGACAGTGTACGACCTTGCTGCGTTTCGATACGGTATCTCCGCTGTTTTTGCACTGCCCTTTGTTCTGTATTTCAAGCCATGGCGGCATATGACGTTATTCCGAATTGCCGTTGTTACGACATTGCTCAGCCCTGTGTACATTCTTCTGGTGTTTGGTGCCTTTGTTTACGCCCCGGCTGCACACGGCGGCATCTTCATGAACGGTGCGTTGCCCGCCATCACGCTGTTTATAGGCTGGTACTGGTTGTCTGAAAGCATCAGTATTCGCCAGCTATCGGGTGTGCTGTTGATTCTGACAGGTGCGGTACTGGCCGCTGCAGACACTGCACAGTTGGCCATCGGACCGAGCTGGCTGGGGGATCTGATGTTTCTGGCTGGCGGGATATTCTTCTCCGGCTATCTGGTGGTAGGGCGTGTATGGAATATCACAACCAGCCAGGTGCTGCTGTGCAGTTCGGTTATCAACGCCGTGTTTTTCGTGCCCGTGTGGTACTTACTGCTGCCAACTGGTATTCCTGAGGCCAGCAACGATCAGCTCATGCTTCAGGTGTTGTATCAGGGTCTGATACCCGGCCTGATTGGTTTGCTGCTGGTAGCAACAGCTGCGCGTAATATCGGGTCCTCGGCTACTGCGGCGTTTATGGCATCCGTGCCGGCTTTGGGGACTGTGCTGAGCATGATCTACCTTGGAGAATTCCCCGGTACCCTTGGCTGGATCAGCTTGTTCATTCTCACACCGGGCATTCTCATAGTGGCGTTGAGTAAATGAAGAAACGCTGGAGTATTCCACTGGCGCTTATCGTTGCAATACCTGTCTTGTTCTTCACCTTTCTGCAAACACCTGAGTTCGGTGCGCGCCCCTCGAGCGCGGACAAACAACGATTTGTGCAGTCCGCTGCATTTAATCAGGAGAAGGGCATCTTCGAGAATCGCCCGGGTCTGGTCGATGAAATGCGTGAAGACGGCTCACTGTCTGAAGCTCTAGCGGAGTGGCCTGCCGAATGAGAGGATGGCAGGTCGTCGCAACCGCTCCCTGAGATCAAACCTGACTTGCAGGCATTCCTGTCTGCATCCAACAATGCCCGCGTTATCTGGTTCGGCTACTCTACTTTCCTGCTGAGCTTCAATGGCACTACCGTTCTTGTTGACCCTGTGTTCTCCACAGTGGCTGCACCGGTATCGTTCATGGTCAATCGCTTCCAGCTACTGGTGTTGTCGTTGCAGAAACTGCCCCCGGTGGACATTGTGTTGATCTCGCATGATCACTACGACCACCTTGATCGTGAATCCGTGCAGTATTTTGTTGATGAATCTACAGAGTTTGTTACACCACTGGGTGTCGGTGCACACTTGATACGGTGGGGGATAGACGCCGAACGTATTACCGAGCGTGACTGGTGGCAAAGCTACACGACGAAAGGCATTCAGTTCACTGCCGCACCTGCGCGAATGATTCTACTGCCAGGATCCCGCTTCACCCAGCGCAGGGTCTCAAATTGAGTAAGCAATGCCCTTCCCAGGCTACCCGCCAGATGTGAGCTGCGCTCGCTACAATCCAGACACTCTCTACATAACGGTGATTTGCATGCCTGCAGTACGTGTATATCAATGCCAAAGTTCTGCGTGAAGCTATCGCTGGTATTGGAGAGCATCAGTGTTCCGGCTTTCAGCCAGATCCCCAACGCAATGGGTGGAGTATGGCGAAAGTGAAATATGCCCCTGGTGCAAACATATGCGCGCTGATACGCTTTACCGCAACAGCTCGCCCAGTAAACCCAGATCATGCAATGTCATTTTCGTATTAACATTTCAATCTGCACCATTACGCTCGTATTCGATCATGAGTAAACTGGCGTAACTGTGAACGATGCTCCACACCAGAATTTCCGTTTTTTCTCTCAGGTCTTCATTCATCTCCTTGGCATCAAACAGTGGATAGATCACGCCTAACAGCTGCCGATAAGCCTCACCAGAACTGATATTCAAACGAGGGTTTTCAAGGTCCAGTTGGAATAATGAAACATCAGCTCGAAGAGCTGCGGTTCTTATACAGAAAAGTCCACATAAGCCTAGCTGACTATTATATCTTTACACTGTCAAGTTGTAGGTATTGATCATGTCGTTTGAACAGCTATTTTCGTCCGCGAGCACCTTAGCCATGCTGGGCTGGATCATCCTGATTTTTCTACCCCGCAGGTGGAGTGGGTTAAATCTCCTACCGGCGCTACTGATCCCACTTATCCTGTCGCTCTTGTACAGCTTCCTGATTGCACGCTACTTTTTCTCCGCGGAGGGAGGGTTTGATTCTCTGGCAAATGTACAACAGTTATTTACCTACCCCGCAGCGGCGCTAGCAGGATGGGTTCACTATCTGGCTTTCGATCTCTTTGTGGGTGGTGTTGTTGCGAAGCAGGCGGATAAGATTGGTTTGTCCAGGCTGATTCAAGCGCCCATCTTGGTGCTGATATTTATGTTCGGGCCATTCGGATATTTATTATTCATGCTGATCAAAATAGGGATGGTGCGGTTCAAGTCAGTAGCTATCGATTCTGGAGCAGGGGGCACGTCATGAAGTTAGCTCGCACAGTTTTTCATGATGACCAACAACAGCATCTGAACCTGTGGTGGCAAGGATCGCTCTTCCTTGCGGTATTCCTTGCCATCAATATGCTCCTTTACGGCGTTGACCAGCGCGTGCTGGCCGATGAGCTACTTTGGGCTAAGCCGGTCAAGTTTGAAATATCGGTCATTATCCATTTTATTACGCTCGCTGTTTTAGCTTCGTTACTCAATCCTGCCAGGCGCAGTGGACGTGCGTGGAAAACGATGACTTACGGCGTAGTTGCTGCGGGCATTTTTGAAGTGATGTATATATTCTTACAAGCAGCCAGGGTACGGGAATCACATTTCAATATTTCTACGGTTGTTGAATCAGTCATGTACGGCTTGATGGGGATAGGTGCCGTAATACTAGTGCTGGGGAGTTTCTTTCTAGGGTGTCTGTTGTTTCAGGAGTATCGAACAAAACGAAATCAACCGCTGTTGTTTGCATCAGCTATAGGGCTGATGATCGGCTCGATACTAACGCTGATCATCGCAGGGTACCTGTCTTCCCAAACAGACAACGGAATTACCGAAAATGCATCCGAAGCGCTTCGTGTTCCGGTATTCGGATGGTATCTGAATGGGCAGGATTTGAGAATCCCCCATTTCTTTGCGACACACATGATGCAGTTACTTCCGCTGTATGGATTCTGGTTGAGCCAGAAACATCGAGCGGTTGATGGTGCTTGTGAAACGCGATTGGTTTGGATAACAGGAATCTCTGCTTCGGTGATATTGGCGTTGTTTGTTTTGGCGGTATTCAGCAGATGACGGCTTATGTAACGCTTTTTAGCTGATCCAACGTCTGACGGATACCAGAGACATATCTGTCGACGCCCTGTGCACCAGTAACCAGGTATGCATCTACGAAAATCATTGCGCCCCGCGCTATCGGAGGGCCGGATGGAGCTGACAGATCAGGGCATGGTCAGTTGTGCCTTGAAAACAGCGTACCTTCGCGGCCCGGTAGGGATGGGAGTACTGGGCGGCAATCCGACACGTGTTATTCGAGCCCTTGGATTTCATGGCTAAACTGGCAGCACTGGTGCCCAAACCTTAAACGAATCTATCGGGGCCGCCCAGGTGCAAATTCATGGAGTGCTGGCGCCGCACAGTCGTTATCGAGAAAGCGTGACGCCGCTAAGTGCTTGTAAGGTAAAACCTGCCAGCGCTGATGGGCCGGACGAGCCGGAAAACGGGTAAGGAATATGGGTAAAGAATACGAAGGGGCGGCATGATGTTGTCCCGGGTAATGTTTGCCAGTTGAAATACTGTGAAATTTTTTAGGCTGCAGATAGAGTTCATGGTCCCACTTTGGCGGCGGGTGTTGCTGGTACTGGTGTGTCTGGTATGGCCCCTAGTGGAATTCGTGAACGGTTCTCAAGGTTGGGGAATCGTGTTTTTCAGCCTGGGTGTTTACTGCTTCTGGCCGTTGTTTCTGGAGGGCTGGTTTGTATCCCTGCAACAGGCCAACTCAGAAGCCGACGACAAGGCTACCGACAGCACAGCAACTGGAGACCAACGGCCAACATGACGTTTTTGCCTGACAGGTTCTTGAACGTCGAATGCTCTCAGACCATCTGCATGTTATCCATAGATACTAGCGTTAATGTCACACTCTCAAGAATGTTGCTCGAAGATCAGGGGTTTCCCGCTCAGCGGTATCTCTCGCGTTTACCGATCGTGCGTCAGTTTCGGAGAGTATGCGACGCAAAGTTGAAAAAGCAGCAGCGGAGATTGGATATACGCCGAACGCTTAAGCCTCTAGTCTGATCACCGGTCGAACACGACTGCTCGGTATTGTATCGAACAATTTTTATATGGACTCGAGATTTTATGCAACTCTGGGGGAAGCGCCCGCGCACTAGAGTTCTCTGAGCTGCGTATGGCACCTGCGAATACCCGCGCACCAGAGCTCCCTGAGCTACGGTATAGCATCTGAGTTGCCTGTTCATTTTGTTTGCACAATTGCAGAGGACCATCCCTGTGCCGGATGAGTCATGCTGATCCTCCAAAAGTTGCGTTAAGCCATTGACGTTGCTTTTTCCATAACGAAAAGAACAGGCCAAAAAATGAGTCCTTACACCGTGAAACGTCGTGCATCAGCGCTGCTAATTGCCTCGGCATGTACATTTAGTCTTGCGTCCTGCAGTGATTCTGCAAGCATGTCAGAAGTGGATATGGATACAGACACAGAGACTCCTGGCGAGGTAGGCCCTGTAGATCCGGGCACGCTGAGCTCTACCGCTGGTGTGTTATGTGACTACATGGATACCACCTTCAACGCGTCTGCTTCAGTGAATGCTGAAAGTACGTCTTCCTGGACATGCACGGATATCACGCGCGAACTTGTTGCCAACGGTTTGCCCGACCACGATGTGGGTGAATTCCCCAACCCTGGAAATCCGAACACCATAGCGGCGCACGAAGTATCAGCCAGCTATACACTGGCACCCACTGCTTCCACAGTTGCAACCACTCTTGGTGGCCCACGTGGTGCCACCGGTTATGTGCTCAACGGTGTGAAAATTGACGCGGGTACCGGTGGCTCCTGTGACGACAGCGGCACTAATTGTGATCTGGGTGATAACACGGGCAACTGGAACATAGAGGCCCTGAGTCAAAGCAGTTTCAATTTTGGTGTGGACGATAACAATGCGCACGTACAGCCAGACGGGCAGTACCACTATCACGGAATGCCGGAAGGTTTCGTGACGCTGCGCGGAGGCAACAGTACCACCATGACGCTGATTGGCTGGGCGGCCGATGGCTTCCCCATCTATGCACGTTACGGATACACCGTGGCGGACGACGCTTCATCGGTTCTGAAAGAGATCACTGGTAGTTATGGATTCGCGGATACGATCAGTGAAAATCGCCCATCAACTGACATCTATCCATTGGGCACGTTCAATCAGGATTGGGAGTACAAGGAAGGCCAGGGTGATCTGGATGAATGCATCAGCTGTTCACGCTCCAGCGCATCAAGCACAAGGCGCTGCTGAAGCAGTTCAAACAAACCGATACTCCGATCGTCCAGCGCGCTCAATTGACGACTGACGGTTGACTGCGTTGGCATACGGCGTACACCAAGAACCCGCAAGAGCAATGGGTCGTTCTGAAAATACTGAACATCCCGCAGACGACGGTATCCAAGCAACATGCCGATGATGAGCAGCATGGCGATGCTGGTGGTAGAAAAGATCGGACTGGCAGCTCGGTGCTCGAAGCAACGGCTCAAGCGACGCCTTTGATCCAGGTCGGAGAACAGCTGCTGGAAGACAATCAGACCTGAGAAAGAGGTCAGCTGTTGATCATCGAAACGCAGCTCCGGCAATGCTGAGAATTTACAACGAACATCAGATTTGCTATGTTTCATTTGGCGGGTTGTGTTGGGTGAGATTGTTTTTCGCAGAATTATTCTATTTCAATCCAACCCGCCATCTACGCCCGAAATTCGATCAAATATCGACGTACTGAAAACTCACCGCCAGTGAGGTTTCACTACTGAGAAAATACAGTGCTCTCACACACGTATATAAGTCTCTAAAGACATCTACCCTCCGTTTTTACGCATCAACAGGGTTGAATACGTGTCAGGATGATCGCTTACATTTGGTGAGAATGCCCAATTGCTTAATCTCGATGGGGGAGGCATACGTGACATTGTGTTTGATACTGAGTTGGATGGTTATCTTATTGTTAGCCAGCGTGAGCGAACAAAGAACGAGAAACCGTTCAAACTCTGGCTTTGGAGTGGCTTGACTAAAGATTCACCACGCCGTATTCGCATAAAGGGTGTCAAGAACCTAAGGCGAACAGAAGGTGTTGTACCAATAACGATAGGTCACGAAAAGCGGTTGCTTCTGGTCAGCGACGAAGGAGACAAAAAAAACCAAAAGAATGCAAAGGTCTTAATGGTAGATTATGACGATCTGCAATTAGAGTGAACAAATGCTCATGTTCATCCACCAAATGTAACCCGTGCCCCCATACGTTTCAGTCCGTACGTAGTCTGCAAAAGAAAAACACACCGGATACAAGCGGGCTGGAATCACGTGTGCAAACCTCACTGCGGGGAATAGCCATGCGGGCAAGTGCCCTTGCCGCTTTTGCTCGACGTGTTGCGATTCGGATCCGACCATGGGGGCTTGGATTGAATGACAGACAATTGGCAATTGTATCCTCGTGTATTATTATCAGTTGTCCACGCTGTTGATACTAGAGAACGAGGGCTGAGTTTACTGGCGTCGCTGTGCTCGATCCGTATATACAGCGCTGAGAAGTTATTGCATCTGCACAGTGTGTCTTCTGCGGTTCATAATCGATGCGATTATTTCCGAAAGAGTGCAAATCAGCTCAGTTATGTTACACAAATCAACCTGGCCGAGGAAAACAGAAAATATGAGCCGATTGATCCTGGTATGTGGTCCCACAGGTGTCGGAAAGACCACTTATTCGAATGCTTTGTCGAGTGAAATCAAGGCAGTGAGGTTTTCGATAGACCCCTGGATGAACACGCTTTACTCCAAAGACATGACATCGCTTGACTACGAATGGATGATTGAAAGGGTCAATCGTTGCTATGACCAGATCTGGGAAGTGACCTCTCAAATACTGGAACATGGCGGAAACGTAGTGCTGGATCTTGGTTTTACTGAAAAAAAGCACAGGAGCTTGTTTGCTGATTGGGCATTGAATAGAGATATCGTGGCTGAAGTGCATTACCTGAATGCATCACGGGAAATAAGAGAGCAGCGGGTTCAAAAACGTAATCTTGAAAAAGATCCTGATGTCTATGTCTTTGAGGTAACCGAATTCATGTTCGAGTTTATGGAGCCGAGGTTCGAAATCCCAGACCAGGATGAACTGAAACATGGAATCATTATTGATACTGATTGAACGTACAATCCATTGAATGGCGAAGAGTCGGTGATTTTCCGACTATCTTCAGCGAGTAGCGCTAAACGGATGATGCTAACCGAGTTCCAGGCGGTGCTACAAAGCAATAGTGCAGCGTCAGATTTCCCTTTAAGCGTTTCTTTGTAACGATCATGTTGTTTCCCAATCCAGCCAGTCGTTCTGCATATATGTATGATCGGGAAAGATAATCCTCTATATCGATAACACTAAACAGGGAGTTGCCCAGCGATGTCCAGTGAAAATGATCGTTTTCCCAACAAGGAAGCCAAGGCCGCTGAATATACCAGTGCAGACATGACCGGCTCGAATTTTAACGGCGTTGACCTGAGTAATAGTCAGTTCTGGGCAGTATTGGCAGACGTGGTATTCAAGGACTGCAACATGTTTGCCTGTAAATTTGATGATGTAAATCTCGGTCAGGCAAATTTTTTCAATATCAACTTGTCGAAAAGTAAGTTCAGCGAAGTCAACATGAGCAATGTCGAGTTTAGCTCTATCAACATGTCAGGTACTAGGTTCAGTGGACTTGACATGACAAATGTCGAGATTACAGATGCCAATATGCAAGGAATGAAGATCGACGGCATTCTCGTTTCCGATTTACTTGAAAGCTATTCTCGATAGTCGGTCGAATTCAGACCGGTTCTGTACAAGGTGAGTCATGATGATTCAGGTGGATAGATAACGTCCCTCCATTACTGTGCCATAAGGATTGATAAATCATGCCTGCTTGTCAGAACATTCCACCAGTAGAGCATGTAGTGGTTTCCGATCGAGCTCACTGCCGTTCAGCGCTAGTCCGCAGCGGTAGCCTGTATTTCGATCATGAGTCCGGGTATGGCCAACCGGGTGACACCCAGTAGCGTCATCGGAGGAGTAGCATGGGCTGAGCCAAATCGCATTTCCATGACGTCAAAGTGCTTCAGAGCTTCATCCACATCGGTGGCATAGACGTTGAGGTTCGTGATATTGGCAAGAGTCATGTCGGCAGCGTTTAGCACAGCCTCAAGGTTGTCGATAGTCAGTGCTAGCTGGCTACGCATGTCATCGGGGTGCTGCGGATTGCCTTCTGAATCAACGGCAGTTTGCCCCGCACAAGTCAGTTGGCGCTTGGCTCCCTCAAGTATCTCGCCCTGGTTATATCCCAGATTCAATGACCAGGACCATGGATTAATGGGTGATTTCTTCATGAACGTATCTCCTTGAGGTGTCAACTGATGACCGGTGTTGGTCTCGAGTGATTAGACTACTGGCCTCTCCTGACAACCCTGTGTCAGGAGTGTTTGTCTGGATGCAGGAGACATGCGAAATCAGATTATGCAAACGTGGACAGCTAGAAGATCAAGGCCCCAATAATCTGATAAGTCAGCAGGTCAGCAGGTCAGCAGGTCAGCAGGTCAGCAGGTCAGCAGGTCAGGATCAGGTGTCTGGCTTCTGTTCACCATCCCAGTGTTCCGATAGTGTTGTCAGCAGATTCTTGATGACCGGTCGTAATGCATCACCTTGCAGCACTTCAACACCATCGGTGTACTGCATCAGCCAGCCGGCAAAGTAGGGGAGAAATGGCACCAGAAACGTCATTTCTACACCGTCGTCGGTTACCGTCTGTTCCACGAAACCATAGTAATAACGTTGTTCGTCCACGAATTGTGCTGCTTCGCTGGAAAAACGCAGCTGTATTTCGTGCAGGGAATCGTTTTGAAGTTCTCGCTGCAGGTACTCTTGCAGGTTACGATAGTCTCGACGACGAAATTGTTCGGGTAGCATTCGTAGTCCGCTTATCCGATCCATTCTGAAATCCCGATAGTCTTCCCTTAGCCGGCACCACGCTATCAGGTGCCAATGGTGACTGTAGAAATACAGCCCGATGGGCTCAACATCACGAGTGGTTGATGGTTGCCCGCTACGCCCGGAGTACTCAATGCTTAGTGGTTGCATGCAAGACAGGGCAGTGCGGCAATCGCGTAGCCATTGATCAGCATTGGCTGACAACGCCGCTATTCGCGGCTGGTGCACCACGATATCGTCATCTATGATATCCAGATAGTGTCGATCTCCGTTATCCAGCACCGAACGAACCTTGTTCATGGCTTGCTGGAATTCGCCTCGAGTGACCGCATCCACCTGATTATTGATGATCTTGGAACCAATCAGCAAGGCTGCTGCTTCATCACGACTGAACATGATGGGCGGCAGGTGGTAGGATTTTTCCAGAAAGTAGCCAACGCCGGGCTCTGCAGAGATAGGTACGCCAGCAGTTTCCAGGCTTCTGATATCACGGTAGATAGTTCTTTCCGTAACATTAAACATTTCTGCCAGATCCTGTGCCCGAACCACCTTTCTGGTCTGTAAGTGCAGCAGGATAGAAGTAACTCGGTCAAATTTTTTCATCGTTCAGGCAGTATCAACTGCGATTCACCGCTTACAGAGATCAGTCTTATCGACACATTCAACACTGTCCAGATTCAGTCGCGCTTGATGATTCGACGCATTGTACAATACACGAATGTCGGTTTTACCTTTGCGGCAGGTCGAGGAGTTCTTGAATGAGGCAACGGCTTCTTGTGGTGGGTGGTAGCCGTGGAATTGGTGCGGCAGAGTGTGAATTTCTTATAGAACATGGCTACGACGTATTTTCTGTATCCAGAACACTGTCAAGGCATGGTCAGTGGATTCAGGCTGATGTAACAACAGACGAGGGTATAGATCGTGTTGTTGAAGCTGTGGGCGAATCGGCGGTTGATGCGCTGCTCTATCTGGGAGGTGCGTGGGAAAAAGGCG
>ENA-ORXR01005111-ORXR01005111.1-marine-metagenome-genome-assembly--contig:-NODE-5111-length-10592-cov-14.472943_pt1 | contig 10592 bp, 12 predicted proteins | sample MGYA00237866_ERZ511479 | MGnify/ENA metagenome assembly ERZ511479 | reverse complement strand
GCAGGCGCGAGAAGTTTCATAATCTTATATATCCCTGTATCCTGACTCTCATATCTGGGATACGGATGAGATATAATGTCGCAATTTTTGTTGGACAGGATAGATATAACCTCTCCATTCTTTCTCATAATGCATTTAGGATATGCGTCCTCGGCGCGTATCCGAAGTGGATACGGATATAATGCATGGACATATTCCTCAGGGATATATCCATGACAACCCCTGCTGCAGACGGGTGCACGGATCGTCCCTGTGACCTTTCTCGTCGTCGACGACTTGTCAGTGCCGGTCATCCTGGGCTGCGCATTCATCGACGACAACGCGCATGCCATCCTGCCCCAGGACCTGTCCATCCGTTGGACGGACGGCTCCGTCACCGCAATCGTGCGGGGGCCGCTGGACGACGACGACCGCTCCATGCGTGTCTCATGCATGCTACGCTCCACCTGCAAGACGCGGCTACCGCCGTCAGCGGCCTCAGTCGTCTGCGTGCGGACCATGTGGGCGGGCCTGGGCCAGGTGTTTGGCGCCTCACGCCTGTTCACGACGCAAAGTAAGACCATTGCCAGTGGTGTCCACGACATTGTGCCACGGCCGAGGTCAAGCGGCCGTTGGAAGCGGACGTCATCGAGCCGACAGCGTCCGAATGGGGCTTCTCGGTCGTACTCGTTCCCAAGAAGGACGGCACCCTCCGCTTCTGCGTCGAGTATGGCCTGCTGAACGTCGTGACCAAGAAGGACTCCTACCCGCTTCCCCGGATGTAAGAATGCATTGACAGCCTCGGCAAGGCGACCATCTTCTCGACATTGGATTGCAATGCCGGCTACTGGCAGGTCGCCATCGCACCCGAAGACCGGGAAAAGACGGCCTTCGTGTGTCACGAGGGCGCCTACCAGTATATGCGGATGCCGTTCGGGCTCACCAACGCACCCGCGACGCTTCAGCGGGCACTGGAAATCATCCTCTCTGCGTTAAAGTGGCAGAGCTGCCTCATCGACCTCGACGATTTCATCGTGTACTTCAAGACGGAGGAAGAGCATATCGGCCACGTCGACCAAGTCCTGCGCCTGCTGCGCGAAGCGGGAGTTACACTCCGCCTACCCAAGTGCCGATTCTTCCGCACGACCGTGGAGTAGCTCGGGAACGAGATTAAGCCGGGCCGGCTTGGCGTGATGGACGCCCACACGCGCGCGCTGCGCGAAGCACATTTCCCAACGACCCGCACGCAAGTACGGAGCTTCTTGGGGATGTGCAATGTCTTCCGCCGGTTCGTGCCGAACTTCGCCCGAATGGCAGCGCCATTGACGGACCTTATGGGGTCCACGGCCCGGGTCCTCGTGCCCCCCGCCACGCCGCTGCAGCAGCAGGCGTTCGACCGGCTTAAAGAGGCCCTTACGACCCCGCGGGTCCTCGCACCGCCGCGACGCGGGCGCACGTACGTCCTCGACGTGGACGCGTGCGAAACGCAGGTGGGCGCCGCCCTGCTGTAGGAGCAGGACGACGGCAAGCTCCAGCCCGTCGCGTACATCAGCCGACGGCTAGGCACGAACGAGCTCCCCTACGGGGTCACGGAAAAGGAGTGCCTGGCGGTCGTCTGGGCGTCGCTCGAACTCCGCCCCTACCTCGAGGGTGACCGCTTCCTCGTGCGCACCGACCACGACTGCCTGCTGTGAATCCGCAACATTCAGGGTTCGGGGAACCCCCGCTTGGCGCGTTGGCGCCTGCGCCTAAGCGCGCGGGAGTTTGACGTCGCCTACAAACCGGGGATGACACATTACCTGGCGGACAGCATTTCCCGCGTGGAGTCTGGGGCCAGCGACGAGACAGCGTTCGATGACGCCGTCCTGGTGTTTGCCACTCGGGCCAATGCGGTTCGGGGGCTCGACGCCGCTAACTACGTTGGTGGTCCCACGGTCCGTGGCATCAACCGGGACGAGGTGCTATCCGCCGAGGCCGCGGGACGGCTACCGTCAAGAGGACGTGAAGGCCTTGAACGCTGGGCGGCGCATCCCGTTCTTCGAGGATCCCGAGGGGATCCACCGCCGCCGCGCGGCCCCCGACGGCGCTCACCAGGTGGTCGTCCCGGCCTCCTTGCAGCAGCAGGTCCTCCACCTGGAGCACGACGCGACCCTCGCGGGACACCCCGGGGAGTCCCGCATGTACGCGGCAATGCGGCGGTATTACTACTGGGTGGGCATGGCGGCGGACGTCGTCTCCTACGTTAGGAAGTGCGACAGCTGCGCGCGACAGCGGGTGCGCCCCCTGGCGCGGCGCTCGCCGCTCACCCTGTTCCCCGCCACCATGCCCTTCCAGGACATTGCTGTGGACCTCTACGGGCCCCTCGCTCGGACGGCCGCCGGCCACCGGTTCATCCTGGTGATAACCGACCGGTTCACCAAGCTGGTGCGGGCGCTCCCAATGGATGGGACCACGGCCGTGGACTGCGCCTCGGCGGTCCTAGACTACTGGGTCGCCGCCTATGGTCCGCCGGACCGGTTGCTGTCCGACGGGGGACCGCAGTTCACCAGCAACGTTTGGGGCCAGGTGTGCAACCTGCTGTCCATCGAGCCGAAGGTGACGTCTCCTTCCCACCCGCAGACGAACGGGCAGGCGGAGCGGTTCAACCGTACGATGCACACCATCCTTGACCACTACGTGGCGGAGCATGCGCGGTCTTGGGACCAACTCCTCGGGGCGCTGACGCTCGCATATGACAGTCGCCCGCACCGGAGCACCGGTGTCGCCCCTCTGGAGCTGGTCAACCCCATGGGGGTGTCGAGCTGGGCGTTCAAGGACGTCTCCAGAACAGGGGCGTACCAAGTCACGGCGCAACGCGGCACAGCCGCAGAGAAACGAGCCGAGGCCGACCTGCTAACCCGCCTCGTGCAGCTCGTCCCACAGATGCGGGCAACGCTCAAGGCGACGCAAGGGCGCTACAAGCGCGACCACGACCGCCGCCTCGCGCTGCGCGCGGAGAAGCTCACCGTCGGGGGCGTCGCGTGGCTACGCGATCACGCCAAGGAGGAAGGTGCCGGCGGCAAGCCGACGCACGTGGCCCGCGGGCCCTATCGCGTGGTCTCCACGGATGGTCAAACGGTCCTCCTCGACGTGGATGGAGAGCACCGCCGGGAAAACGTGGCCCACGTCGTCCGTGCCTCGGGCGCGGCCGCCTCGGGCCCCGCCCAGCACCCCGCGTTGCGGGCGGCCCGCTCCTTCCATGGGGCAGAGGCCGATGGCCAGCAGTACGCCGTGGACCGGATGGCGGACCACGCCACGCTTCCTGACGGAACCCTGCGGGTCCAGGTTTACTGGACCGGGTACCCCCAGCCTTACTGGATGGACGCCGCGGACGCCCCGCACGAGATGCTCCGCGTCTATCTGCGCCGCGCCGCGCGCCTGGGGTTACCCCATACGTCCTCAGACCCCCCACCGACGCCCTCGCGTGCCCCGGGCCCCCCCGTTGGCGCCGCCGGAGGCGCCGCTGCCCCGTCGCCCCCGAACGTCCGCGCCTGACCCCTTGGGTCGGCGCGGCGGCCGGGTGCGGACGGGGGGGGAGGGGGGGGGTGGGGTTTTTCGTTGGAGCCCTCGGGGGCTGTCGGGCCACTGGGTCGCCCGGACCTGCGGGCGCGGGGCGTCCCCGCCACGCGGCAGCACCACGTCGGCCCGCACACACGCTGGGGACACAAGGCGAAAGCCCGCGGCTTTAAGACAAGGCAGCGACGGCCTGATGCCGCCCAAACGATCACGGCATCTACGGAGCTAGGGCAACGCCCTTAGTCGCGGCCGCGGTACTCCCAAAGGTGGACCGCGCGGCGCGCCACACGGAGGACACGGCGCAAGGCGGCGTGGAACCGCTTCGCCCGAGTCCGCGGGGTCTCTAGACAGGGCGTCACGACGCCGGCGAGCCCGAGGCGGGCGTACTCCACCAGGGCGGCGGTGAGCCCCGGGGGGCCCACCTCGGCCCAGTTCACGGCCCCGTCGTGCCCAAAGAGGGCTACGACCTTCCCGGACGTAAGCGAGTCCCGCCACGCCGTGGCTGTCATCGGAGCGGGAGGCTCCCACAGCGAGGACAGCCACCAGTCGTAGGCGACGTCCGGCTGCCCCGGGACCGGGGTTGCGACGGGACCTACTATCCCAAGCTCCAGCAGCGCCGCCGGCGGGCCGTCGTGGTCGGGACCGGCGTCCCAGCGCGCGGAGCGCGGACCCCCGGGACCCGTACCGGCGGCATCGGCGGGGTACTCTCCGCCGTCCCGGCGGGACTCCGGTCCCCAATGGCGGACGTCGCGGACGTCGCGTTGCGACCCAGCGTCTGCCCCGGCACCGGCGGTGGGGTATCCCCCGCCGTAACGCCGCGGCTCCGCGTCCCAATGGCGGCCGACAGGGGCGTCGCGTTGCGACTTGGAGGCCGCCCCGGCGCCGCCGGTGGGGTTTCCCCCGGCGTCGTGTTGGGGCTCCACGTCCCAGTGGCGGCCGTCGTCGACGTCGCGTTGCGACCCGGCGGCCACCCCGGCACTGGTGGTAGGGTATCCCCCGCCATCACGCCTGGACCCCGCGTCCCAATGGCGGCCGGCAGGGGCGGCGCGTGGCGACCCGGCGGCCGCCCCGGCGCCGCCGGAGGGGTATCCCCCGCCGTCGTGCTGGGGCGCCGCGTCGCAGTGCCGGTCGGCGTGGGCGTCGCGCCCACGACCCTGGCCGCCGTCGCCGCGCCCCATGGGGTCGTCGCGGCCTGCGGCAGCACGGCTGCGACTGTCTCCCTGACTGACCGCCGGCCACGCGCGAGCATCCCACACGCCGGCATCGCGGCCCACTCCTCCGTCCGTATGGTCCCCGGGGTCGCGGCGAGCGCCGCCGGCGCCGCCGACCGTAGCGGCTGGCCAACCGTCACCGAACTCGGCACCGGCCATGCGGGGTAGTCTTCATGGCGTTCCTCGTCCCAGCGGCCGCCCGACGCGGGGAAGTCGGCGGGCCCAACCGGGACATCGGGCGCGGCGCCGACCGGAGACCCGGATTGGCGACCCCGGGCTCCGCAGGGCCGCCGCGCTCCATGTCGGCGTGTCGCCGCTTCCGGGCGTGGTACGCGGTCGAGGCGGCCACCTCCTCCGTCGATGGCGGGACATCCCCCGGGTCGGACAAGGGGAAGCCGGCAGGCACCGCCCAGGCCTCCTCCGTCACCGGTAGGGACAGCGGGACGGCACCCGCGAGCCGCGGCTCCGCCAGCATGACCCCCAGCGGGGCGTGCGGCGACCGCGGGACGCCCACGATGCGGACGTAGTGGCGCCGGCGGTCCGCGACGGTACCCACTTGGTGGGGCAGCAGGGTGCTGGGGGCCTGACGGGTGGGGTCGTGATGGTAGGGTAGCCGTTCGTGGACGGCTGCCCAGGGCACCGCCCGTGCGATGGCGTCGTACTCCGCCAGGGCCTCCGCGGCGGAGCAATCGCCCGACGCCAGGTCGTCGGCCGAGAACGCCTTCTTCAGGGCGTAGTAACACGGCGACGGCTCGAAGACTCGCTGCATCTCGCGGTACGCGCGGAGTAACCCCGACACGATAGCCGCCGTCATCATGACATAGGCCGTCCCCTGGATGGGGTGACACGGGTACGCCTGGAGCAGGGACTGCCTTTGGTCGATGACGGGCGGATACTCATACGTCAGCAGCCGGGGCGTCGCGCACCGCGAGGCTATCGCCGGCGGAAAGGGAGCACGCGCAGGAGCCAACCCGATGCCGGACCGCACGCGCAAGAAGATCGCCCCGTGCCCCACCCGGCGGGTGCTCAAAAGCTCAACGCGCAAACGGCGTGCGGCTTCCAACGCCAGGTCCGCTGGCGCGGTCTGCGGGCCCACCGGGCTCAGGGCGAGCAAGGGACCCACGCCCCCGAAGTTGGCGAGCGCCAAGGAGTGGCCGAATGGGACCGCGGGGCGGTGGCGCAGACGGGAGTGCCAGTCCTAGAGGAAGGCGTACTCTTTGCCGCCGGCGACAAACAATAGCTCGACCGCGGGGTGCGGGACCAAGAGCACCCGACCCGGACTGCACCGCAACATGCATGGCAACCACGCGGCGCTACTACCGCCGGAGCAAATGAAGGCCCCGAAAGCGCGCTCAGCCGCCGGCCGGGCGTCGTAACCCGCCGCCTTGGCGAACTCCCGGAAGGCCCGCCACAAGGCCTGCGCCCCGTCGGCATCCTGAGGATGGGCGGACCCGAAGACGTCACTGACAAGCGGCCAATCTTCCGCCGCCACGGCCGGCCCCAGCGGGGCGAGGCACGATCGGACGGCGGGCGGCGCCGGTCGCGATGGGAGAACGGGGGTCACCTGCCCCAAAAACGGCGGCCGATCCGCCGACGCGACCGCGGACACCCCGCCTTCCGCCGGGGTGGTGCCCGAGCCCACGGCGGAGGCCAGGGACGCCGCGGCCCCACCCCCGCCACCAGTCGCCGCCGCCGCTCCCGCGGAACGGGGCGGCTTCCGCCACTCACGACCGTTGTGGTCTTACGGCAGCTGCAAGCCAGGCGGCAACGTCGGGCGCGCGGGGAAGGGCGGACGGGCCCACGTCGGTCCCGGCGGCGCCGGTAGTGCAGACAAAGGCACAGCCCCCGTCGCGGCGTCAGCCGCGGACGGGCTCGCCAGGGGCGTGGCGGGCGGGACCTCGACGCGGTCGGCGCCCGGTCGCGTCGGGGGCGCATCGGACGGGGCCCCGCCGGGTCTATCGGGGGGCATCGCCTGGGACGGCTCCATCCCAGCCGAGGGCGATGTAGTACTACGGGACCCCGTCGTCGACGGTGGCGCGGCCGGCGGAGCACCAGGGGTGCGGCGGACGGCGGGAAGTCGGCGGCGCCGACGAGGTCGGGCACGGACGGAACGGGGGCGTGGGTACTGAGACGGCGGGCCCACCTGTGAGCGCAGGTGCGAGCCCGCGAAGGGGCGCGCCTGTCCGAGACTCCCGCGGCGGGGTCCGGGTGGCCGCGGCCGTAGGGCGCGACAAGGGACAACCGCCCGGGCGCCACGCGGCGGTTGCAGCTCGTTGCGCTCGGAACGGTCACTCCCCCTCGTCTGTAATTATCGGTTCGGCGGACTTTATATGCATGGAGGGAATTATCTGCATTGGTTGGTGACTGCCCGGGTCAATTTCCTATCGGGGAATCGGGCCCGGGAGACGGTTTCCGCCCTTTTAGGACGAAGGGCGACGACGGTGGGAGGCACCGTCGTCGCCGGCAAGTAAACCGTGTCTTCATGTCCTGGCATTTCGATCGGCCCGAGTTCCTGGACCTCGAGTCCAATAGCGGGTGTCGCGGGAGCGGCCCGGATGGCCGTTACTTCCCTGCTCCTGAGGTAACCCGCCTGATCGTGGTACTACATACTGGTGTGCTCGAACTGGAAATTGTGGCTTGGCACCAGCAGCCACGACGGCCCAAAGTCGCAAAGTCGCTCCCAGCTGTTTGTCACAAAAAGACCGACTCTGACGTACCAGCCAAAAAGAGAACTTGGACTGCTCTAGTGCTCTGTGTCACAGAAGCGCCATACACGGACGCCTGTCGCCGCATGTTCAGTATGCGTTTCCATGGTGTCCTGTCCATGTCGGACGCTCTCTTGGTCGAGTTTGTGCAGCCGGCACGAAGACGGTGCTCATACTGACAGCATAGGTTATATCTTTCTTCCTATCCTTCGGGCCTTCCTTAGCACCTTCTATCTCCTCATTTTATCACCAGGCGCCCCCCGCCCGCAGTGGCGAGCGACACGCATGTCCATCCATTTCCCGTGCGCACGCACCGGCCTGCCACCAGGTCATCTTCTCCAGTCACAACTCGCGTCGCCGCGTGTCACGGCGCTGTCGCGCGCCAGGTGGAGTGCGGATGCACGGGCGCGGCCACGCTGGCCGCCGTTCGGGTGCGGCTGTACGGATGCCGTGAATGCGTCCACGCTGGCCACCGTGCGGGCGCGGCCGCCCCGTGCTACAAAAAACTGACACAGACAGCTTGGATGTGTCCTTTAAGTCTCAAATGCGGCAGATGGGTAGCAAGGTGGCCGTGAATGGGTGGACTACGGTGCGCGTCCAGCCTATCCGGCGACCACCGTAGCACACATGAGCTACCTCGATGGACTCTGTGGCTCAGGGGCATTTGGTGGACCATAAGTTGCAGACCTGAGCAGGGCCTTCGAGTCATCTCGGCATGCTGGACTCTGAGAGGGGGGTGAGAGCATGCTAGTATGAAATTATGTCGTCAATGGGAAATACTTTCGTCAGGCAGTTGAGACTGGGCTTCCAAAAAGAATGGAAAAGGCAGGTGCTGCTTTCCACCTGTCTGGCTTTTGGCGAGCGTTGTTATCTTTGTGGCTGGCAATGTCCTCTGTCCTCTTGCGCCCGATATCGACGCCGCAGCCTGTAGCGTCCACTACATGGCCGCCGACGCCGGATCAGCCAAGATTGGGCGTCGCCCTCTTGTCGACGCCCGACGATTTCATCGCCATCCCACGGCCGCTCCCCGTCGCTAGCACCGTCTCGCCGGCGGCCCACGGCCCAGTGACGAGCTTGCGGGCGGTAACCGGCTACCCGGGCATCATCTCTTCTCAGGACAAGCATGCGTGAGGCGGGTATGTGGGGGAGATGTTGTCTGAGAAGGACGCATCGCTGTTTTGGACATACGCCAGCTTGTGAGAAGTAGATTTATTTTGACCGTGATTGCCATGCTTGGTACGTACTGTGTTTTTTATAGCTCTTTGCGACTCTTTATATACTGCTCTTCCTTTTCGTGTACCCTAACCTTGTCCTGCACTGCGCTGCTGGAATGTTCCGTGCACCAATGAAGGCCGCATGCGCTTTTTCGTTGCATTGCAGCGAGCAGCAGGCGCTTTTACTGCGGCGGGCGCGCGCCCTTCATACTTCTGACGTGGCTCATCAATGGATTTTATGGCACGGTCCTCATGGACCAGAATACGACAAGAAAGGAGCAGGATTGTGTCACACTGCCATGGGCACTGTAGCCGTGGCCGTTGACATACGGCTTTAACACGCCACGCTCGAGACGCAGACCAAGACTTGCATAGTTTGACAAGTGCCACGCATTCCGGTTAAAAGAGCATGGCAAGGGAAGTGCACGAGAAGACCGTAGTTTGGTAAAAACAGAGGTGCCGGTATTGACATGGTGGCATGCTCTTGATTATGCTTGAGTGCTGGAGCTCTCTCCTATGGGACTCAAATTCTCCTATGGGACTCAACCAAGCAAGTTCGACCAAGATGCATGTCACACGAAAAAAACTGCATACTCATGCCACATCACAGAACAACGAAGAGCTCGCACCTGCAAACATGCAGTTCCACGTCCCTCAAAGCACAAAAAAAGGGTAAGAACAACTCTAAACAAGCATTCATGAAGCCACAACGCCAAAAAGCCCAGAAGACTGTACACCAAAGCCCACACATGCCCACGTATGCCCTCATGTAGGGCCATTCCGCACTCAAAAGAGAAAGACAGCCCACACAATCCAACAAAAGCGGGGACACGAAGCATGGGGCTCGGACAACGACAACAGAAGACTCCCACATGCATACAAACAAAGTCACCTCTCTTGACAAGGCTTCCTCAAGGTCTGTTTAGGACGCGCGCACCCGGTTCTTGTCCCATGCAATGTACGCGCTCTTGGCATTCGAAAGCGAGCAAGAACCCTTGGAAGAGACGCAGTCGATGGGGAACGCCTGCTCATGCGGGTACATGTAGGCACCCTCCGAGCAATCGGACGCCAAGACCACAACGAGGTCTGCGGGCACGGCGCGGCCGTGCAGCACCTTGCGGCCAAAGTCGCCCGAGCCGCGCGCCACGATCTGGCCGTCGCCTTCTAACAGGTCGCACGGACCCGTAGTCTCAGCGGCAGAGCTCTGCGGCGGGGTCGTGGTGAATGCCGGCGTGCCCTGCTGCCCATACACCATTGCAGAAAAAGACACACGGCGCTTGGCGGCTGTGCCGCCGCCAGCGCCCCCACGGCGCTTGCGGGTAGCGGGGGACTTGGGGAGAGGCAGCAGGTCCTCTGCGGCAGCCACCTGAGCTGCACGCAAAACCGCGGCTTGACAAACTACCACCCGCGCCGCCGCAGCTGACGCGCTCAGCGACGTGCGACGAATGGCATTGTCGCCCTTCACCGGTGTACCGGGCCGCCGTGCCCCGCCGACACGATTGCCCTCGACGGGCACCACGGCGGGCACCCCGGCCGTGACACCCGAGGAAGCCGATGCCGTGACTTGCTCACCCGGAGCCCCAGAGTCAGCGCACGTAGCTGCAGCTCGAGGCGGTCCGGCAGGCGCCGCACTTGGCGCCAGCGCGGACCCGTCCGTGGCAGGAGCCGGCGAAGCACTCGGAGCCGCGGCTGCTGCATCAGCCGATGCGGTTGAAGAGAGCGGCGCGCTAGACAGGGATGTAGCGGTGAGAGTGGCCGGCGCCAGTCGCGGCAGCCTGGTCTGCCGCGTGGGTCTCGTTAACTTGGTAGACTTGGCCCGCGTCGAGAGCCTGATCGACATGTGGGGGAAACCCCCCTGACAGGGGAGACACGACCCCCCGGCATGAGCCGGGGACGGGTCGTGAACAGTCACGCAACACCCCCCTAGG
>ENA-ORXR01005110-ORXR01005110.1-marine-metagenome-genome-assembly--contig:-NODE-5110-length-10593-cov-3.933910_pt1 | contig 10593 bp, 5 predicted proteins | sample MGYA00237866_ERZ511479 | MGnify/ENA metagenome assembly ERZ511479 | reverse complement strand
GGTTGGGTTCGCCATAGATCCGAGCATGGCCGGGGCTAGCTCCACTCCCAGAGGAACGAGATCGGGCCGGGCAACAAGTCTCACTGGTTTGATGAATCCACTCATCACAGAGTCGATATCAATGGATCTGTCTGTAACGTATTGGCCGACACCCCTGGCCCACTCGACCCATGAGTATATATCTGATGCTGCTGAATGACTCCAAACTCGTCCCTTTCGTGACACTCCGTAGCTTGTCCGTACTCCGTTGGAAAAGCCACTCGCAAACAGGTTTGTTTTAGACTTCTGCTTCGCCGTAGGACCGAACCCCTCGGTAGTATCTCCACCAACGAGAAACATAAACCTGCGATTGTGGCTGATTGCATCAAGTAGGCCGAGATTCTTTGCAACCCGACGCTCAAGTTTGCTTAATATGCGGAAGGTTTCGTTGCCATCGACCAGGATGACACCCTCCCCACCGATCGCTTGGGCCAAATCGGAATAGACACCGCTGTTGGCTGAGCAGTTGATGTAGAGCAGATTTGTTGATCGATCGCAGTGCACTACATGCAGTGTGTGACTAATCTGTTCCAGATCTGGAAAGTTACCCCAATCGATAGTTGAACGATCCTCCGTGACAAACCATAAAACCTGCTCGTCCTGATTGACTATGGCCTTTCCGCCTATTACACAGTCGAGATCTATGTACTCAGATATTGCTTCAGGGTGCCACTCGAGATGCTCCGAGTAGTAAACCACCGTGCTCATCTTGGGCTGAACTGAACGAAGAGCGGTAGACATCTCGCTGGAATCAAATCCACGATCAAAGTCGTCTCTGGCTTTTTGATTCGCGATCTCAATGTCGCTCAGATCACGTATGACCTCGTTCCAGTCGCTGTCTTCAGCGTAGAGTCGCTGCAGACGCTCGTCAACACCGATGATCTCTCGCGGTACGATTACCGTGGCCTCCCCCAGTTTGGCCGAAGCCGTTCGCGTGAAGCGACCAATAAACTGCAGTGACACCGACAAGCTTTTGTGCGGATCGTGAATAGCCGCAATCTTCAACTGCGGCATGTCGAACCCCTCTCCAAGCATGTCGACACAAACTATAATTCTTGAGCGTCGCTGTTTTACCTCTGTCAGAGCATCACTACGCTCTTTTAGGCTCATCCCGCTATCCAGACGCACCGGTGCGAATTCTGGGGTTAGGCTAAAATAGATCGCCACAATCTCCTTCGCTCGAACAATCGAATTCACGCGAGCCATAAGGATATGGTCGAGAGAAGCTTCCCGATCTGAGACTAACTGTTCGATGGCAGCTTTGGCGATCGCACGATCAATCTCAGTGTCGCTGAAAATAGAGCGATAGTTAATTCTGGCGAAAATCCCGTCTAATTGTGCTTGGCGCAGTGGATAGGTGTATAGGATTTCGCCGGATAAACGACGTCTATCTTCTCGATATGGCGTAGCAGTGAACTGGAGAACCGACTTATTCTTGAAGCTGCCCACGACGTCAGACCATGTGCGCGCAGCAACATGATGCGCTTCGTCTACGAACAGACGATGGCAGCGCGATAGCAGCGCTTCCTTGAAGTTTTTGCTCTGAACCGCAAGTGCTGCGGTCGTTGCGACAACAACATTACAGTGTGCAAGCAGCTTGTCACAATCACCCTCTGAGCTGATTGCTGACTTCAGTATCGCAACAACCGGAGTGAGAAAGTCTCCACTCACTATTCCGCAGTCTGGCAAGATGCCGAGCGTGACGAATTTTCGACCGATTTGTGTCCGTAGGGCGTCAGACGGTACGATCACCAAAGTTAGCACCGGTTGCGCGGCAAAAGCCGCAAGCATTGTTTCTGTCTTGCCTGACCCTGTCGGCATGACGATAGTTTTGGGAGATGTTTCTCCGGCAAACTGACGACTCAGAATTGCATGCAATGCACCAATTTGGGCATCACGAAAGCGCATCTCACCATGAATAGCATTGTCTAGCGAAAAACAATTTTTAAGTCCAATGACTACGTCCTCAGGAGAACTGCGCTGGTTGCCATGTCCTCCACGGCCATCGGATTTCCAAAAAAGTTGATTGTCTCCAACGTCCTCTGAAGCAATGGAAGGCATCAGTGTCCTCGTGTTTTACTATTGAGTTTCAATCGAACGAATTCAGAGATATCTACGACCGAAAGCAAATTGTGGCCAACCTTGGAAGCATATTATGGCCATTTCTGCGCCGAAACCCACTTATGTTTTCGCCACGAAGTTGACACGACCCCGGTTATTGTTATCAGCGGGCACAACGCAATGACGGCATCCACGCCCACTTCGGACTTCAAGTAAAGATAGTGAAGTGAAGGAGACCGCTTGCCTCACTCCACTAGATTTGTTGATGGGCAGGAGACCACTACATGGGACGCTATTTGAGCCTGTGCTTGTGCCAGACGCTCACTCTCGATTCTTAGTCGTTCATTCAGTGTTACGAACTCATGAATAGCCTATTTAATTGATATCGCGTATTAACCGTGAGAATGTGTATAAAAGTTACTGTTCCCGGCCACTATTATTTCTGATGCTAGTGCCTTCAGGTCTCCGTCTGCATGCTATACCATCACATTCATTCTGGATTGTCGCGCTTTTTTATTTTATCAGCGAGACTCGCCGTTTTAGTCGAAAATCGATACTGGTTAAGGAACGACGGGGCCTTGTACAAATTTACGGTCGAAAAATAATTTATGATTGAACGCTTTGCATTGCTCCGGAACACAGGCCAGTTTGACAGTGTTTCGCCTCCCCCGAACATTGAATTCACCCCATTTTCTCTGGTTTATGCAGAGAATGGACGAGGCAAAACCACGATCGCGAGTATTTTTCGATCCCTGGCCACAGGTGACACGAACCTGGTTATGGACCGAAAGCGATTAGGTTCCCAACATGATCCCCATATCGTTGTTAGTCATGGAGGTGGGCAAAGCGTTTTTCAAAATGGTACATGGTCGCAAACTCTACCGGACATAGCAATTTATGACGACAGTTTCGTAGCTGACAACATCTGTTCAGGTGTAGAGCTGCAAACATCCCATCGCCAAAATTTGCATGAACTTATCTTGGGGTCGCAGGGCGTTGCTTTGAGCAATGCTCTCAAAAGCCATGTTGCTAAAATTGAGGAGCACAATGTTGAATTGCGTGCCAAAGGAACTGCAATCCCAGGAGTGGCAAGAGGCCCGCTGGCAGTCGAAGCGTTCTGTAACTTGCAAGAAGACCCCGATATAAACGAAAAACTCCGGGAAGCGGACCGTCGTCTCGCTGCAGCCAAAGCCGCTGATGTCATTCGCCAAAATTCCGTCTTTTCACCGCTTGAACTACCCGATTTTGATACTGCGGAAATCAATCGAGTCCTTGAGACAACATTGGACGGCCTTAATGTAGATGCAGCGACTAAATTGCGCGAACATATTGTCAGCATTGGTAACGGCGGTGAAGAATGGGTGGCTGACGGGATGTCTCGCATAATCAACAAACATGACGACGGATTCTGTCCTTTCTGTGCGCAAGACTTAGGCGGATCAGACGTTGTTAGCCTATACCGCCAATACTTTAGTGAAGCCTACAACACATTGAAGGCGACCATTCAGGAAACACACAACGGTGTGAGGGACACTCACGGTCAGGACGTCCCCACTGCGTTTGAAAGAAGCGTTTTAAAGGCCATCCAAACCCACGGGTTCTGGAATAGGTTCGTGGAACTGCTGGAACTTGAGATTGATACGGCAGCAATATCCCGTGCATGGACGACAGCAAGAGAAGCGGTTATGGATCATCTGACTACGAAAGCCGCTTCACCGTTGGAGCCAATGTCTCTTTCACCAGGTGCGCTTGCCGCTGTCCATGCTTACAGAGCCAAAATTGCTGAGATTGCGGAAGTTTCTGAACGATTGATTGGCTTCAATGCTCAACTGGACATTGTTAAAGAGCAATCAGCAGCGGATGATCTAGCAGCACTAACCAATGATCTAGTGAAGCTGAAAGCGCAAAAAGCGAGGTATGAACCAGATATTGCAAATTTATGTGATGCCTACTTGGTAGAGAGGGCAGCCAAGGCAGAGACTGAAAAGCTGCGTGATCAGGCTCGCCATGATCTAGATCAATACCGTCAGCACATATTTCCAACCTACGAGACAGCTATAAATGACTACCTGAGACGCTTTGCTGCATCTTTCAGGATTGCTGAGGTTCAGTCAGTGAACAATAGGGCCGGTTCAGCCGCAACCTATTGTGTCGTGATTAACAGCCATAATGTGAATGTATCGGCGGATGCCGGGCCGACATTTAAGAACACTTTAAGCGCTGGGGACCGGAATACGCTTGCGCTCGCATTCTTTTTTGCATCATTGGAGCATGATCCGGATATAGCGCAAAAAATAGTTGTGATTGATGATCCGATGACGAGCCTTGACGATCATAGAACCTTGAGGACACGTCACGAGATCAAGGGTCTGCACAACAGAGTGTCGCAACTGATAATTCTCTCCCACTCCAAACAGTTTTTATGTGCACTGTGGGAGAATTCGAACACCAATGCTAGATGTGCAATTCGTATTAATCGTGTCGGTGCAAGTTCTGAATTAACGGAGTGGGACGTGCGCAATGATAGTATCTCGGAGCATGACAAACGCCACGAGTTGGTATGCTCCTATTTGAACGCTGCAGATCCAGCCATTGAGCGAGAGGTGGCAGCGGCCCTGCGGCCGATCATGGAGGTGTTTGTTCGTGTGGCGTACCCCCAACATTTCCCACCTGGATTGACGCTCGGACCATTCCATCTGCAATGTCAACAACGAATCGGTCAAGCGGATGAAATTATGACTTTAGCCGACACAGCAGAATTGAGAGCACTCTTGGATTATGCAAACAATTTCCATCATGATAAGAACCCGACTTGGGAAACAGAGGTTATTAACGATATCGAGCTGACTGATTTTGCGCAGCGAACATTAGGCTTTGCATCAAAGTCATAAACAGATCTAGAATATTAGGAGGCTGTTGTTCATGGCTAAACCAGTCGAACTAGAAACACAAACATTCCCTAACCAAAAACAAGCACGCGAATATTTTCAGGGAATACTGTATCGCTATGAAATTGGAATTGTGATACCCGATCCAGATCATAGCGATCTTGCCGCACTCCTTGTTCGCCATCCCGAAGCGTCTCAAAAAATTGGCGCAGGTATTTCGTATTTCACTGTAATGAATGCAGCACAAGGGACACAGTGTTTTTGTCTCCATAGGGCCGATGGAACATCAACAGACTTTTCCATGGGGAGCTGCATCACAGGCAAAGGTCCTACGCGTTTTCAAGAAGTGAGCCAAGCATTTAGGGCAATTGTTTCACCCGACATTCATTCTCAACGAGACACGCTATTTGCAAATCATGGTAGCGACGGCGCGATCGAGTGTGCAGTTTCAGGCAAACTCATCACTCGCGAACAAGGCCATATGGATCATAGGCCTCCACTGACGTTCCAAGTTATTGTAAGGACATTTCTTGTTGCCAACAACTTGCGCGTCAATGACGTACAACTTAGTGAAAGTAGCGACAATCAATTTACGACTACTCTGGAAGCTCCAGAAATCGCTGAGAAATTCAGGGAATACCACAGTTCAGTAGCAACCCTAGATTTCGTAGCCAAATCTATCAACTTGGCCCAATCTAGCAAACACCGTATTAAGACCGTTCGCCTTTGATAGGAGTGAATGAATTTTAACCCAGGTCTCGCATCAATCCTTTTGCTATGACCGGAATAAGATAGGCACCGTCATCATTGGCACTTAGGTTGCTCTTCAGAATCACTAGCAAACTGGGCCAGTAGACCTTGTCCTGGGTGATCTTCGAACACATTCGTAGTGTCGACGTACACTCGTGTCGTATCAAGTTTTTGATGTCTTGCTTGGTCGGCCATTCGTCGCAAGTCCTTCTTCTCTGTAGCTGCACTGGTCAGAAAGCCACGACGAAGACTATGGCCCGAAACCAGCTTCGCGTCCATTCCGATGCGGCCCGCCAACGACTTGATTAAAAGCACAACGGCTTTGTCGCTCAATCGGTCGTTGCTGATCGTGTCGCCACGATACAAGCGCCGAAATGCCGGTCCCTCTCGCAACCCGCTGTTGATTAGCCAACGCCTAATCGCCTCGACAGGACAATAGGGTGAACCAGGTTCCGCTAACACTGGCACCACCGCCCCAACCTGCTCCTGATCCGTCTTACTACTAGCGATAGTCACTAGTAATCCCTGATCAACAAATTCCAGATCCGCAATATCTAGTGCCACTAATTCTGACCTTCGTAGCGCTGCTGCGAAGCCCAATAGCAGCAATGCCCGGTCACGTCGTCCCTGATGCGTCTTGAAATCAATCAAATCCACCATTTGCTTGATCTGTTCAGCAACTACAGGTGTGGCTTGCACAGTCTTCCGCTTGCGTCCACGGCGTATACCTTTCATCACCTCCAGCACTAGGTATTCAGCATGCGGTGAAGGAACCGCCGCTGCGATGTGCTTGAGCCGAATCGCGCAGAGCCGACGAGCAATGGTCGAGATGGCCAACCCAGCCTCATGTTGGGTTCTCAGGTATTCCGCGGCTGCCACAGGGTGCGCTGGCAGGGCCACCCGGCCATCACGGGCACACCAAGCTTCGAAGTTAGCCCAATCGCTGGCATAGGCGCGGTTGGTGCTGCTCGCCCTGCTTTGGTTGGCCAGGCGCTGGGTAGCAGCGGTGACCTCTTCATGAGCTAATCCGGTGTTAACAATTTTGAGAGGTGTTACAGAGTTTGTCATTTTCAAAGAATAGCAGAAACCGCCAAACTAGCTTCCAGGAAACGCCTTTATCGGAAGTTATCGTCCGTCGGCAGTACATTTCAGCATTGGTAAATATTGTATATAACGTTATGTTATGTTATGTTATGTATTATCCGAATATTGGTGCTTATCATGCCCCGCACTGGTCTGACGTCAGCCGACATCGCGAGCGCCTATGACGCGCTTGTCGACGCTGGTCTGCAACCGTCCATACGCGCCATTCGCGAACGCCTAGGCAATACTGGCAGCCTGAAAACCATCGCCGATCACGTGCGAGCATTGAAAGCTGAGCGCTGGCAAGCGCCCGGGCCAGCCCTGCCCGATCCGTTGTTGCAGTCCCTGGTGAGCGGTGCGGCGGAGTTCTGGTCCGAATTGGCTGAGGCGGCCGATGCCCACATCGAAGCCAACACAGCTCAGTGCAATCAACAGCTCGACGTGATGCGCGGCGAACGAGATGAAGCACTGCGTGGATTAGCTGCCATGCGTGATGAGCTGTCTGCACACAAGGCACACGTGGCCACACTTGAGACACAGCTCGCCGAATCAACCAATCGACAGCAGGCAAGCAACGAAACCATTGAAGCGCTGCAGGAACAGATTGGTCAGTCCCAGACACAGTTACATACACTCGAAGCCTCGCTGGTCACTCGAACGCATGAGCGGGATGACGCCCTGCGCGTGTCGGTAGAATCAGAGCAATCGATGGATGCCCTTCAGATTCAAATGCTTGAAAAGGAACGTCAGCGCCAGGACATGTTGACAACCCACGATCAGGCCACAGAGGCGATGTCGTCGGAGCTCAATGAGGTTAAGGCAGCGCTGAGTTCAGCGAGACAATCTCTTGAACAGTGGCAATCTCTTAAGGATCGCTGGGAACAGGACCGCGATTCTCTGACCTCTCAGGTGGGCAAGCTTCAAAATACCACTGTGTCAGATCAAAACATAATTACCGAATTGCAGAATGCCATGAGTAAATTGCAATCGGAAAATTCGGCACTGAGTGCCCGACTTGATGTGACACGTTCCATGACGTCTGAGGCTGAAAAGCAACAACAAGCGATGCTCAAAACACTAAGTGCAGAATTTGCTGTCGTGGTACGCGAGGCGCATTCGCTCAAAAACAAGTCTTCTGACAACTACTGAATTTCAATCACTGAACATGCACCCTTCCTACAACTGGTTGGGGCTGGATTTTGCTAGTTGTCGACATAGGGCATAAAAATACGCGTCTTTAGGATATTGACTGTTGACACTTATGTATTCACTGAGAACGCTCTAGTTTTGAAAATGTTTTTGAGTCTTTCCGCCTCTGCAAGGCAGATATCTTTATCGCGTTGCTGAAGGGATATGATACTGAATGGGATCTCAAAACGTTCAGGCGTTTCAATCGCTTTCCGCAAAAAACCACCGTTTAATTGAGCAATTTCAAGCTTCATCATTTTGCTAGAATTAATCGTAGTAGCCATTCTCATATAAACTAATTTATTTTTATTTTCGAGTAAAAAGACTGGGCAGCCACCCAATAAGATGGGTTCATCATAGCTATCAAAAGGAACACCCCCACGCAGTAAGCATGCTCTGACAATCAGCATAGTAAGCCAGTCATTTACAATAGTTTCCTCCCAAGCGATGCATGCTGCTAAACAGGACTTTGCAGACTCCCCGCAATACCTGTTACTCATAATTAAGCGACCTGGCCCTTCCAACCACGCCGGTAAGAATCGATTCGATACCCGTGAGTCATAGCCACAACCACGTTTCAATTGAGATACAAGATCATCGAAATGGCTAGCCCACCACTCCCAAAGGTGGTAGCCCGTGCGTACAGGACACGCACCGGTTGTGTTGATGATTGACTCGCCTTTTCGACCTACCCCACTTGAACCATTCCGCCAATTGTCTAGTTTTGGGCCGTCAGTTTTAACGATATGCCGAACGTGTTTATTAATTCGACCGATAGCTCGCTCTATATTCACGTCCACATTCAAATTACAATGGATAACGTTACGGGACAATTGCGCCCAATCACCATTAGACATTGGATCTGGTAGCGTAATTGGTCCGGGAAAGTGTCTCGTTTGAACCCTCGCACTATTCGTCGTAAAAAGACAATTTTCCATCCATCGAGGGCCAGGAAATAGTGCGTGCAAATTAGCCAGATTTTGGACACCAGCAGGTGCAGTTAAGAAAAAACGATTCTCGTCTTTTCCATCCAATATTTTTTCAAGTTTATTTATCCATGAACGATAGCTGTCGACAATGTCTAGTCGTGCTACTACGCTTTCCCTTTCCGGATTTTGTGAGCGTTTCCAGAAATGATGACCACAAAAATTGCAAGTAAACGGAAAGTCATCGAGGCGCCTGTAGAAATACCTGGCAATCGGTTCGTTGCACGCAGTGCAGATACTTGTCAACGGAGTTCGGTGGATAGGACAACGCAGACAAGTATCAATCTGATGAAAGAGCATGTGAACCCCAACAGATGCGCATTCCAGACAAATACGTAATTTTGAGCGTAGAGGCACTTTTGGGAGGCTGCCAGCAAGTTCGGTAGAACGACTGAGGAAATAGCTGTCGCTAAATCCTGGGTCTAGCTGGCTAGAGTTCCATCCTGTCAAATTCTTCATAGCCACCAGATCCAGCGATCTCCTATCATCCGGATTTCTTTCCGCTTTAGAGCTGAAAGTTTTCACACCCTTACTGCCAATCATTTTTAATGCACCGTAATGACTCAAATGATTAATCACTGATAGCTTGGAAGCGATCATATACATTGATTCACCGGTGGGGTCCCAATTCTCAGTACCAACAAGCCTAGAACGGTGCATAGTAGACCTACTTCGCTGGAAACTGAGAGGCAAACTCTTCAAGCGAACTGATTGCGGTGCGGTAGATCATTTGCTCAACAAATTCTCGCTCAAGGACCAGAGCACCATGGTCTTGTTTGCTTAGTTGAAGCAAAATCATCGCCAATGCAGCCATGATAGAATTCATTGGAATTTCCTTCAGTTTTGGCAAATGCTCTTGTGCGATAACAAGATGAAAAACTCGCCAGATCAACTCACTTTGATCTTCTAATCGCCATCCATTATTGAACGCTATTGGAACAAAATGTGCGGTATAGCTGATTCCTGAACCTTCAGGGTACTCAGACTGTTCATCCAGAGACTTGCAGATGCGTTTCAGGTTTATTTGACTATCTACCCCTTGGAAATGGAAAGAACCTGACATAAAACGGCTCAGAAGAAAAGTTTGTTGCTCGTTGATCAATTCTGTTTTCATCGTTTTTAATGCAGGCGTTCCAACCATAATCGTCACAAGTTGGATATCCATGTACTTTAGCTCGTTGTAAATATCCATAAGATATTCCAGCTGTACAGGCTCTATCTTCTGTGCTTCGTCGATAAGCAATAAGAACCGATGCTCCTTAGCCGCTTGAACTTCAGATGCGATGAAATCAACTATCCGACTTTTCTTGACAACACCATTGCCTGAGTGAGGAGTGGCATATCCCAGAGCCCTCAACAATTCTGTATAGAAGCGATTCTCTGTCAGGGTAGAGGGTGTACCCTTCCACGCATTCATCACTGCCAGCGGTATTTTAACGCCCAAAAGATCATTCAGATGGTTCAAAACGAATCTAAGCGCCGATGTCTTTCCAACCCGACTGTGCCCCGTGACCATGGCACCACTGATACGACTTTCCAACCAACATTGTAGTTGCGCTACGAAGGCTTCCAGTGCATAGGTCGGAAGTATCGCACGA
>ENA-ORXR01005109-ORXR01005109.1-marine-metagenome-genome-assembly--contig:-NODE-5109-length-10594-cov-2.815251_pt1 | contig 10594 bp, 5 predicted proteins | sample MGYA00237866_ERZ511479 | MGnify/ENA metagenome assembly ERZ511479 | reverse complement strand
ATCATAGAATCGTAGTAGGGTGGGATGGTATAGCCAGCATAAACGTGTGTGTCTACGCGGACGCCATGTCCCTTGGCACTATGAAAAGAAGTAATTTTACCTGGGCTTGGTCTGAAACCGTTGAAAGGATCTTCCGCGTTTATTCTGCACTCGATGGCATGCATTTGTGGTTCATAATTTTTGCCAGAGATTGGAATCCCTGCGGCAATCTTAATTTGTTCCTTGATTAAATCATGGTCAATCACTTCCTCCGTAACCGTATGCTCTACTTGTATACGTGTGTTCATTTCCATGAAATAAAAGTTGCGATCTTTGTCAACCAAAAACTCTACTGTTCCAACACCTTCATAGTTGATCGCCTTGCCAGCTTTAATAGCTGCATCACCCATTTTTTTCCGAAGGGCTTTGGTCATAAATGGAGATGGAGATTCCTCCACTAATTTTTGGTGTCGACGTTGGATCGAGCATTCTCTTTCTGAAAGGTGACAAACGCGGCCTTCCTTATCACCAGCGATTTGAATTTCAATGTGTCGAGGGCTTTCAACAAATTTTTCGATGTAGATCCCATCGTTTGCGAAAGAAGCCTTGGCTTCCTGACGCGCACTATTCCAGGCATCTTCTACTTCGTCGGCAGCCCAGACTATCCGCATTCCCTTACCACCACCACCGGCAGTTGCTTTGAGGATCACCGGATAGCCAATGTCATCAGCAATCTTAATTCCTGATTTTACATCTTTCACCAAACCCTCAGAGCCTGGTATTACAGGCACACCTGCTTTGATCATGGTATCTTTGGCCGTTATTTTATCACCCATTTTCCGAATTTGCTCTGGAGTGGGACCAATAAATTTGATTCCATATTCGGCACAAACTTCTGAAAAGTCAGCATTTTCTGAAAGAAAACCATATCCCGGATGTATAGCATCCGCATTAGTAATTTCCACTGCGGCCATAATTCTGGGAATGCTTAGATAAGATTCAGCTGAAGAAGGCGGCCCTATACAAACCGCTTCATCAGCAAAACGCACATGAAGGCTTTCGCGATCGGCGGTGGAATAAACGGCAACCGTTTTGATTCCCATTTCTTTACAAGTTCGAATGATTCGTAACGCTATTTCACCACGATTGGCTATCAATATCTTCTTAAACATAGCAGGCGGGATTTAGTATGAATGTTGAATGATTAAAATTCAAATAGCAGGGGTTAATTGCAATTTGTATTGCAGACACCCCATCTTTACTTGTTCTTCAAAATTAAAACCTTTTCTTAACCATTTGGATCTACCAAAAAGAGAGGCTGATCATATTCAACCGGAGAAGCATCGTCGATCAAAATCTTAACGACTTTGCCACTTACTTCCGATTCAATTTCGTTGAAAAGCTTCATCGCCTCAACGATACAAACCACCATTCCTTTTGTAATAACATCACCTGGAACGATAAAGGGATCTTTATCAGGGGATGAAGATCGATAGAAGGTACCTACTATTGGGGATTTCACTTCTACAAAATCGCTACCTTCTGCAGGTGCTTCAGCTTTAGTTTCGCTAACAGCGGGAGCAGCCTCTTTCGGAGGTGCTGCCGGAGGAGCAGCTACTGGTTGCATTTGTACAGCGGGAACCGAATGAGTGGTAGCCACTGGTACAATCTGTTGAGTGTGGTGGGTGTTGGTAGCTTGATTTTTAAGTAATCGTCCGTATTTTTTGGTTCTGATGGAGAGTTTGAAATCTCCCTTTTCCATTTTAAATTCGGTCAGATTAGATTTGTTGATCAGCTTGATTAACTCCTGAACTTCTTTAAAATTCATAGTATTAGTTGTTGGTTCTTTGTCAAATTTTGAAGGCAAATCAACTAAAAGTGCATCTCACTTTTTTGTTGACTATAAGATCTAACAAAGAAGGTTATTTTTTTACACGTTCTACATAATTACTGGTAGCTGTATCTATTTTTACCAGATCTCCTTCATTAATAAAAAGTGGCACCTGAACTTCAGCTCCAGTTTCCAGCTTAGCTGGTTTCTTTGCGTTTGTAGCGGTATCACCTTTCAAACCAGGTTCGGTATAGGTAACTTCCAGTACAAGGTATTGTGGCAATTCCATTATCAACGGAATATCTTTAGCTGAATCAAAAAGAAGATCTACTGTCGAACCTTCCTTAATCAACTCAGGTTTGGTAATGAATTTTTCTTGAATCATCGTTTGCTCATAAGTTTCATTATTCATAAAATGAAAGCCCATGTCATCTTTATAAAGGAATTGAAACTTTCTTCTTTCCACTCGAACTATATCAATCTTATGACTAGACGGCCAGGTATTATCGACTACTTTACCACTCGTCATACTTTTAAGTTTGCAGCGAACAAAAGCAGGACCTTTACCAGGTTTGACGTGTAAAAATTCTACCACTGTCCAAACGTCATTGTTAAAGTTCAGACACAGACCATTCTTTATTTCTGAAGTATTTGCCATATGAATTAACTGGTTGAGTTATTTATATATAGAAGTTGTTTAAACGCTCCGAATTAGAGCGCTAAAAGTGCCACAAAGATATTAAAAACTTAGCGATTTTTGAGGTAGATGAAAGGAAAGAAAATCTGTGATCTTTTGAATATTTTTGATTTGATTTATAAAATCAAAAAAAAGAATAAGTCCGACTCAGAATACACTAGTAATCAGCAACTTATATTAAGCGGTCGTATCATACCCCCACTTCAGATAAATAGTACCCCAGGTAAAGCCACCTCCAAAAGCCGTTAAAAGTATTTTATCTCCTTTTTTAAATTTAGGTTCCCACTCCCATAAACAAAGTGGTAAGGTACCAGCAGTGGTATTGCCATATTTTTCGATGTTGACAACTACTTTTTCCATTGGGAAGTCACAAGCGCTGGCTACTGATTTTATTATTCGAATATTGGCCTGATGAGGAATCAACCAATCGATATCATCAACCGTAAGTTTATTTTTTTTCATGAGATCCTGCACGGTACTGGCCATACCTTTTACTGCATGTTTAAAGACGGTGCGGCCTTCCTGAAAAACATAATGCTCTTTATTGGCCACTGTTTCAGCTGTAGGTGGGTGCAAGGAACCACCTGCTTTCATATGCAAGAAATCTCGTCCACTTCCATCTGATTTGAGAATCTGATCTTGCACACCAGTACCATCTTCGGTAGGTTCCAATAAAACCGCTCCACCTCCATCACCAAATATAATACAGGTCGTACGATCGCTATAATCAAGAATAGATGACATCATATCGAGCCCTACTATGATGACCTTTTTATGTGTTCCCGATTCTATAAATTTAGCTCCAGTGATAAGACCATATAAAAAGCCAGAACAAGCTGCATTGATATCATATCCAAAGGCATTCCTTATTCCTGCTTTATCACAGATGGTATTGGCTGTGTCAGGAAAAACCATATCTCCTGTAATGGTTGCGCAAATCAATAATTCTATTTCTTCTGGTTTGGTGTTGGTTTTCTTCAGCAAGCCTTTGACCATTTCTGCTCCCATGTCTGAAGTTGCCAGGCCCTCCCCTTTTAATATTCTTCTTTCCTTAATTCCTGTTCTTGACTGGATCCATTCATCATTAGTATCCACCATTTTTTCGAGGTCCTGGTTGGTTACTACATGCTCCGGGACATAGCCCTGCACGCCAGTAATCTTTGCGAGTATCTTTGACATAATGTGTAGTGGTTGTTCTCTTAGTAACAACAAAAATCATTTATTTACTTTCATAAGTTTCAGCTAAAAGCTTGGCTGTAAAAGTTAATAAACTATTTTTTGCGTCATTTTAAATAGTTATTATTTTTCTGATTTAGCATCAATTTTGATTTGCTCTAAATCAAATAACAAGGTATAAAAATTAGCTTAAAATTCAGGCACTAATTTAAAATAACAATATTGTACACAACTTGGCGGTTAAATCATTCATAACTAGCTAATAACACCTACCATAACAAATTATTATATTCTTTCATATGTGGTATCATATTTGTAAACTTCTTGGTGGCTATGGAAAGGCACCTATTATTATTGACTATAAAATTCCTATTTTCGATGAAAAAGGACCTTTAATGTTCTTTTAAAATTAGAAAAATATATAATATTTTATTTGGCTTTTGCCTTAAATAGTAAAAACACCCTGCCCATCCAGCCGTGTAGTAGATTGATCTTTAATCAGCAAGTTTGCCTGGCAACTTGCATTTAATACCAAATGTTATGAGTAAGCGTATTTTTTTATTGGTTTTGATGATTGCCCCGATTTGGATGGCTACCAGCCCTGGAGAAGTTAAAGTTGATTTTGTCAGAAGCAGTCTCACCGAGGTGCAACTAAAAGCCGCAACAGAAGGAAAACTATATTTTGTCGATTTTGTAGCCAGCTGGTGTATGCCTTGTCGGTGGATGGACGAAACTACTTTTGCAGATCCGGCAATAGTCGAATATGTGAAAGACAACTATATCCCTGTCAAAGTTGATATCGATGATTTTGATGGCTATGCTTATAAGCAAATTTATGGCATTAAACTTTTACCATCTATTCTAATTTTCAATTCCAAAGGAGATATAATAGATCGATACGAAGAATCATTGCCACCAAGTAAAATGCTTGAGATTTTGAAAAAACATAATACTGCTGCTAATCGAACTAAAACAGCAGCCCCAAAACCGAAACCAAAACCAGCTCCGAAGCCGGCACCAAAACCTGAAGTAAAAGAGGAACAGCCTACTAAAGTTTCACGACCTAAGTTGGAACCAACTCCTCCAAAACCGGCCCCAAAGCCTGCTCCAAAAGTGCAACCAACGGCACCTGCTTCCAACGATCTGGTTTCATCTGGTGAAGGTCTATATCGTTTTAAAGTGAGTAGAAAAGCTTCTCAGGGATATTCAGTACAAGTGGGTGTTTTTGGAGATTATGCAAATGTATTAATTGAAGCGGCTCGATTAGAAAAGAAATTTAATCAACAAATACTTGTTCATATCGCACAACTCAATGGTAAGAAGGTGTATCGCGTGATGATCGGTGAGTTCAATGAACAGAGTAGCGCTACAGAATTTAAGAATTATGTAAAAGAATCTGGTACGGATTGTATCGTCAAAGATTTGTCGACTATGTTTTAAAGTCTAGGCTGATAATTGTACTAAATGAGAAATCCCAAATCTTTGATTGCAAAGGTTTGGGATTTCTTGTTTTAACTTTGAGTTTTATAAGCTCTCCCCCCGCAGTAAAGGGCCATTAATCACTAATATCTAATCATTAAAATCCGAGCTTAGCAATCTAGCAGGACAATGCCAAGTAGGACTCTAAAAGGACTATCGCCGAGTAGGACTATCGCCTACTCGACAAGCCTTCTAGACAAGTATCGCCTACTCGACAGGCCTTCCAGACAGGTCCGGATGCCCGCCCGTCTGTGACAGTCGGACTGGTTGCGGCAGGCGGGCTTCGCGTGCGGCTTACCAATCTCTTTGGATTTCGATTTAGATACTTCAGCAAATTCAGTCCAGCGTTTCGATTCCCATTTCGATTCCCATTTCGATTCCCATTTCGATTTTTAAACTACCTTTGCAAAAAACATCTACCGCATGTCGTCCATCCTAATAAAGTCTATAAAAAAATTAGTCCAAGTTGGTGACCACACCGACGCTAATCTATCTCGTCCGGCTCCCGTAAAAGGTAGCGATATGAAAGTTCTTCCTCAACTCGACAACGCCTGGTTGCTCATTGAAGATGGCTTCATTCAGGACTTTGGTACAATGGATACCTGCCCCGATCGAGCCAACCACATCATTGAAGCAAAAGGCAAAATGGTATTTCCTGGTTGGTGTGATTCTCATACGCATCTGGTATTTGCGGGTAGTCGGGAAATGGAATTTGTAGATCGAATCAATGGACTTACTTACGAAGAAATCGCTCGACGCGGTGGTGGTATATTAAACTCCGCCAAACGGTTGGCTGATACTTCAGAAGACGAATTAGTGGACCAGGCTTATGAGCGAATATTGGAAGTAACCAGCTTTGGGACTGCTTTGATTGAGATCAAAAGTGGTTATGGTCTGAGTGTTGAAAATGAATTGAAAATGCTGCGCGTTATTCGCAGGTTGAAAGAGTTGACCAAGATAACTATTAAGTCTACATTTCTAGGTGCCCATGCACTTCCTGCTATCTACAAAGAAAACAGAGCAGGTTATATTCAACTTATTCTGGACAAAATGTTACCGCAAATTGCGGATGAAGGTCTAGCTGATTATGTGGATGTTTTTTGTGAAAAAGTTGCTTTCACTCCAGAAGAAACAGAACAAATTATGGAAGCCGCCAGTCGGTTTGGGCTGAAGCCAAAAATTCATACCAACCAGTTTAATTGTATGGGAGGAATTCAGGCGAGTGTCAAGCACAATGCTGTTTCGGTTGATCATCTGGAGGTGGTCAATGATGATGAAATCGAATGCCTACTCAACTCCCAAACGATGCCAACGTTATTGCCATCAGCACCATTTTTTATCAATGATCACTACCCTCCAGCCAGAAAGATAATTGATGCGGGACTTCCGGTAGCTTTGGCAACTGATTACAACCCAGGTTCAACTCCTTCTGGTAATATGCCCTTTGTCGTTTCACTCGCCTGCATCAACATGAAGATGACGCCGGAGGAAGCGATTAATGCAGCCACTATTAACGGAGCTGTCGCCTTAGAGTCTCAAAACCATTTTGGAAGTATTGAAAAAGGCAAGACAGGCAGCGTTTTTATCACCAAGCGTATCCCCTCAATAGCCTATTTACCCTATGCATTTGGAAGCAACCTGATTGAAACGGTTATAATGAAAGGAACCGTTGTGTAATTAAAGTTGGGTTAATCTTTCTAAAAGACAGTATTTAGGCGATCTAAAATATTTTATCGGAGAAGATGTACTAAAAAGCTCGTTTTGAGCGTCATTAGAGCACCTTTGGTATAGAGTATGCATAGTATTTAAAGCTAATGTTTTAATCAAAGACCTTAATCCATCTTTAATTTTATTGCTTTTAAAGGGTAATACTTTTAAAAATGGCTGATTTTATTCAAAAGCATTTAAATAGTAGACAAAGCATACTCATAAATCCGCCTCCTATACCTATTTTTGCCTGAATTTACCGAGCTTAATTATAATAAAAAAGAGCATTTAAAATGATCAGACGCTTAATCCCTTTGACTCTCGCACTTTTTGCCACCTTTACTGTCTTTGCACAGGTTCCAAAAATTGTAAATACTGAAGGTGTCCCTAACCCGACACCCGACAACGTTGTAGTTACTTGTCCAGCAGGAGTCTCTGCTTTTGCAGGTACTTCCTCTCAAACTTTGTCTCCAACTGCACAATCCAATGACGTAGAGTTTTTATGTCTGAATGATATGCTTGAAATTACACACCTTGGTGGACAAACCTTTGGAGATCCAGATGCTTCATCCGATCCAGGTATCTCTTATATTTTTTATAACTGCCCTCCTACTGTTTCAGGAGTTGACTTTGCAACTGTGTTAACAGACCCATGTCACCTTAATCCAGGAGTTAGCATAAGTGCTATTCAAAATGATATAGACATTTTGGGTAATGCTACTTTTCTCAACGATGGTAACTTGCAGGCCACATTAAATGCAGGCAATCCCACTGAAGTCTATTTCGCACCAGTTACCTTAGATGACTTCGCAAACTTTAGTTGGGAAAACGATGGTGTCGGTGGCCCCATAGGCCCTTGTATTCACGTTAACACCAATGATGCATTTAGAGTTGTTTACCTCAATCCTATTGAAGGTCTTAATTTGGACCCTTCTTCGTCTGGAACCTGTGGAGGCTCCTTTGAAGTATCGGGCGGATTACCTGAATTTGACAACAGTGTATATACCAATATAAGTATCACCTTGACAACAGACCCAACAGTTATGGGTGTTTTACCGATTGGTACATCTTTTACGCATGGAGACATCGTTGACTTCAGCGTTTATCAACCTGGGATTTATAATGTAGTTATTGAAGATGGTAAAAGTTGTTCGGCCACCTTCACTGTAGACATGAGCGCCTGTGGTCAAATGGAGACCATAGCTGGCAACGAAGTTACCTTACCAGGCCAAATGGTTTGTGTCCCTGTTACTGCAAATAATTTTACCAGCATTGGTTCTTTTCAATATACGATAGAGTACGATCCAACTATATTAACTTATCAAACCATTAATCCTATAAACATTGCACCAGATTTACTTTTTGGTCAACCGAGTCCCGGCAATATTACAGTTAGCTGGTTCGAAGGAGAGTTTCCACCAAACGGAGAAACTTTACCTGATGGTACTATTTTATACGAAATATGCTTTATGGCCATTGGAACTGTCGGCCAAACCAGTCCGATTGATATCACTGGAAACCTGACAGCTATAGAAGTTACACTAACAGACCAATCAAGTTCTACTTTTCCGTATGGATATATCGTTCAATCAGGATCTGTAACGATCTCCAGTAATTCCATTGTCTTAGATTTGACTAGTTGTGCTACAACCTCAGCTCTTAATATGGGAACGATCTCAGTTACTGCTACTGGAGGTTCTGCTCCGTTCAATGTCGTCTGGTTTGAAGTAGGTAATATGGGTAATAATGGAACTGATATAATTCTTACTAGTGGTGGCACGGTTCAGATAACCGATTTACCTCCAGGTACTTATGATATTACGGTGACTGATACGAATAATGATATCCAAAACGGTACGATTACTATCGTTAATACGGACCCTCTTTTGGTTCAGACGATTCCTACAAATCCAACCTGCCCAGGAGGCACCGATGGTTCTATCGCGGCCAACATTAATGGTGGCGTTTCACCAACTACCGTTCTATGGTCAACAGGTGCAACAACTAATATTATTGACAACCTCGCACAAGGAAGTTATAGCATTACCGTAACAGATGCAAATGGATGTACTTCTGAATCAACAACTAATATTTTTGTCAACTCTATCGAATTTGACACCATCAATTTACAACACATTACCTGTACCGGTGGAGACATGAGTGGTGCTATTGAAATCGCAGCATCAGGAGGTACGCCACCTTTTACTTATAGTTGGAATACAGGACAAACTGGCCCTAGTATTAGCAACCTGACTGCAGGATCTTATACCGTCACAGCGATGGATGCTAACATGTGTACAGCTATTCTGTCGATCACTGTCAATAGTCCTGTTAGTCCAGTCATCATCGGTTTTGATTCTGTTGCAGTTAACTGCCCTAATGAAATGATCGGCGAATTGACTCCGATTATACAACCGGGCAACTCCAGTGATTTTACTTATCAATGGAATGCCGCTGCTGCTAATCAAACGACAGAAACGGCTACCGGTTTGACTGCAGGTTCTTATACTGTAACTGTAACTGACGCGGATGATTGTACCGCTGAAGCAAGTTATACCTTAACCTCTCAACCGCCATTGGTAGTGGACACGACCCTTATAACTCCCAATTGTGTATACAGTACTAATGGTCAGATCAATCTTCAGATTAGTGGTGGTTCTATGCCATATCAAATCATGTGGGAAAATGGAACATCACTAAATTTGCTACCAGGCTTGACCTGTGATTCGACTTACTCCGTGACGGTCATTGATGCCGCCGGTTGTGATACCATTGTAAGAAATATCTACTTGGAATGCCCTCCTGAAATCCTTGTCGACTTTGATAATAGTAACATTGGGCCGGTTAGTTGTGCTGGTGGTGTTCCTTGTAACGGGACGGCAACAGCAGTTGCTTCCAGCGGAACGGCAGGCAACGGTGTTTACAACTATACCTGGTCGTCGGGTGAGTCTGATGACCTTGCTGTTTCGAGTACTGCCAGTCAACTTTGCCAGGGTGTTCAAACAGTGGAAGTTAATGACGGACTCTGCTTTACAGTAGATACCGTTTTTATTCCTTCACCGGCACCATTAATACCCGACATTGATGCCATTTCCTCTACTCCAACAAGTTGCTTTGGTGATTCTGATGGTACTGCTACAATAGCAGCCACAGGAGGAACACCTGGCTACACGTATCAATGGACGACACCTATTGTTGCTACAGGACCTACGATTGAGAACCTTACAGCTGGTAGCTATTCTGGATTTATTACAGATGCCAATAACTGTACTACTCCTTTTTCACTTGGAGTAACTGAGCCTATGCCTCTAGTCGCAGCTATTGATTCGACCAGTTCTTTTAACGTAAGTTGCTTTGGCGAAACAGATGGACAAGTGGCTGTTACATGGACTGGTGGTAATGCTGGTCAGGCTACTTATGATTGGGATCCCAATGTGACGACACTCTCTGTGGCTACTACGGGCGTAGGAGTAGGAACTTATTCTGTAACGGTTACCGATCCAAAGGGATGTAGTGATGAGATTAGCTATACGGTTAATCAACCTCCACCTATTGTAGCCGTGATCAACCCACCAGAGCCTCCAGTTTGTAATGGCTTTCAAACAGTGGTTACACTCGATACGGTGTATGGTGGTGCCATGACTTCTTATACCTTCTCGGTTGATTTCGGTCCACCTCAGTTTGAGGATGCAGCCATTCCAATTTTAGCGGGTTCGCATACGGTT
>ENA-ORXR01005107-ORXR01005107.1-marine-metagenome-genome-assembly--contig:-NODE-5107-length-10595-cov-10.568644_pt1 | contig 10595 bp, 11 predicted proteins | sample MGYA00237866_ERZ511479 | MGnify/ENA metagenome assembly ERZ511479 | reverse complement strand
GGGCGGGCGCCCTCGCAGACGAAATGCCGCGGCGCACGCGGCGGCCGCCGCGCCCCGTCGGCGCCCGCGTCGACGCGCGCACGCCCCGCCCTGCGACGGCGCGCAGGCGCCCCGCCGACGCGGCGGCGCCGTTGCGGTCGGGGCGCCCGCGCGGCGGCCGCCGCCGTCGGCCCCCCCCCCGAGACGCTGGCCGGGGCGGCGACCGCGTCCGCGTCCGCGTCCGCCGCCGTCGCGGGCTGTCCGCGTCGGCCACCGCCCCCGACGGACGGCACGGCGGGCCGACGCGGGCGCCCGCTGCGGGGGTGCCCGCGTCGGGGCGGTGCGGCGGCGCCGCCCCAGACCCGTGGCGCGGCCGCCACCGCCCGCCGCGCGGTGCACGGCGGGCGGGCGGGCGGGCGGCGGCGGCGGGCGCGTGCGCCGCGCCGCGGCACGGCGGAGCGTCGGGCGGGGGGGGGGCGGCGCGGGGACCCCGTCGGGTGGGGCGCGACGGGGCGCCCGTGTCGCGGCCGCCGCCGCTCGGACGGCGGCCCCGTTGGACGGCGGGCACGGGGGGTGGCACCGGGGGGGCGCCCGCCCCCGCGCGGGACGCGCCGCCCGTCGCCGCGGCCGGTGGTCGGGGGCCGACGCGCCGCGGCGCGGCGGGGCGGGGCGCCGCCCCCCGCCGCCACACCGACCGACGGGCGGGGCCACCCGCGGTGGGCACCGGGCCGCCCCGCCGTCCGCAGACCAGGGGGGGCGCAGAGGAACCCAGCCGGCCGCGCGCACCAGCCCAGCGGCGGCGCGAGGGCGGCCCGCGCGCGCTCGTCGCCGGTGCGGGTGCGAGCCAGCGTGACGACCAGCGTGACGGCAGGGAGGCGAGCGCCCCACGGATCAACAGACGAGGTCTACAGCACTGGTTCAGCTGGGGTGCGCCACACGCACTGGCTTGCAGAGAACCAAGCAACGAAGAGGTTCCCCACCCGTATGCGCCGCGCTTGAAAAAGAAGGGCAGCTTGGTGCCCTTGGCACCACACACACGCATGCACACACAAAATCCACTATGGTATCAGACACAAACACAACGCACAAAAGCACTCACTCCCCCCACACTACACGCCCCTCCTCACTCACCTCCAACCGGCCCGAATCAGGCAGACGGCTGACGCGGCGGCGGCGGCTGCATGTGCGCCGTCAGCGCGTCCAGCTCGTCGACCAGCTGCTCAAACTGGTCGCAGATGGCCTCAAAGGGCCCCGTCGTCTCCAGGTCCACCCCCGCCTGCTGCAGCAGCTCCACGGGGTCCACCGATCCGCCACCACGCAACACGTCCAGGTACGCTTCCGCGTTCAAGTCGCCCGCCAGCACCCGGTCCGCCAACTGCGCGGACGCGGCCAGCGACGTGGCATACTGATAGACGTACAAACGGGCGTGGAAGTGCGGAATGCGCGAAAACTCAAGCTCGATCTCTGGGTCTGCCGCCACGTCTGGGCCAATGTAGTCGGCTGAGATGCGCGCGTAGAGGCTCTTGAGGAAACCCGGGGTGAGCGGTGTCTTGGCCTCCGCAGCCCGCGTCATGGCCAGTTCAAAGTCCGCCAGCTGCGTCTGTCGGAAAAAGGTGCCCCGGATGTCGTCCAGCTGCGCGTTGACCAGCATCATCCGCTCCTCGTCGGTTGAGACGCTGGCGCGGAGAGTCTTTTGGAGGAGTGCCTCGTTAAAGGTGGACGCCACCTCTGTTGTGAGTTGCGTGCGGGCGCGAGGGGAGTGCGGGAAACAGAATGCCATGCGGGCGCCAAGGAGGTGCACATGTGTTAGTCTCGCGTTCCAAGCCGTCAAAGACAGGCGCCCCATCAGAGACATCAGAAAACAGGCAAACGAGACATCGACAACCACGAGCGCCTTACAAAGCCGGACAAGCGGCGGAGGAAAGACACAATGCTGGCAGAAGTCCCGCGTCTGGGCAAAAGAGCGGCAAGATAAACTTACCAGCAATGAAAATGCTATAGTCCGAATACTGGATGGGCTGCGTCGACCGCGACAGTGCCGAGTGCGCGGAGTGTCCAAGCTCATGCGCCAGCGTCTTGATGCCATCGAGGTTCTCCTGGTAGTTCATGAGCACAAACGGCTGGGTGTCGTGGCAGCCACTGCTGTACGCACCAGACCGCTTGTTGGCATTTTCAAACTTGTCGACCCAACGGCGCTCAAAAAGGCCCGCTCGGATCACTTCCTTGTAGTCGTCCCCGAGGGGAGCGACGCTCTCCACTACCGCCTTCCGGGCCTCGTCGTACGAGAAATTAATGTCCACATCCGGGATGAGCGGGGCGTACAGCTGAGATACGGCGCAGGCAGAGGAAGGGGGGCAGATCAACAAACGGTAGCCTGTGTCAGTACCCAGCACAAACAGCGGTCACTAACATAGCGGCACCTCGCCCACTGGTCTCCAGATGATCCTTCTCTCCCGCACGCGGTACACCCATCGTCGCCCGCGGCCCCTCCGCACCCACGCCCATCCAACGTACGTCCCAGTAATGCAGCTGGAAGTTGCGCACCGCCGGGCTCTGCGAGTGCAACAGCCGACGGCGCAGCTTGGCGTACTTGTGCATCGTCCTCGGCAGTGACGCGCGCACCGTTTCGACCAGCGAAGTGTACACGCTGGTGGGGATCCCATTGGGAGCCAGCGCGCTCTCCAACACGCTGTCGTACTTGCGCGCCCGCGCAGTGAAGACGTTCTTCTCCACCGCCCCAGCCAGCATCTGCACACACAAGCGTCAAGACAGACCGAGTGGCATGGGAAACGGAGCACACGAGACAGCAAGGCACGCCCAAAGCTATCGTCAGTACTGTTGTGGCCTGTCGCCTCGTGTTGGTCGATACACACTGCACCCGAATTCCCTCGCCATCCACGTGCGTCTCAAGCACATTGGTTGATACCTCCAATGCATATTCTCCCACAGCCCTCCCCACAAGCTACGGCATGACGCCCAAACGTACCTCAGCGAGCGAATTCTCGTGCGCGCCATACACGCCGTAGAGACTTTTGAAGGCCGCCTCCCTCCGGCGGCGGTCACGGCTCCGCATGTGGCCAATGTAGTTGCCAAGTGTCAGTTCGTGCAGCTCCCCTTGCCCGTCGCGGATGGACGGGAAGACAAAGTCTGCGTTGTTCAACGCCCCAAACGCCTTGGTCGAGGCCGACATAGGCTTGGAAGCCATCGCGATCAGCTCCTCCCCCTCTGCTGACAGGGTGTGCGCCCGCGCCCGCATGATCTTCTTCAAATAGAAGCTGTAGCCGGAGGCGGCCACCTCGGGGGACGCCACGAGCGCGGCCGCGTCGGCCTCGGGGAGGGCGACTAGCTCCGAGTCAATCCACGACGTTGCCTCAGCAAAGGAGTAATAGACGGACACGGCGCGCCCGTAGCCGGCCTTCTTGCCATCGTCGGCAGTATCCGTGTCATGCTGCAAGTGACCGTACACGTGGATGACCTGGATGCGGCGCATCATCGCAAAGAAGGCGTCCAGGAGGGAGACGACGCCCGACGGACCGGCCGACGCCAGGGTGCCCCGGTAGAGGGCCAGGGACGGCCATTTGCCACCGTCCGACAGCTCGTTGAGGGCGTCAATTTCGGCGGTGAAGGCGTCGACGGTGGGGAAGATGGAGTCCACCGCCCACGTGTCCTCGTCGGGTACCTCAGAGCGGGCGGGCAGCGGCTTTGCCGCCGTAACCGCCATCGTGACGCGTGCCGCTACTGGCGTCGGCCGCGTCGCTGCGCGCAGGCCGCTCAGCAAGCCACCCGACGGGCGGAGCGACACGCCTTGGCGGCTCGCAAACTGCAGGCATTTCCACCAACCCCCGCCCCCATCAGAAACCAAAGCCCGTTAGTACCAGTATAGAACGGTATCAAGGCAGCCATACATAACGCAGAGAACAATAGAACCAGCACGCCGCACGACCGGGTCAGGCACAGCTGACCCAGTGTCGCGCATCCCACACCACCAACACGCGAGACGACAGCAATTCGAACGGCACAAAAGCGTCGCCCGCCCCCCGCCCAGGCCGGGGACGTACCAACGACGCCACCCCCACCGCCACCGCCGCCACCCCCACCGCCGAGAGCGCAGCGGCCGAGCCTACCGTTGACCGTCGGTTGCGCGACGCTGCCGCCGTGACCGGTACCGCTGCCCGCACCACACCGGCGCCAGACACTGCAAACGCCGCGCGGCTGGCCTGCATCGCGTGGCACAACTCAGGAGGCGTTCAGCCCAAGGGGAAGAAAAAGTGGGGGGGCAAGGAGGGCAGGCGGGCGGTGTACACGTTTGCCACGGTCATGCCCGTCCACACGCCGATCAAGAGCCCTTAGCACTTCTTTATTCGGCACCATTTATGGGTGGTTTGTCGGGACTCCATGGCCGCGAGATCGTCATCCTCACAAATGCATTGTGACTTTCAGCCTGTCACGAGAAATGGGATGGCAATGCTGGGAAGACTCGCGTCTGACAGTGAACATGTCTCACGTGGCGCCCAAGATGCCCACGAAGCTCCCCATAAATCAGTTGCCAAACGTCTCTATTGCGTTGGTCAAAAGCTGCACCTAATAGAGTATTTTCTACCAATAGTATCATTTAGGGGATCCGACATTTGATCCTCTTTTTCGGTGTCTAATTTCGACCGCTTCCGAGAATCTGTCCTACAGCGCTACAGGCACACGACAGCGCTACATCACAGTGGATCTGAAACTAGGTAAATACAGTACAGTACCTGGAAGATCTTGTTCTTCCTTGCTGGGGCTTGTCGCGGGATCTGACAGAGTGGCGATTTTGGCCCTGCCATCGCGTTTTTTTCGAGCATGTTTCATGTCCAGCGACGCCTCCACGCTATGAAGATGTTGGCCAGGACCTTTTTTGACACCGTTCGTATTGCGCCGGGGGTGCCTATCAGGGGATATGAAATACTACAGCGTTATTACATGCCAAACACACCCCACGACACGACGGAAGAAGTCTTCCAGTGTTCCAGGTACCGCCAGATTGATACCGTTCAAACATCACCGTCACGTCACTTGCCCAAACCCTCTACTGTGCGTTCTCTCTGAGGCTGTTTGGTCAGCTCTGTATCTTGGGTACTTTTTTGTCGGTGTGGGTATGTACAGCCGCTCTCTCAATAATCCCGCACTCCAACTGTTCAGAAAGTGTTCCAAATCAGTCTCTGCGGGGTCGTACCGTACTTGGTCGTGTCTTCTTGACCTCGAATATCAGAGGTGGACCAGTGTCCATACGGGACGGGCCTCCGGAAGGTTAGCAAGGTGCTGGGTCGAGATTTTTATAGTGGTCAGGGGCTTTGCTGACCACTTGTCGGGCGATGAGTGGCTACGCTCACCGGAGGTGCTTCCTCTGCGGAGGTGCTGTGAGCTGCGTGCCGTCTGCACGCTCGATGCGGGAGGGGTTCCCTGGGGCCCCAGGGAGACCCCGGGGTCTCTGACCGTGGGGGTTGACTGGGGCTTTTCAGGTGTGGCTCGTCTCTGGCCTGGGAAGCAAACACATCGCACTCACCTAAACACTCATCGCTTCACACCCGAGAACACTCCTCACGGAGACGACCACAACCAATAGCTCTACCCCTGCTTGCGTCTTCTTCGCACGACTACCATTTCCCCATACGTTTCTGCCTCGACGAGCACCATGGGCCACGCAACAAACTCCAGCAACAAGAGCGACACCTGCGACGATTGCCACACGACCAACTCAATCACGGAGTGCGGCATTCACGGCGCTGGCAGCGCGACGAACGCAAGCAGCAGGGCCGAGGACATCTGCGGCGCTTGCTCCCATGTATCGAGCAAGCACAATGTTGAGAATTTCTCGATCTGCGATTGTCTCCGAGTGACGTGCGGAACCTGCCACAACCTCTGTCTGCCGTGTCCCTGCGACGGGGAGAACAAGTTAGGCGCAAGGCGCAACGAGTAGCCCCGGAGCCAGCCACCCCAGAACCTTGGGCGAGGCACACGCCTCGGAGAGCAAAAAGGAAAGCCGAGCACCAAGACAACATATCCCTTTTGAGGTGCGCCACTGCTTCTACAAGACAGAGCAACCCCCCCGTCCAGGCGCGCCAGGACACTCCCCCGTCGCTCTGCCACCACCCCTGCCTGAGCTGGTGCCACCTGCTAGCCGTGGGGCGCCCCTCCCATGCCCCGCAGCCCCTCCAACGCGACGCCCGCGGCGGGTGCAGAGGGGCACCGAGCAGCGGCGACGGCGCCGCCGCCGCCGCCGCACCGCTTGGCGCCCGTCTTGGACCGTCCGAGACGGTCCACACTCGGAACGACGCCCGCCCGCCCGAGACGCCCGCCGCCGCGGTGGCCCGCACACCTGTCGCCGACTGAGGCAGAGATCATTGGCGGCGCGGCCGACGCATCGACCGTCACCGCTGCGTGAAGCCCCGCAGGTAGGGGGCGCAGCGGCGTGTCGAAACCCTTTCGCCCGCCAGCGCGCAACACGCGCCGCCGGTGCGTTTGTCGTGCGGGGCATCGACGCTGCCCAGACTGGTGGTGCCAAAAGTCGACGGCCAGCGCCGCGGTTCCGCCGCACACCCCCTCCCCCCACCCCACCCCTCCGCAGCGACGCGCACCAAGGGCGTGGCGAGCAGCCCCGCGACCGGGGGGGACCGCCCCACCGCCGCCGCCGCCCGCCGTCGCCGTCGACACGGGCGCGATGCGTCGTGGGGCGGCCGCCAAGGGGCGGCCGTCGCCGCGAAGCAACGTCGCGACGGCCCCCATCGCGGCGGCAGCGTCGGCGGCGGCGGTGGCGCTGCTCGGCCGCCGGAGCGACGTGGGCCCTCACTGGGCGGGGGGGGGATGCGCGACAAACTGCAGATGGCGGCTGGCGTGGTCGGGGTCGACCCGGCGGCAGAGGTGGGTGTGGCGGCACAAGACGGCGGCTCTGATGCGGCAAAATAGGACGAGACGGGCCGATAGAAAAGAAGAAAAAGGGACCAGAGACGGCACCGGAGCCCAAAGACGAAGGGAACACCGCCGCCACGCCCGCGCCATGGCCACCCTGCCGACACCCCACCGGCAACGGCCGCGGGGCGGCGGCCGGCGCCGCCCCGGCGGTGGCGTCGACGGCGGCACCCCCAGCGCGCGGCCGCAGGGGGGCGCCCCGCGCAGGAAGCGGCGCGGCCCCTCGCCACCCACGGGCACGCGCACGCACACCGCCGCGGCCGGGGCCGGGGGTCCGCCCCACCAGACCGACGGGGACCCCCGCCCCGCCGCGCCGCCGCCGCCACCGCTGCCCGCGGCGGGGGCGCCACCCGGCCGGGACGGCGGCGCTGCCACCCATGCCGCCGACGGGTTTGCGCGCCGCCCCCCCGCTCCCCGGCCATGCACGCCCGCCGCCGCAACGCCCGCGGCGGGCGCACGGTCGTGTATCCTGACAGCGGCGGTCGGGCGCCCGCCGCTGTCGCACGGCCCGGCGCGTCCCCCGGGGGGGGGGGGCGTGGACGTCCCGACAGGCGCCCGCCAGTCGGCGTCGCGCCCGACGCGGCGGCCGCCGGCGTGTCGGTCGCCTGCGGCCGGGACGTGGAAAAACGGCCAGCGCGGCGCCCGTCCGCGGCCGCCTGTCGCTCGCCGCCCGCAGGCGGGCGGCGCAGCGGCGCGCCGTCACCCGCCTGCTCGGTCGCCCGCGCGCAGACCGCGACCGCCGCCGATCGGTCGGTCCAAAAACGCGCCCACGCCCCCACCCAGACGGGTGCCGCTCGCCGCCGATCGCCGCCACCGCGCAACGGCCGCACCCCCCCTCCCCCCCTCCCCCTCTGCCCACCCCACCCCACCGCACCGCACCGCCCCAGCGTCGTCGCGGGCGCGCGCAAGTGTCGGGCGGCAGCCGCACCGCGGCCGCTGCGGATCGTGTCGGCATGCCCGAAGAGCGGTCGGGGCCTGGGGAGCCAGTGGCCGGCGGCTCGAGTGACGAGATTTGGCGTGACGAGAGATTGGGCGACACCAGCGGATCTGGGACCCGGACAAGGCCTGTGAGTGTATGGACCGATATGGTCGCTGGGTGTCAGTCGGGAGATTATCCGCGAGAGTAGCCCCGGGTGGCGCGCGGGCCTGCCTGGCCGCGCGCGGGGAGATAAGGGTGTGGCGGGGTACCCAAGCTAGGACCATCGAAAAGAAGGACGCGTTATGTCGACAGTTTATGGGCCCAGCTGACGGCGGCGAGCAGGACAACACCACGCCGTCTGCTGCCTACGGGGCACGCTCCCTCGTGTGCCCCGTGACCCCGACGCCCGGAACCGAACGCTCCCACACCGACACCCGTCTCCTTCTGCCCCGAGTGCCATGACAGAGGCAACCGGGGCCTCCGAGTTCTGGCTGGAGAAATTGGACAAGGACTACAAGACATGGGCGGCCCTGTTCCAGGCGTCCCTGCAGGAGAAGCTGCTATGGGAGGCCATCGCGGATCCGCCCCCGAATGCGGCGAATGAACCGGCAGCGTACGCCGAGTGGGTCGTGAAGGACCAGCGTGCGTACGCCCGTCTTGTGCTGAGTGTGGAGCTGCACCACCTGCCGACCGTTCAAGGTTGCAGCAGCGCCAAGGAGGCATGGGACGCACTAGAGGAGATGTTCACCGTCCAAAACAACGCACGGCGGCTGCAGCTGGGCAAGGAGCTGGCCTTACTCAAGCTCAAGGCCGGCGATAGCCTGATGGCCTACGCGGGGCGGACCAAGAAGTTGCAGGCCGCCATGTTCGCAGCCGGGCATCCCATCGACACGAATACCGCCGTCCTCCACTTCCTTATGGGTCTCGGCCCCGAGTATGAGACGGAGAAGAAAATCCTGACAAACATGAGCACCGAGCTCCGCTGGAACACCACGTTGTCGACGCTCTACCCCGTGGAGGAGGCGACCGCGGAGGCGGCGACGACGTCAGAGGGACCGACGGTGGCGGCCTTTAACGCCCGGACATCCCGCGGCGCGCCCCCGTTGTGGCCGCGGGACAAGCCCATACCCAGAGCTGAGCGCCGTCGACGGGTTGTTTGCTGGACCTGCCACACCCGTGGACATTACGCCCACGAGTGTCCGTCGACAACAGACCGCCCGCAGGACAGCGGGGGAGGTCCGTCGGCGTCATTTATGGCCACGGCCAGTCGTCCGCGGATGCGGCCCCACTCGGACGAGACCCCTGACGCGGGGGGCGGGGGCGGGAGCCCGATGGCGGAAGACCGTACATGGTTGGTCGACTCCGCGGCGTCGGATAACATGCGCCCTGTTCCCGTCGGCTTTGCCTCGTTTCAAGAGGTGCCCAGTAAGGTCACGGTGGCGAATGGGGCCGTGCTTGACTCGCCCGGCCGCGGCTCGCTCGTCCTGCCGACGTCCCTCGGGGGTGAGTTGACGCTCACGCGTACGCTGTTTGTGCCCGACCTCGCGACGAATCTATTTTCCATGCGCGCGGCCGACCGGGCCGGCGGGGAAATCCGGTTCTACGGTGAGGGTGTGACCGTTATGAAGGACGGCATCCTCGTGGCCGCGGGACGCATCAACAAGGACGAGCAGTACGAGCTGTCCCTCGCGCCACCGACCAAGGGCGGCAAGGGGGGGGCGACCTCGACGGCCAATGTGGCCTACGGTCGGGCCAACCCCGTCGGCGACCTGTGGCACCGGCGCTTTGGGCACCTCGGATACCAGAACGTGCACCGGGTGTCCAAGGTCGTGACGGGGATGACGGTCACGAGCATAGACACCAAGGTCGCCATTGGGGCCATTTTCGAACCCTGTGTCAAGGCGCGCATGCATGTCCGCCCGCATGGAAAGGGCGAGCGGGCGGCACGTCGGCTACAACGTCTTTGTGTCGACCCCATCGGACGAATCCTGCCCCAGTCGGGTGGTGGCGCCGTCCACGTCCTAACAGTCATCGACGACTGAATGGGTATGTCATTCGTCACGCCGCTCATGACCAAAGCGGCGGCAGGTGCGGGCCTGCGGGCCTGGATCACCTTCCTCGAGAACCAGACACCCGACAAAATCAAGGCCATCCGCACGGACGGTGCGAAGGAGATCCTCAACAACGACACAATGCAACAGTCTATGACGGATAAGGGCATCTAGGCCGAGACCTCGGCGCCTTACTCGCCGAAATAGAACGTCAAAGCGGAACGGCACAACCAGGTCCTCCTCGAGCGCACACGTGCGATGCTGCTTGGCGCGGACGTGCCACTCACCAACTGGGCGGAGGCCATGGTCGAGGCCACGTTTCTCATCAACTGGTCTCCGACACCGGACGGGAAAGAGACACCGTACAAGCGCTTCTACGGCTCGCAATCCGACGTCTCCATGCTTCGGGTGTGGGGCTGCAAGGCGTATGCCAAGCGACCACCCAAGCAGGCCGGCAAGCTTGATCCCAGAGTGGTCATGGGACACTTGGTCGGCTATGCCTCGGGAGGACATGCCTGGCGTATCCGGTCGGCCACCACCGGCGCCATCATGACCCGGCGCGATGCTGAGCTTGATGAGACCGCTACGTCGACACCAACCAATCTGGACGCGATGCCGGTTTGTCTTTCCCTGCCAGAGGAGTGGAACCAGTCGGACACCGCCTCCGCGGACGAGGAGACGGGGGACGCGGCCGCGGTGGACGA
>ENA-ORXR01005106-ORXR01005106.1-marine-metagenome-genome-assembly--contig:-NODE-5106-length-10597-cov-8.396958_pt1 | contig 10597 bp, 6 predicted proteins | sample MGYA00237866_ERZ511479 | MGnify/ENA metagenome assembly ERZ511479 | reverse complement strand
CGTCCCTGCGTCCCCTCGCCCCGTTCCCCGCTGTACAGTTTTCCATGGCGACCTCCGCGACGCCGACCCGCTCGTCTGCCACCGACGAGGAGCGGCGGGCCAAGCGGGAAGCCGCCAAAGCCGAGTTCTTCCGCGCGCCCCTCTCCTCCCACACGTACCGCATCCTCCACGTCATTGGGGAGGGCGCCTATGGCGTCGTCTGCGCGGCTGTCAACGAGTCGAACAATGAGCGCGTCGCCATCAAGCGCATCAAGTCCGTCCTCGACTCGTACCCTGTGGCGACGCGCATCTTGCGGGAGCTCAAGTTCTTGCGGCTGCTGCAGCACCATGAGAACGTCGTGTCGGTGTGCGATGTGCTCGTGCCGGGGGAGCGAGACCGCTTCAACGACGCCTTTGTCGTGAGCGAGCTGATGCCGACGGACTTGAGCAAGCTCCTCCGCTCGGCGACGCCGCTGTCGGGCGACCACGTCAAGTACCTGATGTTCCAGCTGCTGCGGGCGGTGCACTTCTTGCATAGCAGCAACGTGTTCCACCGGGATATCAAGCCCAACAACATCCTCGTGAACAAGAAGTGCGAGCTGCGGGTGTGCGACTTTGGTACGTTTGGGTGAGGAGTTCTGTGGCGAGGACTGGTGGTGGTTGGTGGTGGAAGTGGTCAAGGTGCTTGCTGACGCGCGCAGGGGTGGTTGGTGCATGTTGCTCGCATCAGCGCCGTATGATTGTTGCGGTGCATCGTGGCGAGCGCTATGCGGGCCTCTTGCTGAGCTTGCTGCTTTCGGCCTGAGTGGGCACTAACAGCTTCGTTCCGTTTGCTCATGTTTGTTATTGCTCTGCTATATCTGTTTCTGGCTTGCTTTCTTTCACTGCCCGACAGGCCTTGCTCGAGCCGCCTTTGAGGAGGAACCCGACCCGGGGTTTTGGACCGATTACATCGCTACCCGGTGGTACCGTGCTCCTGAGCTGATTATGGCTCACGTGTCCAACTACTCGACGGCCATCGACATGTGGTCGGTCGGCTGCATCTTTGCCGAAATCTTGTCCCGGGGGCGCCCGCTCTTCCCCGGCCGGGACTCCAACCACCAGTTCCGCCTGATCGTCGAGGTGACGGGCACGCCGACGGCGGCGGAAATCGACCAACTCCGCAACCCCATGGCCAAACGGGCGGTGCTGGCGCTGCCGCAGCGCCCGCGTCGGTCGCTCCAATCCGTCCTCCCAGACGCAGACCCGGCGGCGGTGGCGGTGCTCGAGCGGATGCTCGAGTTTGACCCTCAAAAACGCATCTCGGCGCTCGGCGCGCTCCACTCCGAGTACTTTGCCGCGTACGCGTACATGGGGCTCGGCGCGCCCGCGCTGCCCGTGCCGGCGGCGGACTTTGAGTTTGAGCGCCGGCGCATGTCGCCCGAGGAGATGCGCCGCGAGTTCCTCAAGGAGATTGTCTGCTACCACCCAGACCTGAAGGAGGAGCTACTCGGCGAGATGCCCAGCCGTGCGTACGGGCGGGGCACGGCGTCGGTGGCAGGGGCGTTTGCCAATGCGATTGAGATGGAGGATGAGGGGGCAGAGGGCGACGCGGGGAGGAGACAAGCGTCGCACACGGTTGGGGAGCAAGACATGGAGGCGATCAACTCGTCGGGGGGGCGGCGGGATTACCGCTCGACGACGATGGACGAGCAGGCGCTGAAGCGGCTGCGGTGATGGTGGTTGCTGATGGGGGTGGGTGGGGAGCGGCGGAAGCGTGTGTGTTGTGTGTGCCTGGGACTGCTTCCTCTCCTGCTCTTCCCTGTTGTCTGGTCCGTCCTGCTCACGTCTCCGCGCCCCAATTGTCTGTCGTCGTTTGGTTGAATCCCTGACATTGAGCATGCAACATTCAGTAAAGAGGTTTGCGAGTGTTGCCAAGTCTTTGGACCGGGGCCCGTCTCACCAATCGATTGGTCGATTAATCGAAGGCGGCTGACCTCAAATGGCCAACGTCTCCCACCAACCGACGCGTTCCAAGTGGAGATTCCCGTCAGATATCTAGGTTATAAAGGGGGGTAGGATAGTCGATCGTCGGACTGCCGGCGGACTAGTATGATTGGTGGAAAGCCACATTGGTCCGACAACCGCGCCCCGCAGTCCGCCGCGTCGCGGGGTAGCAAAGGGGCCTCTGGAGCATCTGCACGCGGGGGGCGCGGCCGCGCCACTCGGTCGCTCGCGAGCGACCCGACGACCGCCCGCGCGGCCCTTCGGCCGGTGCGGTCGTGGCCCGACCGTCGCTCGCACGGGCCGCAGCCAGCAGCACTGCGGCCCCGCCCCCGCGTGCCGCGGCTCGGCCACCAGTCAGCGACGGCGCTGTCGCTGACCGCCAGCACAGCACGGTGCGGGCCCGGACCGAACGCCGCCGTCGCCGCACAGGCGCGAGCTGTCAGACACCGCCTTGGCGGGCGCGTGTGCCGCTGGGTGCGGCTGCGCACGGTCGTCGGGTGGCGGGTGGGGGGGGGGGGCGGCGGGGCGCGACGCCGTCGGGTGCTGCTGGTGTGCGCGCAGGGGGGTGGCACACCCACACCACCAAGTGAACCACACACGGCGCACCCACCCCCACGACCGACTGATGTGCACTCCTCAACTCTATTAGGCTCCTCCCCAGGCCAGGCCGGGGGTGGGTGGGGGGCGGGAGGCGGATCGTCTGCGAAGGCCTTTTTCGAATACCCGCTAAATATATTCACACGATGTACCTGCCCAAGCGTATTTGGCTGGCGACGTGGGGTGATTGCATGCTGATGAGGTGCGTGCTTGCCCGATGAGGTGCTGAGGCGTCATTGCTTTTAGCTTAAATCCTGCACTCTTTCGGAAACCCGTATCATTTTCTGGGAAAACAATCGTGATGCCAGCTGGCCGAGACACTGACCATCTAGGGGGGAGCCGCGCGGGGCCCGCGGAGAATCTGCCGATCCGCGGCTCCTTTCGCCACTGGGGTGTTGCAAGCGACGCCAGGTTCGGGCCCGGACACGCGCGGCGCACTCCCAGCCGCACACGGCAGCCAGCGCGTGCCTGTGTGGGCGGGCGCTGACTGCCAGCCGGCGGCCGGGGGGGGGTGGGCCGTCTGGTGCACCGGACGGCCCACACCCCCCCGTCTGGTGCACCAGGCGGCCCACCCCCCCCCCGGCGGCACCGGTTCGTGTGCGTGCGTGTGCGGCGTGCTGAGCGGTGACGCTATGGTACAACCGCCACCGCTCAGATTTTCGCTGAGGAGGGTATCCAGAAGGGGGGTGGGGGCGGCCGACCGGCGCACCGACCGACCGCCCCGCTGCATTGCGTTGCAGCCACATCGGCGAGCATCGGCGGCGGGTGAGCGAGGCAGTGTCGACAAATGGCACCGCCGCTGCCGGCCGGCCGCCTCTCCACCCCGACCGGTCCCATGCACAGACTCTTCCGGTCTCGGCCGCTGTTCCCCCCGCGGCGCCGCCGTTGTGCTCGTCCGGTTCTGTCGCCTTGGAGCTTGTCTCCCGCCCCTCCTCTGCCGCGGGTTGACTTGCGTGGCTTTGCGTTCCGTCTTTGCACTCTCTTTCCGTGGGCCGACCCTCTGCTCGGTGGGCCTCGCCGCCTAGCTCTCTTTCTGCGGCCCTCCCCCCGCCTCGCGCCGCCGGTGTGTTGCCGAGGCCGCCCGGCGTGTCGGTACCCCCCCCGCCCCCCTGGCCCGACGATGCCCCCCCATCCGCCGCCCACGGCATCTGGCCGTCGCTATGCCCTCCCCCACCTGTGCTCGCCAGCCTGCAGCGCTTCCCCCCCTGGTTGAGTTTCTTCCTGTGCTGGGCGCGCCTCTGCGGCGGCCTTTTTTACGGGCGGGCCGGCTCGACCCGGTTCTGGGTCTGCTTTTCGCCGCGCCGCCGCGGCGCGTGCGAGCGACCGCTACCTGCTGGCCGTCCGCCGACCAGCCATCCTCTACCTCCTACGCCGCCGCCAGCGCCGTGGCCGACGCCGTCGTGCCCTGGTTTCGTTTTTCTGTCAATTCTCGTCTCGGCCGCCATCGTCGCCGTGTCGCTGCTGCCGGCGGTAGCCGTTTGCCGGAAGCGAGACGGGGTGCCGATGGCGGTCGCCGCCCCCACGGACGACCAGCGTGGTCACGTTGCTGTTGGTGTCGGAGCTGCTCGTCGTCTCGACGCGGTCAAGCTGGCGGGGGGGGACCTGACGTGCCCGGTGTGGGGGGTTTGCTGGGGCGATGGGGGCGTCGCGGCGGTGACGCTGGCGTCGGCGCTCGGGCGCAGGCCTCGTCGTCGCCTGTAGACGCCGCCCGTCGTTCCTGTCGTCCCTGCTCCCCCCCCCTCCCCCTTTCCCTCTTCGCTCGCCCCTCCGTCTCCTCTCGTTCCCGCCTTCCAATGACATGTCCGCCGTGGCGCGCAACCGACGACGACGACGCCCGAGCACACCTCGGCGGCGTCTGGTTGAGTGAGGAGAGCAGTCGGTCGGTGCGGGTGGCGCCCTTGCCGACCGACTGGCAATTCAAAATTAGGATTTCGCCAAATTTCCGCGACAGACGCCGTGATGGCCCCGTTTCGGCTCCACTGGCATTGACCGGCCGCTCGGCCCGGACTGCGGGGGGGGGGAATTTTCGTGCCGATGGGGATGTGGGGGATGACGACCGGCGGGCGGGGGAAGCGAGGCTGGTCGCGACGACGGTCGTTGTGAAGAAACGTGGCCGTTCCTGCCCGTTTTCGGATTTTGAGCAGATATCCTTACGCCGGGCGTCTGCCAGGTGACTCCCACCACCCTTGATGCGTGCAGGCATCCACCACTCTCGATGCGTGCTGGCATCCAGCTGGCTGACCTATCTCTTGTGCTACGGCCGGTCCACAGCATGCCGGCGGGCGCGTGGTCGGGCGCGCGGGCTTGCTGGTGGGCGGGCGGGCGGGCGGGTGAACGGGGGACAGCCGGGCACGGCGTTGCGACTCACCACACCTGTCCTGTGCCACGGCCATCGCCACTAAATCCCTGCGGCTGCTGCAGGCGTCGGGCGGCATGCGACGGTGGTGTTCACGCAGCGGTGAGGTTCTTGATGGGTGGGGGTCGTGCGGTAGTGGGGGTCGTGTGGCCGTCGCAGTCGTGCGGCGGTGGGATTTGTGCGGGTGTTGGCGTCATGCGGCCGTGGGGGTCGTGCGGCGTGGGGGGGGGGGGGTTGTGCGACCGCGCGCGTCTTGCCGCGCTGGGGGCCGTGCCGTCGTTGGGGTCGTGCGGCCGTGCGATTCGTGCGGCCGTGGGGCTTGCGCGACGGTGCGGGTCGCACTGCGGTCGGGGTCGTGCGGCCGTCCATGTCGTGTGGCGGTGGGGGTCGTGTGGCGGTGGGGATTGTGCGGCCATGCGGGTCATGCTGCGGTGGGGGTCGCGCCGCCATCGTTGTCGTGCGGCCATGGGGGTCGTGCGGCCGTGGGGGTCGTGTGCCGGTATGGGGGGTGCCGCCTTCGTTCTCGTTCAGCCATGACGGTCATGCGACTGTGGGTGTCGTGCGGCGGTGGGGGTCGTTTGCGGCCGTGCACACCTCGCCACCTTGGGGGTCGTGCGGCCATTGGTGTTGTGCGGCCATGGGTTCTGTGCGACGGTTGGAGTCGTGCGGCGGTGGGGGTGGTGTGTCGGGGGGGTGTGTGCGTCCGTGGAGTTATTTCTGCCGCGGGGGTCGTGCGGGCGTGGGAGACGTGTGGAGGTGGGAGTTGTGCGGCCGTGAGAGGCGTGCGGCTTTGGGAGTGTGCGGCCGTGGGGGTCGTGCAGCTGTACGGGTCGTGCGGCGGTGGGGGCAGTGCGGCCGTGGGGTTCGTGCTGCGATGGGGGTCGTGCCAGTTCTGTTATCGGTGCCACCCAGCATCAAATAGGGATGCGGGAGTTTCGAGACGGCTGCGTGGGGATGCGTGTAGCGAACGAAAAGCAAAAGAAGAGACGCACCACTTGCTCATCATAAACACTCCCCACCCTTCTCTACGGGATATTCACGCTTAGCCCTGGACAACACAGCTTTGAGGCTGGCCTCCGCCGGGAACTTGGCCTTTAGGTCCCGTAGAATGCGGTCCTTTCCAACCGCGTGCCCCCGACGGGCGTACTCGACATCAAAGGCCCGGTGCAAGTGGCTGCGCTCGGAGAACGTCTTGATGACGTTCCGGCGCGCCGCGGGCTCGCGTGGGCACAGCCGCCAGCGTTTCCCAAACAACTGCTGCGCCTCCATGAGGGAGACGCGGCCGTCCACACCGTTGACGTACTGGTCCAGGACCACCCCCCAGTTTGGCTGCTCGGCCAGCGTCAGTAGCGGGACGCACTCCGTCATGGACTCGTAGATGGGCACGCCCGCAAGCTTGCCCGCAGCCTGAAGCGTCCGCACGTTGCGGCGATCGGTAAGCAGCTGAGTGGAGATGGGAGGTGCGGGTGTGGGGGAGGTGACTGGAGCGGCTGGCTCAGTGGCGCTCCGCAAGACCTGGGCAGTGGCTGTGGTAGGCGCTGCGGGCCCCGGTGCGCGCACCAGCTCCGCGCGCACAAGCGCGCGCGCGCGCGGGTCCCGAAGGATGTCGTCCGTCAGCAGGCGCGCCAGCAGCTCGCGCTGCCGCGCGAGGTCTTGCTCCATCGCGTCGAAGCGGGCGTCCATGTGGGACTGGACGTCCGCCCCCACAGCCGCGGTGTGCGTCATCACCCGTCCGACGCCCACGTCGGTGTGCGCGTTGACGGCCGCGACCCCGGCGTCGATCCGCACCGACAGGCGCTCCTCGATGGCCCTCGTCTCGGCCGTGCTGGCGGCCGCCACCGCCTCCACCGCCACCCGCACGGCCTGCGCCATGGGTGGGATGACCTGGGCGACAGCGGCGGCGGCGACCTCGCCGGCCGCGGACAGCGTGCTCGCCATCTGCACGCGAAAGGTGGAGAAGAGGGGGTGTTGGAGGAGGGGGACGCGGTTGATGTAGGCGGAGGGGGGGATGCTTGTGGATTCGAGCCGCGCGGCCATCGTCTGGAAGTACACCGACCGGAGCCACCGGATTAGGTCAAACAGGTCCTTCAGCGCCTCGTCTTGCGCGACGGGGTTGGCCGCTACCCGCTCGCTCAGCGCCTTCTCTTCCGCCTCCAGCCACGGGCACAGGGTCTTTTGTAATTCCTCCGGCACAGGCACCTCCAAGCGGGGGGTTGTGGGTGCGACCACGTCGTCGGGGCGGCGCCCGGACAGCGCCTTGACGACGGGGCCGTTGGGGATGGCGTTCTCGTAGGGCCCGCCGCCGATAGGGACGGACCAAATGCCATGGTCCTTATTGTCGAGCTCGTTGACGCCCCTCAGCTTGGCCATCGATGCCGCCGCCGCGCGCAGCACGTGCGTCTTGGCCATCCAGTCTGGCACCCCCATGGCCATCAGCAACAGCCGCACGCGGTCGCTGTGGTGGCGGTAGGTCATCGGCTTCAACCGCCCCCCCCGCGGCCCCGTCGACGCCAAGATCCGGTACCACCGCCGGAAGAAGAGGTTGTTGCCCGCCTCTCGGAACAGGTCGGGGGTGACGCCCGCCGCCGTTAGCTCAGCGTCGTCGGGTTTGAAGACTGGGGTAAAGTCAACGGGGGGCGCCGACGGTGTTCCGCCCGGTCGGTGACACCACTCGACAAGTGCGTCGGCGATGGCACCGACCGGGCACACCCACGGGTCGACGTGGGGGAGAGCGCCGATGCAGCGCGTGATGCCCTCTGTCGTCTTGGTAGCCGTAATGTAGGTACAGAGCAGCCGCGCCGGGTTGCCGTCGTCGTGAAACATGCCGGCAAAGGAGCGCACAGACATGTCGCTCCAGGCGAGCTCCCGTGCGGTGGCTCCCCGCGACTCGAGGGCAAATTGCATCACCCAAACCGTGTTGAGGTTAACGTTTCTGCCGTATTGCTCCGCAGTGGTCGGTTCCAGAAGAAGAGAGAGGCACACGCCGCGGCGCTGCGTGTCCCCCAGGGCGTGGTTCCGCTTCCCGAGCGCCTTCGCCTCCCCCGCAGCCGTGTCTTGCAACCGCTGGTCCCGCTGCCGCCGCCGCTTCACCGACACGGCGGGGTGAAAGCTCCCCGCCGACTTGTAGTCGTCCACAGTCCACGACTTGCAGCAGGTGCATGTGGCCGTGCGCCACAGCACGTTGAACAGTGTGGCAATTTTGGCGAGCGCGTTGAGGTTGCCCCCGAGCACGTGGTGGCTCACGAGCTTCCCCGTCCAGGCGGCCGCTGTCGCCGCCGCGGGTCTGCCGCCGCTTGCGGCCGCAACAACGTTTCCAGTGACCGTCATCGCCGCCGCCACTGCCCCCCCGCTGACGCCATCCCGCGGAAGAGGCCCGCTGCCAGCACATGTCGGTGGGCCAGTACCAGGCAGGCTTGCCGTTCGGGCGGCGGGCGTGGGGGGGGAGGCGCGTGCCAGCCGCAGAGCGCGGGAGGGGGAGGGGGGTGTCAAAACAGACGCGGCGCCCGCCGGTGCACTCCCGCCGCCCGCAACCTCTCCATTGGCCGGCGCCCCATCCAGCGTCCCGTCACGAGCACCGGCGGCGACACGTGGTGGTGGCGCAGGGTTTGATGTATGGTGCGCAGAGGGAGGCGTGCCACTGCTGGCCGATTGCGGGGCCGTCCCACCGGACCCGGCGCGCCCACCAGGCCCCGCCTCGGACCGTCCCAGTGGTCCCTGCCTCACAGCGTCCCCGCCTTGCCCCCCCCGTTCCGTTGCGCGTCCGCCCCGCTGGCCACGCCCCGCTGCCGCCCCGCCGCGTCCTCCCTGCCCAGCCTCGGCCGCCCCGCGGCTTACCCGCCGCGCCGTCGCATTTCTGCCTCTGCCCCGCCCGGCGGCCGCGCCACCGCGCCCCCGCCGCGCCACTGACGCTACTCCACGCCTCCCTATCGCTGTGGCGCCATCACAAACATCCGTGACCGCTGTGCGGGGCCGCTTTCTCGCCGGCGCCGCGTCCAATTCCGCGTGGCCCGCGTCGGCGAGATCGTCCGCGCTGTCGCCGCTCGAAGATTCTGACCCCTCCGCGTCCGCTACGGCCGCCCCGCGGGCTCGGGTGCTCGCGGTTGCCCCACCACGACCGCGTCGCCCCGGTGCCTTGGAGACCAAGCGCCGTCGCGCCTCCACCTCCAGCCAGCTGACGACCACGTGGCGGTTGAGGGGCATCAGGCGGCCGCCCGTGCTCGCGGTCTCGGCCCCCCATGCGCAAAACCGCCGAGTGTACCCCGCGTAGGTTACGAGGGTAGTCTTCTTTCCGCCGTGCGTCGCACTGACCGCGTGTTTCTGCCAGTCATTTTTGACGGCGGTAAGCGTGGAGTGAACGAGGTGATGATTGCCACGCTCAGCCACGTGCACGGCCTGAGCCACCACCGCACGCGTGCACGCCACGTCCAACCCAAACGTCGTGCAGAAATTCGCCAGGTTGACGGTGGCCTCGTAGGCGCCCCGGTCCGCCTTCGCCGTGACCGGCGTGCGGTCGTCCGTCGGCGGCAGCCCAGTCCCCGCAAACTGGTCCCCTAAAAATCCCGCCCGCGCGGCCTCGGAGAAGAGACACCCCAGCCGAATTAGTCGGCCGGACACGTCGGGCCTGCCGTGGAACAGGCGTAGCGCCAGGTTACGCACTGTATACGTCTGCACCGCGTCTGACCACAAATGGTGGCCCGCAGAGAGCTCGGCCATGGCGTCGCCCATGTGGCCTCCATGCAGGTGCGCCATTGGAGGGACCACCAACTGCCCCTCCCCCACCGCTCGCTGCCCCGCAAGTAGAGCAGGTGGGGAGGGAGGGGCTGCGGGGACCTCCAGAGCGCGGGCAGCGGGGCCGCATGGGTGAACGCCAATGGGGCCTGCGCCCTCCACGCGCCCCGAGGAAGCAGGCGGAGCGGGTGGCGTCGGCGCGGGGCGCGCCCCACCAGGTGGAGCACCAGCAGCGCCGCGGGACGCCGTCGGAGGGTGGAGGGAGAGGCGTGGCGCCTGTCCGGCACGAGCGACAACGGGGTGAGTGTGCGTAGAGGAAGGGGGGGCGCCCGATTGACGGCCAGTAGAAGGGGGGCGCGGAAAAAGAGACGGAACAAAGCGCCCGGAAAATTGGGGCCGCCCCGTCGGGGTCGATGCCGGCGACATCTGGAGAATTCGGTCACGGGGAGGACCTACCACAAAGGCGGGACGGCCGTGCCACCCGTGTACGTACGCCAGTCGACGGCGGCCGCCCAGAAGACCCGCTAACGGCCCGCGCCCCTTGTCCCCGACACGTCCTCGTCCCGCCCCCTCGTCCCGGCGTTGGTGACAGCCCCTCAGTGAAGCGGGCCAGGACGTCGTCACCGCCCGACACGCACGCAAAGGGTCGGGGCCTTGAGAGCGCTGCTACGGGCAGGGACTGGGCGTGGGGTTGGTGGTGGCGAGCAGTAACGCGGCCGGCCCCCCTACCCACAGAGCAGTCACAGCGGCCCCACTTCTGCACCGCCCACTTTCTCCAAGAGCGAGGAGCACGATCACTACGCCGCCCCAGTGTCAGCGCCACCGACACTGGGAACCAGTACGGCCGGTAGAGAGGAGGGTGAGTCGCGGCACGGCTGACCAGGCTGAAGTAGTCAGGGGTGCCAGAAGCAGGCAACGGGCGGGGTGGGCGTGGGCGCGGGCCCCCGCGCG
>ENA-ORXR01005105-ORXR01005105.1-marine-metagenome-genome-assembly--contig:-NODE-5105-length-10604-cov-5.878028_pt1 | contig 10604 bp, 8 predicted proteins | sample MGYA00237866_ERZ511479 | MGnify/ENA metagenome assembly ERZ511479 | reverse complement strand
TTCGCGGTCGAGTAAATCTTCGATTTCCACATCGCGAATGGAGGAGATATTGACCCGGCCCGAAGCGAGGTCGCCGAAAGAAGGAATCACCTGCATCGCGCAAATCGCCCCCGCATCAGAACAGTTGTCGACGAGTTTACTCATTGAGCTAGGCGTATCAAATGGTGGCAAAATGAGTAATTTTGTGACCGAAAGGCTTCTCGCAAGCAAACCACACTCGGATGTGGACCCGATGATATTAATCCCGTCTACCGAGAGACCTCGCTGGGAAACATCTTCATTTAAGATCCCTACCACTTCACCAATGTCTTGAATTGCTCCTCTTGCTCCCCGAAGTACAAGAGCAACATGCTCGGTGGAACCAAGTATTAAACACCGACTTTCGATGTCACGTGTCGAATGGGAGTGCTGTTTTAGCCACCGGATTAAAAACCGCCCGCCAAATTCCCATGAAAGAAGTAAGAGTAGGTTTAGAGCAAAGATGGACCGAGGAAACGGAATTCCAGTTGTCTGATTTAACAAAGAAATTAATCCAAGTTGTAAACCAGAACCAATAAAGAGTGCAGGAAAAACTTTGAGTGATTCTTGAAATGAAAAATAGGTCCAAATTCCGGAATACAGCTTGAACCCTACGAATGTGGCAAAAAATGCGGAGATTGTTGGAAGCAAGTAAATCCAGAATGAGTGCCAGTTACCAGCGTCCAATTGAAAATCAAAACGGAGTAAATAAGCAAATAAATAACTCAGTACGACGCCGAGAACATGCCACGTGAAGACAATAGCACGTCTGACCCAAATTTTATTGAAGGCGGTAGGGATCATTCGATTATTCATTGCATCTTATTCATAAGCTCACGCAATTTAAGGGCATACATTTTGATTTTCAAGGTAACCTGTCGACCAGAAAAGAAGGGCTTTTTGAGGTAAAAAAACTATTTGTATGCAAGGATATTCTAGGTGGGATAGTACGTGGCGTTACCCAAACTGCACTTCTTACAGGAGTGGAAAATAAATCACGAATCGAAACAGCTTGAGCATCTCCATCAATCCGCACTAAATAATTTCGCTTAGGGAGTATGCTTCTAGAAGCGGAATATTGTAGGTTCAAATTACGTACGATGAGCCCATCGATATTAATTCCAAAGTGACAAGTTGCATTATAGAGAGACGGCGATTTGTTGGGAACGATATGATGAATGTTTTCGACCCGACAGTCACGGAGGAGGCGTTTGGCCCTTTGACTCGGACTAATGCCTTGTGCCGAAACGTATACAGCATAACCGTCAACGGTACAACGCAACCCATCTACGCTGTTATTCCCGCCAAAACCATTGTGCGCCAGTACGACACAACCTGAACGCTCCGTGTAGGATTCTACGACATTTTGGACATGACAATTGTAGGAAGAACTGAAGTCAACAATGTGCCTGCATCCGTGCCCACGAATATTCGCTCCTAAGCCGTCTCGAGATCGTAGAGCAGTTAACCCATAGCCCGCACCACTTTTGGTGCTAGCGGGCTCTCGCACTTCAATATTTTCCGCCCTCCAATTATGGACAAATTCGTGCCGAATTGCGTGCCCAACCGAACTGTTAACCTGAACATTTTTTACTACTGTGTTCTTGCAGCCATAAAACCACAAACAGGGACGGCTATAGCCTGAATGGCCTTCAATTATGCAATTTAACACTTTGGGTGAATCTATCAAATCGACCGGATAAAATCTTATATTTGATCCGATTTGATCCGATCTGAGCATATCTTCGACATATACATTTTGGCCACTACGTTTTCGCACTCGAACTAGCTCATAATTTACCCTTTGACCATCCGAAGGACGCGCTGAACCATCATATAATACACCAAACGATCCTGCATCAATGCCCCGATTATCTGCAGAATTAACTGTGAAAAATGTATCACCATATGATGAATTTCGGGCAACTAGGTATGGAGTTAACAAATTTTCCCTGAACAGTATCACTGCCTTTTCAAGGTCATAAGGGTGAATTGTCGCCCCCCTGAAATCGAGCTCGAGAGGCTTTGTACTTTCTAAATTTCCGTAGTAATTCGTTTGGTCAAATATGATCCTATCTCCAGGACTAATCCGTGCGGCTAAATCTGAAAAGGCCTTACTTATATCTAGGGGATGCTCTTCCGTTGAACCTATAATTCCGAAGGATGAAGCGACATACTCTTTTGTAAATACAACCGAAGATATGCATAAGGAAATTAGAACAATTAGTAAGGCATTAATGGGATACACTTTGATCACCAAAAACCTTCCGAACAGTTTTCAATATGATGATAAGGTCAAAAAGGAAGCTTTGTTTGTGCGCGTACTCCGCTTCAAGCTTCACTTTGTGAGTAACTGGGATTTCGTCCCTACCATTTACCTGAGCCCAGCCAGTCAAACCGGGAGTCAAACCGGATAAGCCATATTCACGCCGGAGCTCAATGAGGTCATCTTGGTTGAATAAGGCCGGGCGTGGGCCAACAAAACTCATCTGCCCTCTAAAAATTGATAACAACTGAGGAATTTCATCAAGACTTGTTTTACGCAAAAAACTCCCAACAGGGGTAAGATAACTACCTGATTCTTTGAGCAAATGCGTTGCCACTTCAGGCGTATCTATACGCATCGTACGAAATTTGGGCATGGAAAAAATTGTCTCGTCTCGTCCAACTCTTTTGGACCAATAGAGAACTGGCCCGTTGCTTGTTATCGAGACAAGGATGGTGATAGTCATGAAGGCAGGGCAGAAACTTAATCCGAGTAAAATTGCAAAAATTAAATCAAAGGACCTTTTCATCATTGGTAGCTGGTTGCATTCTTCTCAATTCGGAGTTATCTGCCCATCCTAGCTCGAGATGAGCCTTTTTTGAGCAAAAGGTCAATTCCTGAGTAAGCTTGGCAACCTTTTCAGAGTTGACTATAAAATTTTCACCCAATCTGTCTCCCAGAGAACCTAAGAGCTTTGCTATACCAATGGGAATCCGAGGAACATACTTACGACCAGCCATTCTTGCTATGGACATTTCGATTGACCGGATAGATAGATCTTTAGTTGTCGATAAGTTGTAGGTGCCGAACTTACTAGAATAAGACTTAGCTATTATATCTGCCACAGACCAAGCGGATACTATACTACGTTTGTTACAACCACTACCAATGCCAAAGTAATAATACCTTTTCATAGAATTAAGCATCGATCCAAGATTTCCTGGCGGATTTTCGCCGAATATTAGCGGGAGTCGCAAGATCAAAAGGTTGATTTGATTTGAGGAGCAGTATGCTTGAAGTTCAAGTTCAGCTCTCAATTTAGATTCACCGTAAGCATCGCTGGGCTTGCAGGGAGTTTTTTCCGAAACTTTTGATCCGACCTTAACCCCGTAGACACCAACAGTACTGATGTAAACAACCTGGCGGGGTTGGATGCTTTGGCTTGAAATACCCCTGATAAGGTTAGCCGTACCTGTATGGTTGACTTTCCAACAAAGTTCCACATCGGAGTCAGAAAGAAGTGGTTTGTGGGCAAAGCCAGCTGCGTGGACAACTAAATCGTAATTCCTTACAAATTCAGGCACCCCATCTGCTAAATTGTATGATAAAAAAGATTTGAGGGAATTATTAGAACAAGAGTCACGCCTACCAAGACCATGAACTTGGAACCCGCAAGTATTTAAACTTGATGATATATAACTTCCAAGAAACCCAGAAGCACCAGTGATTAAAGCTGTAGGATATGATTTTTTCATAATACGGTGAAGACTCAACACTTTTAAATGAGCAAACAGTTCAAGAGGGATGACCCACTATTTTCTTTAGAAAATTAATTAGCCCACTCGACAAATGATCCCATGTCATATTTCGCTGATATTCTTTGGGGATTTTGGAAGTGGGCAGATAGCTTAAAAACGATATGGATATATCCAAAGAATCCGAAGGGATCTTAACTATATCTACAAACCTTTTATCGAAATCTAGATATCTGATCTCTGAATGATTCGAAGAAACGAAAACAAGTGATTTAGACCCCGTTGAAATGTAGTCTGATAGCTTATTAAGGCTCAATCCAAAAGAGTATAGCTCAATGTCTTTGATTGATATGAGAGGCGCATCTGCAATAGAAAGAAATTCCAAAACAAATCTCCTATTGACATGCTTAAAAAAAATAAACCGCTTGAATTGAGGACTTTTTCTAGCAATCTCCTGTATCGCCTCCTGTTGCGGGCCATCGCCGAAGAATAAAAAAAGACACCCATCTAAGTCGTGAGATAATATAAAACTCACGAGGTCATTCATATTATTGGGAGGGCCAAAGCCGCCAGTATAAATAAAGACTTTGCCTCCCACTGACTGGTAACGTAGAGCAAAATTATAGGGCTTCTGAAATACTCCTAAGCTGAGGGGTTTAGCGTCCTCCCTCTGGAAGCCATTAGGTAGATAAAGCGAGTTGGCATGCTTAATACCATATTTATTTTCGAAGTAAACATTTCCATTCTTCAAGAGATGAATGGATGCATCGCTTTTACCATATAAGAATGGCATTATTATATCAAAAAAATGATACACGAGCCTGCCGAGCCTGGAATTAAAATAATACTTAATGCTAAGGGGCCAGAGGTCTCGAACTTCACAAACAGTTTTGGACTGGAAAAAAATCCTGTGATAAAAAGCGAAAAATCCAACCACGGGGTTAGGACAAGAGAAAATGACCATATCATAACGACGGAATCCGCAAGAGAAGAAGAGCGATACTAGAAAACTTAACGATGAGCATAACTTTCCAAAGCTTCCAGAATATGGAATCACAGGCACAGATAGGTAGTTGACCGATGCTAATGAAAGCTTTCTGAATTGCCAAAATCGCTGACGAGTGACTTGTAGATGATGAAAAGATGCCGAAACGCAATCGACCTCCACTCCTCCTTTCGTCAGAACAGCACAAATATGATTATGCCTAGAGAATCGAGACTCATTGGGAAAACCACCATATTGGAATATATAAAGTACCTTCATCCGGACCGCCCTATTGAAGAAGCATCTTGTAGGACCTGCTTTAGAGTCGCCTGCTCAGAGTGGAAATTGATACGCTCATTATAACGTTGAACAGAACTTTGTATGGACTGATAACTTAAAATGCAGTCCCTTATGGCCTCCAGTAAGGACTCTGAGTCATCCGGCCCGTAGGAGGCGCCTAGGTTGTTTTTGATGACAATTTTTGACAACTCCAAATCTCCTCGAACAATTACAGGGAGACCACAGGATAAATACTCAAAAAACTTATTGGGCCTGCAAAATTTATAGCTTTTGCAAGTAGGAATCACGGGAACGATACCTAGGTGAAAATCGTTAAGTTTTGCAAGAAGCACCTCATGAGGGAGAGAGCCATAGAGTTTTACATGAGAGGAAATGTTTAGGTCTTGAATCAAATTTTCTACCTCGGACTTGAGACTTCCCTTTCCGAAACAGTGTAAATATATGCCATGGTGACAAATGCTTGCGAATTCCTGTAGAAGGGTTCGGACGCCTCTTCCGGGATCCAAATTACCAACAAGTGCAATGTGAATCTCCTTCGGGCTTTGGATAAGTGGCAGCTTGCTAACGATTTTAGGCAACTCAGGTATATTCCTGACTGCGTGACAGATAGGTAATGCATAATAGCGCTCTAGTATTTTAGCAATACTACTGGAAACAGTGATTACGAAGTCACATCTCTTAATGCAACATCGCTCAGTCATATAGATAAGTTTAGCCACCTTGCGAAACCTTCCGTTGACAAGTATTCCATCACGAAAAAGCTCATGGGAATCATAGACCAATGAAGCTCCAGTCAACAGCTTGAGTAAGCAGCCAACAGGAAGAGTATTCAGATCATTGCAATATACGACCTTCGGTTTACTTTGAAGCCCATAGAGGAGCCACCTTAACATTATCTCAAAGTACTTTATCGAGTAAAACAGTAAGTTACCCCTTAACCTACGGCTGAGACACTTGACTGGCCAAACCTTCACCCCATCCACATCTAATTGGGTATTTTCCCCTTGCAGACAAAGTAGATGGGTCTCATCAACCTTCGCAGAAGTTAATACACTCCGAAGAACACGATTATCATTGGAAAAGTCGTTTAATACTAAGTGCAAAATCATGCTTGGTTCTCATTGACGCTAATGATTGATCCTTGAGGTAACAAATGGATTAAAATTAATAAGAAAATAAATCCATGTCCAAGAAGAATTGTAGTTAACGAGGAATTTGTAAAATTTACCATCTGAAGAAAACAGACCGCCGATGTCAAACTGACATCAATCTCTCTGGAGGTCGAATTTAAAATCCTCAGGAAAATAGCAAGGCCAGTGGAAAATAAAATCATACCAAAATAGCCGAAATTGGCAAATGCATCAGCAAATATATTCGCATTTGAGGAGGCATCTTTGCGGCCGAAGTATTCATATCCGATCAAAGCTGGTATATCTACTGAATAAGCGCGGTTATTCATATTAAATAGACCAAGAGTACGAGAAACACTAAACTGAAATTTTTCACTATGGGAGAAATACTCAAAGTAATAAGCTGATAGCTGACCCGGAACTAAAATGGCTCTCCGTACGGCAAGGTCCATGTATATTCGTTGATCCAGTGAATAGGAAATCAGAAATATTATAAATATAAATACAGAGATTCCAGTAACAAAAAAACTATAGGCAACTGAACGAATCGAACAAAGAAATACATATAAAATTGGCAGAAGAAACACAGACAGAGCAATGCTTTTGAGCCCTGCGATTCCAAATATGTATAGTTGCATCACTGATGCCAGTATGACGATGGGGAACCACCGTCTGGACAATGCAAGGAGTATTACCATTGGATTAATAACGTAAGCAGTCCAACGCAATAGTACCGTACTAAATATTCCACCGCGCGAAGAAATAGCCCCTTTGAATTCTGAACGTACCTCATACACTTCCAGAATTGAAGGCAGATAAAATCTAGCACCGTATACTAAGACTAGACTAATATTTGAGAGAACTGCAATAATTAAAAGGCAACTAAGCTTCTGTGAGGAGCTTAAATTAAGTCGAAACCGAGGAACAGAAGTACTAGGTGCAGAAGTGACTCGATGAATAATAAAAAGGCAAAAGAGTACAAATGCACAATAAAGTAATTCATCGAATAGCACAAGCGAGGTTCCCCATGGAAGAACGAGTAGTGACGGAATAAATACGAATAAATACAAACACCAAAGAATGAGATCAGAGGGCTTACTCAACACCTGCGGGACAAGGGGATAAGAGAAAAAAAGAAAAATGAAGATTATTAAAAAATGCCACCACATAATGTAGGTAGAATTTTTGTCTAAGATATAGGTATCTAGATAGAAGGTGGCCGTAGAGGTCACCATGAAAATAAAAAATACGGTGGATAAACTAAAGAGAATGAACTTCATTGTTGCTGTTGCTCCCCTTCAACCTTAAAGCCTAATGCAAATATCATCCAAGCATAAGACCACCTAGGATAATAAGCAGTAGAAATGATTTTAGGATTTTCTTTTTTCAAAATGGCTGCGTTAGCCAAGATGAGGTCTGGGGTAATTAAAGAAGGCAACGTGTTTTGGATTGCCGACAATAATTCTTCTTCCCTCTGGAACCACGAATAACCACGGAAGGTTTTGAATATAAGAATCGCCTCAGCTAGGGAATGAGAACAAATATAGTCAGTGGAGGATTTGAAAACAAAACCATTTCTGCAGAATAAGGCGACATAATCATCGACCATTAATTTGACCAATTTGCACGAACGATGATTCAACTCAAGAGACAAAACTCCATACTGGGTTATTTCGTTCAGAAACCGGATTACATATCCGGTGTGATAATTGTCTACAGTGGAATTTTTTCGCCCAAAAGAAGAGTAAGAATAGTGGCCCTTCTCATATTCTGAAACAGTATGAGAAACTGCTTTTTCAATAAAGCGCTGCGAGTGAAAGTTGGAATCTACTTGCGAACTTCTCGCCAGCATAAGAGCCATCATAATATTAGCATTATGGACAAAATAATTGAACTTCGGAATGTAGCGAAAGCAGATTCCATTGGGAACAACAGAGAAATGGAACACAGCAAAAGCGGAACCGCAGGCTTTAATGAATAAAGGAATGTATTGAGACTGCCCTTCTTTTATTAGTTTCCAAAATAAGTTTAAAACAAAAAACGATGTAACTAAATTCGGTGTAGGAAAAGGAACTTTGTGGTCCGAGATTCGATACGGAATATCGTGCGACCATAGGTCACTTGATAACTTTTGTTTTAATATGCTATCGACTAGTCGCTGACGCTCCGCTGTATACTGCTTACCAAAAAGGTTAGTTGCTGCTAGAGAATCGCCTTTTACAAAACATTTCTTGGTCGTGACCAGGCAAAGAGGCTTCTCAAAACCTTTTGCCAGTAGCCAACGCGAAATGCGGTAAGATGTGATATAACTCTTCTCACCGAAAGGAGCAAACGTTTCAGGTAACGAAAACTTGAGCGTTGAGGGATCGTACCCTTTCCCTCCCGTCTCTAAGTAGCGATCAAGCAATTCCCTCGAGATATTATGGCATTTAGAAAAAATAATTTGGTTAGGATCCAATTGTTAAGCCTCTTTGATGAAATTTCACGTGCAGTAACATGCACAAAATCAGGAACATGTAGGCGGATATGCTAATTCCGACGAAGACTAAGTAAAAATTCTGAATATTCCCATGATAATAAAACTCAAAAAATATATAAAGAGACAGAAAACGAAGCACCTCCCATGAACAGTAAAATTTTTCATAACCATAAGCTACGAAGTACTTAAACGCAGGAGCTGCTATCACCTGAAAACAACATAAAACAACCAAGGTTCTAATAGTAACAACTACTCCACTCCATTCCGGACCGAGTATAAGAGTGATACAAGGTGCGAGAATATAAATCGCCAAGCTTGAACTGAGTCCAAGGAAAAACAGGACGAAGAGTAAAGCCATCACCTTATCCGGTGTAATGTCTCCATTCTTCCGATTAATCGCACTGGATACCTTCTGGTATAAGGTATCTGCGAAACTTAATCCAAAGACCATTGCAGGTATCCCCAAAACTCTGAGAGAAAATGTGAAGAAGCCGAGTTCACTTAGCGGATAATGGTGCTCAATATATCCTATGATGTATATAATACCCCCCTGGTTAGCGATTACTGAAATGAAAATAAAAACAGATAATTTGACTCGAGACAGGTATTTAAAGGCCAAAAAACGATCAAGAACCAGATAACGACTAAGTTGTTTTTTAGTTCGCCATAAATAAACTCCTAGGACGGCTAGCTGTGAAAGTAAAAAACTGGCAACTAACCAAGAAATCTTCCTGCCAAAGAGATGGAATGAAAGGATAGCAAAAATAAAAAATAGAGATGCTTGGGCTATTTTTGTCAGCGAAAGTATTGGAAAATCTTGCAGTCGCAGGCAATATTGCGCCAGAAAGAGATTAGAAATCAAGAATAAGCATGAAAGAAGCTTAATTGCATAATTGATGCCGTCACTGGGGTTAAAATCACTTAAAGCCCAGCGAGATAAAAATAGAATTGCTATTAAAGTGGCGGATAAAAACAGCCCTAATAACACATGCTTTGTTGCAACCTCATCGCTAGGTAATTTGACAACTAGAATGTCCATCTTGAAACTAATCAATGAGGCAGTGAAAATTGTTACTTTCAAAAATTCTGAATACAATCCATATATCTCTGGGCCGTAAAAGCCTGCAAGAAACGGTTGCAATATAAGGGTTACTACCTGTGCTCCCGCGTTTCCAAAAACGAGTAAGGAGATAGCCCGATTGGTTTTCAACTTGAACTTTCTAACAGCTTAATTTTTGGGTGTATCAAATTGTCACTCAATATTCTCGCGGTTCCAACAATAGTGCGAAAATCAAAAAATCTAAACCGATAGAACGGCTTGTATTACAGAATTTAATTGCGCTTTGGAAAGCTCGGGGAAAATAGGTATACTCAAACATTCCTTGGAAAGAAATTCAGAAATAGGACATGCCTGCGGAGATAGCTCACTGAAGCATTCCTGCTGGTGCATTGGCACAGGATAGTAAATTTCACAGCCGATTTCCTGCTCGACCAAGTGCGCCTTGAGCGCGTCACGGCGACCTTCACCATGGACTCGAAGGGTAAACTGGTTCCAGATATGCCCGTTATGCTCGTAGACAACCGGAAGGGTAATCTTGGGCTCTGTAGGCTGCGCTTTTGCCTCTGGGCAGCAGCAGTCGCTTTCTTTTGCCTGGACAAACCCGTCATGCTTGAGGAATTCCTCGAGGTAATAAGCCGCATTAGAACGACGGTTTTCTGTAAACCGTTCGTAATGAGGCAACTTAATGGAAAGCATGGCGGCTTGGATGGGATCTAAACGGAAGTTTCCCCCGACAAACTTGTGAAAATATTTCGGTTTAGAGCCATGACCTCTCAGGATCTTAGCGAGGTTATACAGCTCCTCATCATTGGTTACGAGCATCCCACCGTCACCAAAGCCACCGAGGTTTTTGGAGGGGAAAAAGCTGAAGGTTCCGAAATCGCCAATGCC
>ENA-ORXR01005104-ORXR01005104.1-marine-metagenome-genome-assembly--contig:-NODE-5104-length-10608-cov-5.102649_pt1 | contig 10608 bp, 8 predicted proteins | sample MGYA00237866_ERZ511479 | MGnify/ENA metagenome assembly ERZ511479 | reverse complement strand
GTGATACCTATGCGTTGGAAGGACTGATTAACTAATCACTAATCAACTGTTCTTATTCTCTTGAAAAAAATTAACAATTTGAAATACATACTAATTTAGTACCCGAACCACTAGGGGTAATTTTCACTAAAGTATTAAATTTTATGGTCAAGTAGTAGTTTTTGTAGAATAGCTCGGTCGGCGGCTTCCGCTTCGACGGACTTTTTAGCGTCATTTTTTAACATAAATAGAATACGTTTTACTTTTGATATGGTATCGTCAATCAGATGAATGGTCATTTTTATTTCCTTGTGTAGTACCCAATCCGTAATCAAACCGTCGTAGAATTCTTCTAAAAATTCAGAAATTCGATCCACAAACTGATCGTAATTGAGCTGATAATGGGTACTGACGTCCGAAAGCTCCTGAATAAAATTATCTAACTTTCCGTTGACTTTACTAATTTCTGCCAGTAAGTTGTTGATAAAATTTTTTTGTTTATAAGATAGGGTAGAGGCGTGGGCGGAGGAGATTTGAGATTGCCATGGACCCATCACCAACAAAGCTTTTTTTAATTTATTCAATTCTTTGTTGGCCACCAAACCCGCATCTACGGCTTCCTTAATTTCTTTACGCATACTTTGATCGGCTCGGATATTCGTTTCGATATGGATAATTTTTTTGGCCAGACCTTTATTGCGGTGCTTAAGTTGTTGTTTTTTATTTAACAATAATTTTTTAAAAGTTGCGTCTACGTTGCGTAAAGAGATAAGCTTCTTTTGTAAAATGTCTAATTGATATTTATTAACTGCAATTTTTTTCTTTTCTTCCTGGTGACGCAGGATATACATCAGATAATTTTGTCGTTCCCGTTCGACCTGTTGCTTTTTGTCACCAAGTATTTTAATAAAAATTTTACGCAACGGTTGTGCCGCTAAATTTTCCAATGCCTCGATAGCGTCCGCACTTTTATTAATTTGAATTTCCAGCAAAGCCAGGGCCTTCGTTTGTTTACTTAATCGGTCTTCCAATCCTGCCAAATGAATAACGATCTTCTCTCGTATCATCTTCTGATCGTACGCTTCTTGTAAGTCCTGATCGAGATTTTTCATGGTAAATGTTAAAGTTTAATACAAATGAAGTGGAGATTTTCAAAAATACGAAAACCCGACAATATTTTTTTGTTTGAAATAGTTTGTTATCCGGCTACAAAACGCAAGACCGACCACTCCTCATTCCTTAATCACTTAAAAGAGACGAATAAAAACAAACACCTACTTCACCAATTCACCGTGTTATGCGTTTTTTTGTTATGCTATTCCTTACCCAGCTGGCCTCGCCCGTTGGACTTTGGGCTCAATCTGATTTTCAAAAAGAAATCAAAAAAGTTATCCTCATTGCGAGTACCACCGAAGCAATCCTGCCTGCCAATACCGAGCTGGAAAACTACGTTCTCGAAAATGGAATGCTAACCCTACGATTAAATATTTCCTACGATTTTTTAACCGATGAACTCGACGAAGACATTCACGAGGAACTGGTAGTAGCTGCCAGATTATCTCAAACAGAAGATGATTTACAATATTTGCTGGTAGATGGTTATGACCGCATGGATCGCTCGCTGGCCATCAACGTGTAGAGTGCCAAACCCAATTATGCACCATTGGGAAATACCAAAAGGTTGCCGCTGGAGCGGATGAACGATCGCTCCTATGCGGTAGAACACGCAGAAGCGCTGGCGGCTAGTGGAATTGCATTTGACGGCATGACCAACGAAGCCCTCGTTGACCGTCCCATTAATTTAAAAAATTATAATGGAATTACCTGGTTTTTGGGACGAGAATCAACCGATAATCTGACACTCAGTTTGGCGGAACAAAGTCTCCTTGCACGTTACCTGGACCAGGGCGGAAACCTCTTCATCTCCGGATCAGAACTGGCTTATCACCTTGACCATAAAAAAGGTGGCCGTGATTTTTTTAGAAAAAATTTTCAAACAGCATACGCGGGGGACAACGCAGAAAGTCAACATTTTACCGCCAGTTTTATTTCTTCCAATAAATTAACAGGAAATTTTCTACCACTCGGCTGGAATGATTATCCGGTACATTCCCCCGACTATCTAATGCCACGGGGCAGTCAGGCGATCCTAAAATACGACAATGGCAAAACGGGTGGGATAGCGATTCGAAAAAAATATGGATTGGTCTATCTCGCGATTCCTTTTGAGTCGGTAAGCGGAGAAGGGGAGCGGTCGGCACTGATGCGAGCCATTGTAGGGTTTTTACATGGGGAAGGTTATTTGGAGCAGGAGCGGTTGTTGATTTTGAAGGAGTAGGGGGTAGCAAGGTATCTGTTGAATCTTATCTTATTAATACTACTTGTTTTTAACAAGAGAAAGATTTTTTTTGCTGATTTGTTTTTTTTACTATCTTGGCGTCAAGAATAGTTTCATGCTATTCACTTTTATACACTGTACAAGGTTTTGTTTTATTAATTTGAAAGACAGGTGTCTTTCTGTAACTCCCTTATGTGTATGAACACCAATCTGCTCACGTTTTCCTTCTTTCCATTTTATTTTATTGTAGGGATACATTCGGGATTTACACTCCTTTTTAAAAATTTATCCATTTATCCATTTATCTATAATATGTAAAATTGAAATTATGAAAAAAATGAATCTATTTAGAAATTACGTTACGTGCTTATGCTTATTAGGCATGATCCTTCCGCTCTATAGTCAGAGTCCACCAATTCTACAACCTGGTGACGATACGTACTACGAAATTTATGACCGACTAGATGCTTATTATGTACCAGGGAGTTCTAGTTTGACGTCAGTTAGCGAGAACGATGATGTAGATAATTTTTACAAATGGGCGCAATATTGGAAATTTCGAATGGATTCGAATGGAAAGATTGGCGGTGGAAATCAAATTTTAGCAAGAGAAATCAGAATGGGATTTGAGCCGCTCTGCAAAGTTGAAACAGATGTTGATGAAGGAATAGTATGGAAAAATTTAGGACCTTTTAATTCTGATAACACTACCGGACAAAATAATTTTTGTGGTGGTGGACCTTTAAGAACTCAGAATCAGGGAAGACTGGATGCAATCAGTGTCCATCCTGACGATCCGAATCGGATATTAGTTGGTGGAGCTAATGGTGGTATCTGGAAAACAGAAGACGGAGGAGGCAACTGGAGAAACACCACCGTAGAAAATGGATTTACAATTGTTGGAATGAGAGATATTATTCGGCACCCTGTGGATCCGAGAATAGTATATGCCGCTACGGGAGGTTCCATTGGATTATGGGATTTGAATGGAAGTTTTCCGCATAATTATGGGATTGGTGTAATCCGATCCGTAGACGATGGTGATACTTGGGATCTAATGCCATATCGAAGCAATGCTTATGCGCTAAACAATAAAGTTATATCTTTAGCAATTGATCCAACGAGTAGTTTGGGGCAAACAACTATTTACGGTCATGCGGAAAGTGGACAGATGCTATCTTTTAGTGGAGCTGCTGACGGACCAGAACCGTGGGGATTTGTTTTTCAAGAATGCGAAGAAATTGTTGAGATTGATGGCGTTCCTGTTGAGGTTGGTCTTGATTGGTTTAGAGCCATAAATGATGTAGAAGTTGAGAACGATGAACGATGGAACTGTTTGGTTTAGTGCAAGGCCAACCCACTTTCCTGATAATGAATATTATGTTTATCGTATGGGACCAAATGATGAATGTCCGGTACGACTTCCTTTGTTTCCTGCACCTGGTCAAGTATTTGGAAATTACCCGAACTGCAATCCCAATGAACCACATATTGCATTAATAGACATTGAGTTGGTAGCTCCAGTTCCGTCTGAACCGCAAAATCGAATTGTAGTGATGGTCAAGTACGTTGAACTTGCTGGCAATTGTAGTAGTTCGAGAAATTATCCAATTTTCTTTCATTCGGATGATGGGGGAGATACTTGGGACATGGCTGGTCCACTACCGGCGGATGATTTAGATTTAGAAGTAACTACGGTTGCTACCAGAAGTTTTGCAGTTAGCAAATATAATCCAGATGTCCTTTATTTAAATATTGGTACTTGTATCCAAAAGTCAGAAGATGGTGGTGTGACTTTTTCTCCAATGAATAGCATAGAAAGTCACGTAGATCTTCGATTTGTACAGGTCTATGATGGTGATATGACTGGAGATTTAGCGGGATTAAATGATCAGGTTTATATTGCAACTGATGGAGGTATTTCAAAAACAGAAATTAGAGCCGATGGGCAAGTACATTTAAAAGACATTACCGGAGAGGGGATGGCCTGTACGAATAATTTTGGACTGGGTATCACCGAAAAAAATAGCGACCTTATTTTTACGGGCGCACAGGATGGAAGTATTAATTTCTATAACGAAGGAGAATGGTTCGAAACAACACCAGGGGGAGATAATGGAGATGCGCTAATAAGAATTGATGATATAACCGGGGAAATTAGGGTTTTTCAGGAATCACAGAATTACTTTTATGAGGGAGAAATTAATGGCACGGGAACTAATGTGGATCATGGACCAAGGATAATAATTTCAGAACATTTTCCTACCCTTCCTGCTCCTGATGACTATCCAGATAGAACTCGCTGGACACCACTCATTTTCAACAGTGACAAAACTGAAATGTTTGGTGTCTCAAAGGGATTATATACTTCTACTGATGATGGAAATACCTGGACTCCGATAGCTACAGGTCTTGAGGTGGCCGAAAAGCTTAATCTTGGCACAGGAAGAACCCGTCTCGGAAATATTGGTATGTCATCTGGTGATGACAACGTTATCTACTTTTGTAAAGCTGGTTTTTTTTATGATACTAGTGCACCCTTAAGTCTCGGTAACTCTGGTGGAATGTTTAGGGTAACCCGTGACGATATAAATAGTGATTGGGAAGAAGTGGAATTACTCAACCTTGATTTAGATCTTGGCGTCCCCATCTCCGACATCGCCGTAGATCCCGACAACTCCGATATTGTCTGGATTACGCTGGGTAGCTTTGTCGAAGGAAGAAAAGTTTATAAAAGTGAAAATGGCGGCGTTTCCTGGACCAACGAATCTGGATGTCTGCCCAATGTCCCTTTTAGTTCCATTATTTGTCAGGGAGGAGGCAGTGATCAGATTTATGCGGGCAGTGATTTTGGTTTATACTATAAAGATAATACCTTAGGAGAAGGGGAGACTGGAGACTGGATATTTTACGCAGATGGACCACGTGCCTTAATTTCAGATATGGAAATCAATCGTTGTGCTAATAAAATTGTGGTAGCTACCATGGGCCTTGGCCTCTGGGAGGTTGATTTAGTGAAGGGCGCTCCCACGGTTATTGCTGAAAATACTTCTTCAACCTGGGATACAGATCGATCATTATACGGTGATCTGATCATCGAAGATGGTGCCACCCTGGCCATTAACAATTCTATCATCAGTATCAGTCGCCTGGTCAATATTATTGTTGAACAAGGTGGTACCCTCGTCATCAATAACAGCACCTTAACCAACGGCTGTGGTGACCTCTGGGAAGGCATCGACGTATGGGGGAATGCCAGCCAGCACCAGTTTGCCCAGAGTGGCAGCTATTTGCAGGGAAGACTGGAAGTAAAAAATAATTCTATCATCGAATATGCGCGTACCGCGGTTAAACTGGCCAAAGACGACGACGAAGAAAACCTCTTTACCGGAGGGATCATCAATGCGAATAATGCGACCTTCCGAAATAACCAGACGGGAATTCGTTTTAATCCTTTCACCAATACGGTACCTGCTCCCAATGCACCCGTTTTTGGCAATGCCAGTTCGATCACCGATTGCACTTTTATAACGGATGAACCACTTCCCGAAGGTCTAAATCCCATCGCTTTTATCTCGCTTTGGGGCGTAGATGATATTCCCATTGCTCGATCAAATTTTAGTAATGAATCTGCGGCTGCCAATACGACCGCCGCTCTAGGTAAGGGAATCTATGCTCAGGATGCCAGTTTTATTGTTTCTGGTGGCGAAAATGTCGAATCTACTTTTACCAATCTCTCCCACGGCGTACACGCGCAATCGGCTAAATCGATGCGTAATTTTACGGTCGATTACGTAAATTTTGAAAATTGCAATAATGGCGTATACTTCTCCGCCGTTAACTTTGCGAAAATTACCCGCTCTTTCTTTAATTTTGGAAATACTCCCAACGGCGCAGCGAGAACCTACGGAATTGTCAACGAAAGCTCTACCGGTTTTCAAATCGAGGAAAATGAGTTTTCCACCGTCCAGGAAGTAAACAGTAGTACGATCGGTACGCTGATGGCCTTTACGGGTATTGACAATAACCAAATCTATAATAACAAATTTACGGGACTTAATTACGCCAACTGGGCCATCGGTGACAATGCCGCTTCGGGCTTTGGTGACGGAGAAAATACGGGACTACTGTATCAATGTAATACCCAAAATAATTCTTTAGAATATGATATCAACGTCTTGTACGGTAGGGGAATTCGGGTTTTGCAGGGGAGTGTCGATCAATTTTTGAATTACTTCCCGGCTCGAAATACTTTTTCTAATACCGGGAATAATACCTGGAGCGATATTGCGGTTATTGGAGGAAGTACGAATAATATGAATTATGTGTATGGACCGGGAGCGAGTGAAGAGCCTTTGTTTGTGACTAGTAGTAAAGTAAATAAAACACAGTCTAATACAAACAATACAGACGGTTGCCAAAGCAGTTTTGGAAAACCAAATGAGAAAGAGGTCAAAAAAACGGAATACAACGGAACCAACGAAAAGTATACGACCAGAAAACAATCCTATAGCGAAAGGGTGGACAACGGAAATACGGAGTATTTTTTAAACCAGATTACCATAGTAAATCCTAATAATCAAAATTTGAAAAATCAACTCCTGGCCGCATCTCCCTACGTATCTACGGAGGTACTGGAAAAAATCGTAGAAACGGGCGCTTTTACCCAATCCTCTTTATATAGTATCCTCAAGGCCAATCCGGACGCCGTCAGACAATCCGGTTTACTCGAAGTTTCTTCGGTACCGTCTAGTTTAAATACTGCTCAGTTTCAAGAACTGGAACAGAACGCAGGAAATATGACCGAGCGGGGAGAAATGGAGCTTTTATTGACAAGTTTAAAAGCAGAAAAAGACCGGTACGCCAATGAGTTGGTCCATATTTACCTAGAGGAGGAGCGAAACTCAGCAGTCAATCAGGAAATAGTGTCCTGGTTAGAGACGACGGAATCGCTCGCCACGACCTATGCCAAAGTGGATTTATTATTTGAAACGGGGGCCAGAACGGAAGCACGGAATTTATTCCTAACGGTGCCGCAACTTTTTAGTCTTAACGTGGAAGAAAACCTGGAATATCAGGATCTAAGAACGTTATACCAATTGCTTTATCAGCTACCCGCTAACGCTCGTAACGAAGCCTATTTTACAGAGTCGGAATATGAAACAGTAGATGGACTAGCGGTTAGTGGCAATGGTAAAGCCAGGAGCAAGGCCAGAAACATCATGGAATTTTTCTATGGAAAGATTTACCCACTGGAGTTTCCCGAACAAGCCAACTTAAATGAAACTCCGACGGAAAACAATTTGGAGGAAATCGAGAATTTACGAGAATCTGATAATCTCTTATCTCTAGTTACGGTGTCTCCTAATCCCGCTAGTACGGTGATCAATATCCGATATTTATCTCCTTCTCTTTATGGAAATCAAGGTGAAATATTAGTAATTAGTTTTTATGGCCAAACCCTTTTCCAAGAATCTATTGATGCTAAAGAAAAGAATATTTCTCTTAACGTTGAGTCTTGGCCGTCGGGAATGTATTATTGTATTTATAAATCTAGTAGTAAAAAGAAACGATTAATTCCGTTTTTTATAAATCATTAATTATAGAAAATTCAGGTGGTTGACTTGTGATAGTCAGCTATCTGATTTTTATTTTAAAAATGTGAAAATGAAGAATATTTTACTAATGTTTTTTTTATTACAATCCTATTTCTCAATAGGTCAAGTTTTTAATAATCGGTATATACTTGATCAAACAGCAGTTGCTTTTTATGACATATTTGCATTTAATGATACTTTAATTACTATCGGTTTTGGGGCCACATTTTACTTTCCTTTTCCAGCAAAAATGATGATTACTACCATCAATAATAGCGGTGTTAGATTAATAGATGAAGTGGTGATTCAAGATTCTTTAACTGAATATAATAATCGATTTAATAATGCTAGTATATCCGGGAAAAGAATCCTTGTAGTTGGTGGTGGCGGTGGCGGATTAGCTAACAGATTTGGCTGGTATGCGAGTTATAATCTAGATACTGGTCTGGAATGGTTTAGAGAATTTGAACCGATTGAGAATGCTCAACAGGTCATTTATAATTCTATAATTTTACCAAATGATCATATAATTTTAATAAGAGCGGATTTATTACCAACAGAAGAAGAGATAACTTCTACCGTATGGGAAGTAGACGCTCAAGGCGAAACCCTCTGGGAAAGCAGCTTCGGCAGCGGAGGCATCAATCACCGTCCGGGGCGGATCATAGCCCTCAGTGATTCTACCTATTTGATTGGGTTGGAGAAGTATTCCAGTACAGGAACGAGTATACGAACCCTACTAATTGAGATAGATCAGGTAGGTAATGTTTTGTCTACCTGGGAAGACACCAATCCACGGACTTTCGCCCCTCGGCAAATGATTCCGATAGCAGATGGTGGGCTAATTTATGCCAGTCGATTTCTGGTAGAGTTAGGGGTCTCTGCTCAGGGTTATATCGTCCGTCAAGATGCGGATCAAAATATATTATGGACTTTAAAAACAGGTACTCCAAATTTAAATACGGACCTCCATAATCTGATAAAAACGGCAGACGGAAATTATATTGCCGTCGGCAGTAACTACGATAGTATTGCGGTGGAAGACGCCTGGATACAAACCGGTTACCTTGTTAAGTTTGACGAAGCAGGTACGATAATATGGGAAAAGCAATATTACGGTACTTTCGGAGGACAACATAAAAACGAGTTCTATGATATTGTAGAAATGGCGGATAGCAGTCTGGTCTTATGTGGAGAATCGACCAATTTTTCTGAGGATTTTCCCCAACGGGGCTGGCTGGTCAGCCTGGACAAAAACGGCAATCTGGATTCTATGACCGTAGATGTCAAGATGGTGGAGACGCGGTCGGAAGTATCGCTGATGGCCTATCCCAATCCGGCCGATGATTTTCTGACCCTGGAGCTAACGAACGAAAATATCGAGCAGGTGGAATTGTATTCCTTGACGGGACAGTTGGTGCGGAGTGAGGTGGTTCGTGGTAGTCGGGTGGAGATATCGGTGGGAGATTTACCGGCGGGTGTTTATTCGGTGCTGGTGAATGGGCGGTATGGGAAGAGAGTTTTGGTGTTTTGAGTTTTGGGTTTTTGAGTAGTGTTACTCCGTTACTCCGTTTCCTAAACCTATCTACGTATTGAGGGGATGGTTTAGGAAACGTTATCTAAAAGCGAACTTAATATTTTAGAAATACTGCGGGGCCGTTCAATAATTTGTATCTTCTCTCTTACGATAGCATTGCGTAGCAAGAGACTAATTAACAAATTTACTGATTAACATTTAGTTATAAATGCTAAATTTTAATTATTCAAATTGAAGTAATTGATTAGACACAGTTAAATGAACATTCCCGGGATGGTTTAGGAAACGTTGATTAGTAGGAGTTCTTCTTCTAGATGTTTTTCCTCTAGAAGTCCGTTCTATGACACTTACTACTGAACATGTTTTTACTGTTAGCTGTTTAAAAAATACAAACTGATTTGAAGTTGTTTAAAAAGAAACCAACCATTTAAAAACCTTATCCTGGTTTTGGCGCATTGCCGAATCCATTGGCAACAAACTTATAAATATGAAAATGACCATCTGTTTTATCAGTCTGTTTATTATTGGCCTGGTTGCCTGCAATAATCCGCAAGGATCTGCCATTTCTCAGGATAATAATTCTGGGCAGACCGGTACCGCAACTACTGTCGCGCAAACTGATCCAATTAAAAAAATTACCAAAACCGCCGAAGAGTGGAAAGCCGAACTTACACCCGAAGAATTCACGATCCTCCGCGAAGCAGGAACGGAACGCGCTTTCACCGGAGACCTTTTAAAAAACAAAAAAGAAGGAGTCTACACTTGCGCAGGTTGTCAATTACCCTTATTCGACTCGGCGACCAAGTTTGATTCCGGTACCGGATGGCCAAGTTATTTTCAGCCGGTTAACGAGGTAAATGTGGCAGAGAAAAAAGACAATAAGTATGGTTGGAATAGAGTAGAGGTGCTTTGCGCTCGTTGCGACGGCCACCTCGGCCACGTATTTGACGATGGCCCCAAACCAACGGGATTACGCTACTGTATCAATTCCGCTTCGCTTGATTTTGTGGAAAACTAGTGGGTCGGGTACTGAATTAGTATGTATTTCAAATTATTAATTTTTTCTGGACATTAAGAACAATGATTAGTGATTAGTTAATCGGTCCTTCCAACGCATAGGTGTCGCCCTCTAAAGTATTTGTAAAACTTAAAAAAGA
>ENA-ORXR01005100-ORXR01005100.1-marine-metagenome-genome-assembly--contig:-NODE-5100-length-10612-cov-3.358140_pt1 | contig 10612 bp, 10 predicted proteins | sample MGYA00237866_ERZ511479 | MGnify/ENA metagenome assembly ERZ511479 | reverse complement strand
CCAAGGTGCACCTGAGCATGAACCGCGCTCGTGCGGCTCGCAAGATCGTGTCAGTCACCAAGGGCGGCTGGGTACCCGTTGCACCTGAATACCGAGACGCCGGTGCGCCACCACCGCTGCTCTATATCGATCAGCTGATGCGCCACCTCGGCCACCCACACTACGTCGGCTTGTTGTCAGCGGCCAGGATCCACGGAGCATCACACCAAGCCCCGATGGTTGTTCAAGTCGTCACCCCGGCGCGACTTCGAGACCGCACTATCGGGTCGAGCCGTATCCAGTACATCCGCCGCGCCAACGCTGCCGACCGGCCGACCCAGCAGCACAATGTGTCAACTGGCCGAGTCACGATCTCCACGGTCGAGACCACGATCCTCGATCTCGTCGAAGCACCAGACTTGGCAGCCGGACTCGGTAACGTCGCCACCATCATCGGCGACCTGGCACTCGATCAGCTCATTGATCCCAAAGCAATCGCCAAGGCTGCCGCCCTTTACCCCACAACCGTGGCGCAACGAGCCGGCTATCTCATCGAGCATATGTGCAGCGCATCCCGGGCCGCCCCGATTGACCTTGACCGCCTTGCCGCCGATATTGCCCGCACCGACTACACGAGCCTCGACCTGCGCTCCCCCGCTGACGGCGACCGGAACGAGCAATGGCGAATCATCATCAACACCGCCGTGGAGCATGACCTGTGATCACCGACGCCGACATCCGCCACTGGCGCACCCAAGTTCCATGGATCGACGCAGACAACGTTGAACAAGACCTACTGTTGTCACGGCTGATCATTGAGATCGCCAACCACCCACTACTCGGCAAAGAACTTGTCTTCCGGGGCGGCACCTGCTTCCACAAACTCTGGCTCGACCGCCCCTGGCGCTATAGCGAAGACCTCGACTACGTTCGCACCACCAGCGGCGGAATCGGCGACATCCTCAACGCCGTTCGCGATATCGCCGCCGCCATCGGCTTCGACCGAGCCACATCGCTGAATCGATCGAGTACCCCCGGATGGGTATAGAACCAGCGTTCATCGGCTCCCGAATCGAGCCGACGAGCGATAGCGCCAAGCCATTCGGCGAGCCGCTTCCTTGCCCGCGAGCGGTCGACCGGTGAGAGTTGTGGGTCCCTCCCATCTGCCAGGGCGAGTACCGCCCACGCCGACGCAGCGCTCCAACGACGCCCGGCCTCGGGGCGCCGATCACAATGACATACAGTCAGACACCGACGCAACCAGCTCAGCCCCCAGCGGCGAGCTCTGCAGTGCCGTTGGATCTGTCGCCAGCTGATTGTTCAGCTCGACAAAGGCTGCGAAGTCAACGCCACTGACAGGGTCAGACAGTCTGTCGAAGCTGCACTGGCAAATCCGGCTGGAGTCTTCCTGTAGCTCCGTATCGGCAAGCCCGGCCTCACAACCTTCCAGGTAATTCATCTCGATGCCGCTCGTCCAAGCAGATGGAATCGTCGTGGAGGTCGGGACAGGCTCAGGCGTCGCCGTCGGTGCCGGGGCGACTGTCGGCGATTGGGCTTCAGGAAGCGCCGGGTTAGCCGTGCATGCCGCCAACAAGATCGATATGAAAACGACTACCACCGAGATCAGCTCGGGCGTGAATGCCTTAGCGCGAGAACGGCACATCGAGGCCCCCGATTGCAGGGATGACTTCGTCTGTAGCGCTGATGGTCTTATTCGCCACGTTCGTAGTGTACGTAGTCAAACGCCTTCGGTCCCACCGCGTTCGTCGAGGGCACTACTCCCCGGGGCAAGCGGTGCGCTCGGATTCGATTGGTTCCTCCGGCAGCTATTGTTATGCGAGTGGGTCTCGACGAGAACAAGGTTCGTCTCGTGGCAGACTCCAGTGTGAGCGCATTGGATGCTCTCGAAGCCGAAGTTCACTTGGTCGATGCGCGTTGTTCATCGGACTACGCAAGTCGGCGATCTCGCCTGCGAGCGCTCGATGACCAGGCAAAGCTGTTCGGTCCCCCGGCCAATCGACTCCGATGTGAGATCGGCAAACGTTTGGCGACGATGTCGGCGTATGTCGGCGACCTAGTCACGCTGCGCGACTGGGCCGAGGTCTCTATTGCTTGGGCAGAGACCGTTGACGAGTGGGGGTACTGCGCCGAACAATACGCAATGCTCGCGGTGTCTCCATTGGGTTCACCCAACCCCGGGCGCATCGACGCCCTCATCCGGGCCCACGAGATCCGCTCAACGAAGGAGATGAATGACGAACAGGGCAGCGCAGTCGACAACGCCATAGGTGCAGCATTCTCCAACCTCGGACTGTTCGAAGAAGCCCAGCAACGCTGGCAATGGAGCCTTGATCGCTACCACGAGAAGCCGTATCTCGGGGTCGGACTATGCGCACTCAATTTGAACGACATTCGTCTGTACTTGCTCGAGAATCCGCATTTGCGCGATGTCGACGATGTGCCACCAGCATCCACGCTCGAGCGGATCGATCGAACCAACGACATCCTCCGACAGAATCCGCATTGTTCCAGTGACGTCGTCGCCGCATTCCGCTGCCGGGCCAGTCTCCTTCGAGGAGACGTCGAGAGAGCAGGTTGGGCGCTTGATAACGTCGGCCATCCCCTTACAAGCACCGTAAGTTGGGTGCAGGTTCTCTACGCAAAATCGAAGATGGCACAAGCCACCGACGACGTGGAAACTTTTGTCGAGTTGACCGAGCTCTTAGTCGCTCACCTGGGCGAGCATCCCGTGTTCATCCACCTCGAAGGCGCGGCGCAACGACTGCGCCTCGACGCGCTCCTAGTCTCTGGCGATCTCGACCAAGCCAGCGCGCTGTTGAGAGAGCTCGACGGGCGAGAATCCAAGATCACCGCCGCCAAACTGGCCACGCTCTTCGAGTGGATACGTGTCCAATCAGAGCCCAGGATTCCACGCCTGCCCAACGCCACTTCGCCACGGGGGCGTGTCAGCCTCTGGGAGTTGCCGTAGGCAGAGGCACCGGCCTTCACGCCGGCGGGGACTGGTTGAAATAGCCAATGAGCCCTTCGAGCGCAGCCCTACTTTCGGGTTCCGACGAGGCTTGCAACGTTGCATTGCACCGCTGGAGCATCTTGGCCTTGCCACCGCCGCGGAAACTACGCGGTTGAGCCATGTTTGCCGTTTTGGCCACGTCGATACACCGCTGCAGCAACTGCGGGCTCAGCTTCGCTGTCTGCGGCACGAGAAGCTTGTTGATGGCGATGTGCACCGAGGTCGGTAGCGCCGCCGGGGCGTCAGGTCCGGAATATTCAGCCAGCACGTCATCGAGCCGGGCCATGACCAGCGGGCTGGCCAGCTGACGCACTTGCGGCACGAAGTCGATCGACCGGTTCGCGAGATGGGGAAGGATGCGATCGTTGGCGAGGTGTTCGGTCTGGTGAACGAAGGCTTCCCGGACTCGACCCGACGGGTGAGCACTGATTACCCACAGCAGATTTATCGGCCCGCGTTGCCTGACGGCCTCGACCTCGGATGGATCCAGGTTGGTCCACCGTTCGAATGGGCCCGAGACCTTCCTGATGGCGGTGTCGAGCTCGATGGGTAGACCGTGAAGCCGAATCTCCTCGGTGCTCGATCGGATCGATGCCACCCAGAGTTCTTCGGCCCGGTCGAGGTCGCGCAACGATTCGTCGGTGCGTCGCACGAACGCGGTGGCCCGGTCTTCAGTCGTCATAGATCGTCCCATGGTTGAGCCTCCCGGCCTAACGCCGAGGTTCGCGAGTCGAACGGCCATTCCAACAACCTCGATGCCAGTGACGACGTAGGTCGACGGCCTCATGCGGCACGGCGACGATGTGACCAACACCCGGTGAGATGTCGCGGTTGCACCCGGGGCAGAGATACGTCTTTGTCGCCTGATACGGCTGAACGAAGCTGGTCTCGGCGTCGGCCCAGAAGTCGAACGTGGTGCGTTTGGCCATTCCAGAACAGTCTGCCGTGCCGCCGGGCCTCTTCGTGAACTCGCAGTTCTACCTGCACAGATAGTGCGATCGACCCTGCTCGAGCATCCAATTCACGTGGATTATGTTCACGCGCTCCCAGATATCGCTCTTTGGCCGAAGGTTAAGGATGGGCACAGAACCACCAGCGGCTTGGCTTTCGCCACAAACTGCCCGCGCCCTGACCTCGGATCGAGACGCGAGCACGCCGGATGAAGCTGCCGTGATCGCAGCCGAAACAACGCGCATCTTTGCCGCAGGCCGCTGGACCGGACCCATTGGATGCGCTGCGACAACGGCAATCCTCGTCGCCAGCACGTGGGGAAGACTGCAAGCCACGACGCTGCTCGTCTGGGGTCTCGTGGCGCTCGCAACCTCGGCGGCAATGGCGCTGGCGTTCCTCCTTCCAGCCTCGACATGCCGCAGATCCGCCGAAGGAATCCCGCGGCTCTCGCTCTATTCTCACGCCGCGATCGGCGTTGTTTTCGGTTCGTTCCTCTGGCTCAACAACGCCACAGGTGACGAGACCGTCGTGTGGATCGTTGTTGCCCATCTCTTCGCGATCAGCGCGGGCGTCACAACCGGGCTCTCGGGCTTGAATTCGTTAAATCTACGCGTGATTGTCCCGTTGTGGGGCCTGGCTTCGACCGCGTTGATCTCGCGCGGTCACTGGGTCATGGGTGTTGGCGGGCTCACGTTTTTGCTCATTGCTGTGGCCGACCAGCACCGCACCGGCAGCGTCTGGCGCGAACTCGTTTTGCTGCGAATTCGCAAGTCGCGCACCGCCGAAGCAAACGCTTGGCGAGCCCGCCACGACGAGCTCACTGGGCTGCTGAATCGATCTGGTCTTCAGTACATGGTGGCGAGTCGCAGCGCCACCACCACGACAGCAATGTACATCGACCTCGATCACTTCAAGCAGGTGAACGACCGCTTCGGGCACCCAACTGGTGACGAACTCTTGCGTCAAGTCGCCAATCGCCTGTTGGATCTGCTCGGCGCATCGGGCTCTGTTGCCCGAATCGGTGGCGATGAGTTCTTTGTCGTGCTGGACATCATCGCCGACGACGCGCACGTCGAAGCGCTTGGACAACAGGTCATCGCCGCTCTCGAGGCACCGTTCACGATGAGCGGCGCGGGGGACGTCTGGATCTCGGCCAGCATTGGCTACACCACGCTGGCCGGTGACGAGGTCGATCCGTCACAAATCATGGTCGAAGCTGACCATGCGCTCTTGCAGTCCAAGCGCAACGGCAGGAGCCAGGTGACGAAATTCACGGCGGACCTCGAAGCCAAGCTCGCCTACCGCTCGGGCCTTGAATCGGGTCTTCGCAAGGCCATGCGTTCGGGCGGTCTCAGCGCCGCCGCGCAACCAATCTTTGATCTGCATACCGGCGAGGTCTACTGCGTGGAGCTCCTGGCGCGATGGCGGCTCGACTCCGGCGTCGATGTGCCTCCTGCCGACTTCGTACCACTCGCCGAAGAGGTCGGACTCATCGACGAGCTGACCTCGTTCATGCTCCACGAGGGAGGACGGCTTCTCGTAGCCTGGCGTTCGCACGAGCACCTGCGCAGAGCAAAGGTCAGTGTGAACGTGTCACCAGTGCAGGTCGCTCGCGGCAAACTCGCTGCGATGGTGGCAGAGGTAGTGGCAACCTACGAGATCCAGCCCCATCAACTGATGCTCGAACTGACCGAGTCCGAGACGTTGAGCGATCTTGCAGTGACCATCGAGCTATTCGAAGAACTACGCGACCTGGGCGTCGATCTCGCCGTCGACGACTTCGGCACCGGCTACTCATCGCTGGGCCACCTGCTCACCTTGCCGGTCTTTGCGGTCAAGATCGATCGGAGCGTGCTGGCATCGTTAAGCACCGATCCCCGCCATCAAGCCACGATAAAGGCGGTCCGCGACCTGGCAGCAGCGTTGGGCCAGGAGGTTATCGTCGAGGGTGTCGAGACCTCTCATCAGATTGTCGCCTTGCGTGACATGGGCATTCACATCGCCCAGGGGTACGGGCTCTGCCGGCCGACCGTGGCCGATGAGCTCGCGGAGAACCTGGACCTCGCCGCGTTCGACCACCCCAGCCGCCAATGGCCAGCCGATCAGGACCCAAGGCTTGATTCGGTGGCGCAGCTCGGCTAGCAAGGTCAGCGAAGAGCAACCAGTCGATCGTGCGGCAAGGCGTGCACGATGCGATCGCGATGACCAATCGTCGTCTCGGCGGCACACAAGGCATTCCAGATCGATTCCTCGACCGCCCCGGCGGTGGCGTCGAACAGCGGCGTCATTGCCGCAGCAGGCAGGGTGGTGACCACCGTTGGCTCGACCGCCAGGAGCGGGACAATGTTCCCGGTCGAGAAGGCGACTGGTCGCCCGTCGAGGCGCAGCAGGTCCCGGCTCCCATAGTTCGCTTGCACGAGCGCACCCACGGTGTAGGTGGCGCCAGCTACCAGGTGGCGTTCGGGTCGCGTTCCATCTCGGCTGCGACAAGCGTGTCGCGAACCAGCCCCACCTGGTGCGTATTCGTGATACCGATCGGACCGCTCAACAACCCCGACTCCGCGAGCCAGTGCGAGCCTGTCATCTCGCCGTTGCCGTTGAACGAGAAGAGGCCACCAAAGCACAGATCGGAGCGCGCCGCGACCGGCCGGGTGTTCACGATCGTCACGCCGGTCCGAGCGATCCGCGCGCCATCACGGATGACCGTTTGATGGCCAACCGACACACCGAGGACATCGGTAATGGCGTTGTTGTCGCCGATTGGATGGGTGCCGATGGTGAAGCCGAGATCTCTGAGCCGAGGCATCGCCCGAGACTACGCGAAAGCGGAGGCTTCAGCGCTCTACGGGCACGGCGTGGCCATGTTGTGTCCCCCATCGTCGTAGCGGGTGAACTGGCAGCCGTAGTCGCCCGAGGCAACCACGGCCGGATCCGTCACGATGTCACCGGCGGGACGAGGGCCCCCTTCGGCCCAGGCGATCAGCTCAGACATGCCTTCGATCATTTCGCCCGAGGTGAAACCGCAGTGGCTTACGCCCCGAATGGCCCGCTGCACCAGCAAGTCGCTGTTGCCCTGAGCTGCGGCCTCGTTGGCGTACACGACCTCGTTGTGGAACGGAACGAACAGGTCTCCCAGGTTGTGCAGTGAGAGCACTGGCATGTTCATATCTCCGGTCACCGACGGCGGGTTGGCAAGGCCGCGTAGTGATCGACCATTCCGTTCCTGGCTCACACGAGCGATGTTCTCATTGAGATCCGCTTCCACGGCGTTCGTTGCCGGGTCCAAATCGATCTGGTAGTCGACGTCGGTGTTGTCGATCACCACGCCGGGACGACCGGTGATGGTCCCGTCGCCCGTGCCCAAGTCCCACAGAAAGTTGCCGGGCACATCGCCACTCGGGATCGAGTTCCAGAACGTGAACGCCTCGTCGAAGTTCGGACGGTCGCCACCACTGCGCAGCTCGACCAACTGCTTGAACTGTTCGCCCGCTTCGGTCAGCGGAAGGTCGTTGAAGAGGAACCAGCTCGGACCGGGGTCCATGCCGAGAGCCTCTTTGATTGCAGGCACGTCGGCCGCGATGTAGTCGGCGTCGGCCGGGAATTGCGATTCGCCCAGGCCCAGCTGTTGACCAGCAACGTTGAAGTCCAGGAAGTAGTCGAACAACTCGTAGTCGCCGACGACACCGCACATCGGCATGGCGCCCGAGTAGGTATTGCCGTAACGCTCGGCGGAGACAGCAGTGATATGGCCCCCCATGGAATAACCAGCGATATAGACACTGTCGGGCTTACCCACCAGTCCGTTGAAGCGCTTGGCCAGACCGTGCGTGTCTTTGACACCTTGGCTCACGTTGTAGCTGTTCTTCGAGTACGTAGACATGGCCCATGCGTAACCTTCGTCCAGCATCCAGGCACGGAAGCCCTCGGGGAACTCGTCTTGGGGTTCGTTGAAGAAGAGCCGGGCGTCCTCACCACGAAACCCGTGCGCAAACATGATCAGATCGCCGTTCCAGTTGTCTGGCACCTCGACGCGATAGCCCGCGTTCTGGTGGATGCCCCACATCTGTTCGGCTGCACTGCCGGCAATCGCATCGAACGGCAGCGACGACTCGTCGACGTACCAGTCGGGCTCGTCTTGCTTTGCGTCCGCAGCCGTGGGCGGCACCAAAACCGCCAACAACATCACGATTGCCAGCAGTACAAGAACTCGTCGCATATCAGAACACTCCCCCGTCGACCGGGTCTGGCCGACTATCGAGTCCCAGGTCTAGCCCATTTGCGGTACCGGGGCATCAATCCGCGAGTCCAACATGGTGTTCTGTTGACTCAAGAATGCGCGTTATTGCTCATAGTGGAGAGGACGCATTTGACTTTGGGTGCGTGATCCCGTCACGATGAGTGCCGGTTACGGCACGGGCACTGATCACTTCGGGGGAAGAGTTCAGAGTGTCAGATCCAATTTTGGTTGTCCGCAATCTCAGGACCGAGTTCAAGACGCGCGCGGGCGTGGTCGAAGCGGTGAGTGACGTCAGCTTCGACGTTCAGCCGGGTGAGACCATGGCCTTGGTCGGCGAATCCGGGTCCGGGAAATCCGTGACCGCGCTCTCGATCATGCGGCTGCTCGACGACACCGGCCGTATCGCCCACGGCTCCGTGGAGTTCGAGGGAACCGACCTGGCGACGCTCGACGAGAAACGGATGCGAGCGATTCGGGGTCGCAAGATCGCCATGATCTTCCAGGACCCTTCTACATGTCTCGATCCGGTCTTCACCATCGAGAACCAGCTCACCGAAACGTTGAAAATCCACGACTACCCCAAGGCACGCCGGCGGGAGCGGGCGCTCGAGCTGTTGCGTCTGGTCCGCATGCCTGACCCGGAGACCCGCCTGCTCGCCTATCCCCATCAACTCTCCGGCGGCCAGCGCCAACGAGCCATGATTGCCATTGCCTTGGCCCTCGATCCACAACTCATCATCGCCGACGAACCCACCACCGCCCTCGACGTGACCGTGCAGGCCCAGATCCTGGATCTGCTGCGCGACCTGCAACGAGACACCGGCACCGCCATCGTATTCGTCACCCACGATCTCGGCGTCGTGGCCGAGATCGCCGACCGGGTCGTGGTCATGTACGCCGGCAAGGTCGTCGAGCAAGGCCCGGTTCGTTCGGTGCTTCGCGATCCGCAGAACCCCTACACGGCGGCGCTGCTGCGCTCGATGCCGGGTGCGGTTGCGGGCCGCGGTGATCGACTGACACCGATCGAGGGCGTGGTACCCAGCCTGTTCCAGATGCCCACGGGCTGCCGGTTTGCCCCTCGGTGCCGACATGCCTTCGAACATTGCGTCGACCACAACCCACCATTGGCCGAGATCACCTTCTTGCGAGAGAGCCGATGCTGGCTGCACGACCCCGAAGTCGCCGACGGGCGAACAATGCCGTCGCACCGAGAGCCGCAACCGATACTCGGCAAGGTCGTGTCGTGAGCACGGTGGACTATCTGGACCTGCGAAACGGTCAATCGTCGGATGCTGATGGTGAGCCGTTGCTGCAGGTCGAAGGGCTCGTCAAGCACTTCCCCATCGAGAAGGGCATCTTGCGCCGAACCGTCGGCCATGTCCGTGCCGTCGACGGAATCACGTTCGACGTAGCTCGCGGTGAGACCCTGGCACTGGTCGGCGAATCCGGGTGCGGCAAGACCACCACCGGCCGAGTGGTGCTGCGGCTCATCGAACCCACCGCCGGCAAGGTCCGATTCGACGGGCAAGACCTGTCCGAGCTGTCCGCCGACGAACTCCGCAAACTCCGGCGTCGCTGCCAGATCATCTTCCAGGACCCGTACTCGTCGCTCGACCCACGCTGGTCCACGGCCGACATCGTCGCCGAAGGGCTGACGATTCACGGCATGGGCGACCGCCAGCAGCGGCTGGACCGGGTGGTTGGCCTGCTCGAAAAGGTCGGTCTGTCCGCCGAGGACCTGGAGAAGTTCCCGCACCAGTTTTCGGGCGGGCAGCGCCAGCGAATCGGCATCGCCCGCGCGCTCGCGACGGATCCGGACCTGATCGTGTGTGACGAAGCGGTGTCAGCACTCGACGTTTCGGTGCAAGCCCAGGTGTTGAATCTGCTGCGTGATCTGCAGGTCGAGCTGGGCTTGTCCTATCTGTTCATCACGCATGATCTCAACGTGGTCCGTTATGTCGCCGACCGGGTCGCCGTCATGTACCTGGGCGAGATCGTGGAGCTGGCCGAAACCGAGACCTTGTTCACCGACCCCCAGCACCCCTACACCAAGTCGCTGCTCTCGGCCGTGCCGGTGGTCGACCCAGACGAGGCCGTCGGGCGAGAACGAGTGCACCTGCAGGGTGAAGTCCCGAGCCCGTCGAACCCACCGAGCGGTTGCCGCTTTCACACCCGCTGCCCCGTCGCCGTCGCCGAGTGCGCCCAGCACGACCCGCTGCTCGTATCGCTCGGCAAGAATCGCCAGGCGGCCGAGTGTGCCCAGTACACGCCCGAAGCCTTCGGGCTCGAAGCACATGTCGAGGAGAACACATGATCGAATACGCCGTCCGCCGCATCGCTTCGGGCGTGGTGGTGCTGTTCTTATTGGCGACGGCGCTCTTCTTCGTGATGCGCGCGGTCCCCGGCGACGTGGT
>ENA-ORXR01005099-ORXR01005099.1-marine-metagenome-genome-assembly--contig:-NODE-5099-length-10614-cov-11.152320_pt1 | contig 10614 bp, 6 predicted proteins | sample MGYA00237866_ERZ511479 | MGnify/ENA metagenome assembly ERZ511479 | reverse complement strand
TACGACCCCAGCCATTTTCTATTACAACAATTGGATTATCTACAATTTATTGATTTTTACCATGATTATATTAAAATTTTTCATGTAAAAGATGCAGAATTTAATCCGACAGGAAAAAGTGGCGTTTATGGTGGTTATCAGGGTTGGGCAGACCGTCCCGGCAGGTTTCGTTCATTGGGTGACGGGCAGACGGACTTTAAAGGCATTTTTTCGAAACTAATGCAATACGGTTACGATGGTTGGGCAGTGATGGAATGGGAATGTTGTCTCAAATCGCCCGAACAAGGCGCACGCGAAGGCGCACCGTTTATTCGAAGTTGTATCATAGAAGCGAGTGGAAAAGCTTTTGATGATTTTGCAAGTAGCGATGCTGACGAGGCATTAAATAAGAAAATTTTAGGGGTGTAAGAATGGTGTGATTGAAAATGTTTTATAGTATTCTGTATTGTGATTAATATGATCGTTTATTTTCTGCCCTGTTGAATGATTTTATTTTCTAAAAAAGTTGTAGAATACCCTTCTATAAATGGCAAAGAAAGTACCTTTCCACCACGCGCCAATACAATATCTGCCCCTACAATTTGTTCTGGTTGCCAATCGCCTCCCTTCACCAGAATGTCAGGCTGAATGGTCTCGATAAGTGTATAAGGCGTGTCCTCTTCAAAGACGATTATAGCATCGACAAACATCAAAGCAGCAAGGATGTGTGCGCGGTCTTTTTCGTTTTTAATCGGACGATGTGCGCCTTTGAGTCGCTTGACCGAAGCATCCGAATTTAGCCCGACAATGAGACAGTCCGCAAGGTCGGCTGCTTGAGCAAGATAGTGAATATGTCCATAGTGTAACAGGTCAAAACAACCATTCGTAAAGGTGATTTTTTGTTGTGCGACACGCCATTTTTGCACTTGCATTTGAATAGCATCAAGGGGGTAGATTTTTTGTTGTATTGCGTCATTTTTTTTCATAAAAAAAATAGTTCACGTCTGTTAGAGATGAAAAAATAACAGTGTGAAGATGTAACATTTATTGTTTTTCATCCCTTTTTTTCTGACCAATCACTCTATAAACTTCATAAACCAACCACTTCATAAACTCCTTTCTTTCTTTTTCGTCGCACAAAATACAAATAAATAAAAATGCGTTTAATTTTTTAACGGAATTGACCATTAATTGGGCAGCACTGTTAAGTGCAAAATATGGGTAGCTTTTTTGGGATAAAAATTTGTTTTGAGTGCCTCTATGTACTCCATATTACGAACCTAAAGGCTCGTTTGACGTATTTTTATTGAAAAACTCTACCAATATTCGACCTCTAACGAGGTCATATAACATTTTGCCCAATTAATGGTTAATTCCGTTGTTTTTTCATTCCTTAGAGCTATTTGTGTACTCTGCGCGTGTTTGGTTTCCGTGTCTTTCATGGGCTTAGTGGTTCAACTTATTTTTTCGATTTCACTCATCAATAGGCATAAAAATACATTATATATTCAAATTATCCAAAAGGATACGAAAAAGCCCTTCCGAATACTCGGAAGGGCTTGGTTTTCGTAGTCAATCTATTCGACATAGATTTATTAACGAATTCCTCTACTCCGCTTTTATAAATTTCTGAACCTCCGTCATCCATGCTCCACTTTGAATTTTGAGGAAATAGGTCGAACCGGCATGTAGCTTGTTCGTTTTGATTTCCACAAGATTCGCGCCTTCGGTTAAAGAAACTTCTTGTTGACTGACTGTTCTACCCAATTCATCATGAATGTATGCGGTTACATCATTCGCTGCATTAGGAACGGTCATTTGAATAAATAATATATCTTTGACAGGATTAGGATATACATCAGTGATGGTGACATCGCCTGCGCCAAAGCACTTCGATTTCACTGCACGAATACCTGAATAATCGTAAGTGCCGTCATTGTCCACAATCTTCAAACGGTAATAATTCACCGGTTTGATGTCTCTATCTGTATAATTGTATTTTGCTCCGGCAGCAAGATTGCCCGTAGCAATTATTTTTTCTATGGTCACGAAATTTGTACCGTCGTGGCTTCTTTCTACTATAAAATGATTAAAATTAGTCTCGGTCGCTGTTTCCCATTTTAGTTTGACAGAACAGTGATTGTCAAAGCCTGAAAACGATACCAATTCTACCGGTAATGGTTCTTCGCAATGCTGTGGGAATGAATCGGCATTGGTATAAAGGTCGGTAAACGGATTGTCATTGACCAAGAAATCATTGTCACCGCTGTCTGGATCAACGAGGTCAGACATTCCGTCGCAATCGCTATCTGTAAACGGTTCGCTGCCATCATCCGCACCACCGACGATACCATCGTCATCAAGGTCACGGTTTTGCGTATCAGCTTCTACGGTATCATAACAGTCGTCATCATCCGAATCCAAATCTAAGTGATTCAAACCGCCTGTACCGTCAGGATTAATGGCATTATTCGTCGCGTTAATCGCCGTGAGGCTTTCTTCTACGAGTTGGTTGCCGAGATTTTCGCTTGTACCGTCGTTGTCATTATCACCGTCATAAGCCGATGTCCAACCGTCACCATCCGGGTCATCGAAATTGTCAACATAGCCGTCATTATTAGCGTCAATACCACCAACTTCTACGAGGTCAGGCAAACCGTCATTATCACTGTCACTATCATCTAAATCCGCCAAGCCGTCACCGTCAAAATCACCAACTGGCATTGGTACACCGCCTTCTGTGGCATCATAAATCGCCGACCAGCCGTTGCCGTTTTCGGCAGGTGTGAAAGTGCCTGTACCCGGATTATAATCATCGACCATACCGTCACCATTTACGTCAGTACCACCTGCTTCGATGATGTCTGGAATGCCGTCATTATCACTATCCAAATCGCAAATGTCTGGAATTCCGTCACCGTCCATATCAACGAGTCCGTGAAGAATACCGCCATTGTCAGGATCAACGACATCAGGCAGACCATCGCCGTCCGTATCGGTCATGTCATCAATCATACCGTCACCATTCGCATCTTCAAAACCGATGTGTTCACACTCTTCTCCGGGAGTCGGGTTGGGACTGTCAACAGTGCGTTGAATACTACCATTTGCATCTATGACATCCGGGATACCATCATTATCACTATCCAAATCACAGTAATTCGGGATGCCGTCACCATCGCAATCATCCGGCACACAAGCGCGTTCAAAAATTGCTAAAGTAAACGAACCACCCGCAGCAGGTGTAGAAACGTTATAATAGAAAACTTCTAATTGATCAATCTGACCTGGGAAACATATTCTAACAGCACCATCTGTACTATTATTCAAATTATCCGGTGTACATACAGATTCAAATGTGTTTGGTACACCTGTAGGCGCAGCACAATTTCCAAGTAACTCATAATCAGCCGGAGTCAAAGTGATTAAGTTGCCATTCAAATAGGCATTGACAACCATTTCATCATTTCTATCCAAATCATTCAATAAGAAACAGAAATTATCAATCGGGCAAGCCCAATCTATATTCACACGTACAAAGTCGCCCGGTCCTTCTGAACTTGCAACACCGATATGTGGTCCGAAAGTACCATTTAAATGTACATCATCTATGAGGTATTCGTCCGGTACGGCATTACCACCAAAATCTCTGGTAAAGGTCATATCGCAACCGCCGAGTTCGAGGTCAGCATTATTCATGGCAGAAAACAAATCACCTGCAACACCAATAAAAGGCGTAAAATCAACCACTTCCGCAGGACCACCTACACAAGCACCTTCGTTGATGTCCATGATGCCGTCACCGTCATCATCCGCATCTTGCGAATCAGGTACACCGTCACCGTCTTTGTCTTGGCAATTGCTTTCGTCTTCATCAATATAAGCCGGAATGCCATCATTGTCAGCATCTATCAAAGTACAATTTAATATACCGGATTCGGGCGTAGTTTCGACGATATCCGCCAAACCATTTTCGCCGTAAGGACCAGCAATCATACCATTCGCATCAATGGGTTGCTCGTGACAAGCTTCGGCAGCATCGGGGCAGCCGTCATTGTCCGAATCCGTATCTTGGTAATCAGGAATTCCATCTCCGTCTGTATCGACAGGCGTACATACTTCAAAATCAGAAACAGAGAAAGAACCTCCTTCTGTACCGTCCGCAAGTCCGGCAGTATAATCATAAAAGATAATTTCAATTTCATCTACGATAGAAGGAAAACAAATTTGAATTCCACCCCTATCGCTGTCATTTAGATTGGCTGCTGGCGGAGCGCATTGTGAACGCCATGTATTATTGCCTTGCCAAACCGGACAAGCCGGGTCTGGTGTCGTATTGGTCAATGTAAAATCATTGGTAGAAAGGTTGACCGTAGTACCTTGTAATTTACCGTTGATAATGACTTCGTCATTTCTATCCAAATCATTGAAGAAGAAACAAAAATCTTCAACCGGTTCAGATAGTCGGTAAGTTGTCGTTACATTTTGTCCGGGACCGGGAGCAGTTTGGTCCACTCCAGTTCTTACGGCATAAGTCGTATTAAGGTGCGTGTTATTAATTTGATATTCATCTTGAGCTGCACCACCCACAAATACAGGCGGGTCAAGCGTCAATACCGCATCACCTACGGTGTAAGGTACGCCGGTAGTTCCGATACCATCATTGATAGCAGCAGAAGGATTGGTATTGAGGTCATCTTCGATGAAGTCGAAAACTACTGTATTATTTTCACAATCTTTTTCAATGGCATCAGGAATACCATCATTATCATCGTCAAGGTCATCTTCATCTTCTATACCATCACCATCAAAATCACCCAAAACTACGCCGGGTGTATAGGCACAAGCCGAAATGCTCGCAACGGTAAATGAACCGCCTCCAATAAATCCGGCAGCAGCCGAATCGTGGTAAAAAATAAATTCTAATTCGTCAACGGGTTCCGAGAAATTAAAGTCAATAACACCTTCGATGCTATTGCCCATACTGTTGTCAAGGTTAGTTCCGAGACAAGTGGACTCAAAGAGATTGTTGTCCAAATAAGCAGGGCAAGGATTAGCTCCGGGAAAGGTGTAGTGACTTGCCGTAATCGGAATAATTGAACCGTTGTATTTGGCATTTACTATCACCTCATCGTGGCGATCCAAATCCAAAAATCTGAAACTCAGACCTTGTATGTCATTGGTAAATTTGAAGGTCAGGTTCGCGTGATCATTCACATCAGCAGAATTAAGAACGCCTACATGTGGACCTACAAATCCCGTCAAATGAAAGTCGTGAACATTGTATTCATCCGCAGTAGCATTGCCAGCAAAAGTACGGCTGACCAACACACGCCCACCTGCAAGGGTAAGATCTGCATTATTGATGTCATTGACAACATCACTGCTACCTTCAACAGCAGAAAAGTCAAGGGTTTCGGGTGTATTACATTGTGCGAGCAATGAATTCGTACTCGCAAATAATAAGAGTAAAAACGTAAAAGCACATAGCTTAGCAAGGCAAGCCTTAGCCAATCCCTTGTGCGAGGGAGAGTAGAAGAAAATCATTTTGATACATGTTTTGTGTAGCCTTATACGGAGCCACGGGTGTGTTTATGAGTAAATCTAAAAGTATAAAACCTACTTTGTTATTAAATAATAAATATAAAAATATAATTTTTATTAAAATTTAAAAATAATTAAGAATCAATCTATTTGTGATAGTATTTTTAAATGTAAATACTATGTACAAGTCAAGCTCATTAAACCAATTATGTATTTGAATACACTTAGTGATTGGTTAATTAATGTATTAGTTAATCAGATAGCCATACGATGAGATATGAGACCTGATTAAGCCTGTAACTAATTCACTAATCAATTCAAGCCACTAATAACTTGAATAATTCTATCACATTGGAAGGAAACTATAAAACACATGTAGTATTGAGAATACAATACCATTTAAGTCAGTAAGTAAGGATTAGGTTCTAAACAAATTCTGGTGCAGTGTAGTGTGTGTTGTTTTTTGTCGTTTTAGATGATGAGTCCTCCCAAACTCGTTACATTCGTTTAGACATGACTTTTTTTTCAGGGTCACATCTATTTTCAAGTATAAATTTACTTTAAATTTGTCTAACTTGCAAGCATTGTATGAATATTTTTCATTAATTGAATTTTATCTTATATTTTTGCAAAAGATTCTATTAATGAATTAATAATAGATTAAGATTATCAATATTATTCACCATAAGTGAAAGTTATTTTTTGGAGAAAATAGAAACTTTTACTTATTGAATTTAAAATAAATAACTATATCAAAAACAGTCGTATTCAAAGCTGATTTACAGTCATTTAAATCATTATCTTTGGGGAGTATTGCAAAACCTTGACAAAATTTATTATATTTGAAATCTTCTATACTTTTTAAAAATAAAAATCATTACATAAAATGAGATATATACTAACATTATTTTCCTGTTGCTTCTCTTTGTTAATTTTTGCTCAATTGCCTTCCAATAATATTTATGTATTTGACATGGAGGCATCTGCTACGCGCGATGTTTATCGCTTTACTAAGCCCAAATTAATTAATGGAAATAATTTGGGTGGCTACAATAATCAACCTAAATTCATCAAAGGGCAGCTCTACATTTCCTCCCAAAGAGACGGCAAACAAACGGATATCTATAAGTTCAACCTTGACCGGAGAATGCAGACACAAGTCACCCGTACTGCAGAGAGTGAGTACTCCCCTACCCCAATGCCCGACGGTCAGCACATTTCGGTTGTTCGTGTATCAGCCGACGGGCTTGATAATCAACAACTTTGGAAGGTTCCGTTAAATGGCGGAGAAGCCACACTTATGCTGAATGATATTGCCCAAATTGGCTACCACGAATGGATATCAGAGTCGATGGTCGCGCTCTTTATTGTCGGAGAACCGCATACTTTGTTTTTGGTTGATACAGAGACAGGTGAGATTCGAGAGGTACGCTCTGACATTGGGCGTTGTCTGCGGATGAATCCTGACGGAAAACTCACTTTCGTTCACAAAAGCGAGTTGGAAGGCTGGTACATTAAATCCGTTAATCCGAGAAATTCATCTATTCGTCCTATTATCAAAACCTTGCCTGACAGCGAAGATTTTGCATGGGGAACTGATGGGACATTATACATGGCAAAAGGTAGTAAACTATATAGATTCAATTCGGGACTTGACAACGACTGGCGAAAAGTAGCCGATTTTAGCGACTACGGCATCAATAACATCCAGAGAATCGCCATATCAAGAAATAGAATTGCATTGGTGGATGTGAAATAAACTCCCCTGACATCCATTTTTTATTTACCTTTGGACAAACGAATTAGGAACGTTCAAATATAATCTATGACCGATAAAAAAGCCCTCGCGGGTAGTGCCACAGATGTAATGCTGAAACCACGAAGGATACCAAGTACACAAAAGTCGAATGAACGAATTAAGAAAACTAAAATAGTGTAAGAAATTCATTATTAATTACTTAGAAATGATTTGTGAACTATGCGTCTATTCGATTTTAGTGTCTTTGGTGCGCTAAGTAAAAACAATTTATTAAATCGTTTTACTTAGTAGGGTCTACTGAAATAAGGATTTTTTTAGCGCAATTTATGAAAATTAAATTTTGTATATTATTTAAATTCAATCTAATACAAAAATTTAATATTTTAATTTAATCAAAAAAATTCCTTTTTTCAGTGAAGCCTTAAAATAAAATGCAAATCAACGTAAATTATTGATAATGAGCGATTTACCTAATTACCCGGTTCCCTAATTACCCAGTGTCCAAAGTCCAGTTAGTGGTTTAATAACATTAAATTCGTAACACTACCCAAAATTTTTATACTTTCGCAATTTTACAATTCCACCATCACACAATTCTACAATAATCACCACACCATGACTATTTCAAAGGCATCTTTAAAGTTCCTCAAAGATTTGGCTGATAATAATAATCGTGAATGGTTCAATGAACATAAGCCGACATTCAAAACCCACGAAGCAGAGGTCAAAGCCTTTTTCCAAATAGTGCGTGAACGCTTAGAAACGCATGACCATATTGAACGACACCGCGTGTATCGCATCTATCGGGATGTTCGTTTTTCAAAAGATAAATTACCATTTAAAACCTATTTTGGAGGCAGTTTTGTACGTGCCACGACGGCTTTGCGTGGTGGCTATTTTTTGAGTATCGAACCCGGTGGAAATAGTGGTGTCGGTGGTGGATTTTATTCGCCCAATGCAGCAGACTTGATGCGAATCAGAAAAGAGTTTGAATTTGATGATACCGAAATACGCTCCATTTTGAATAATAAAACATTTAAAGCGACCTTTGGTACAATGCAAGGCAATGGAGTCAAAACAGCTCCAAGAGGATTTGACAAAAATCATCCTGCGATTGATTTAATCCGAAAAAAACAATTCTATGTGTTTAAAACATTTTCGGATAAAGAAGTAGTACAAAAAGATTTCATAGAACGAGTCAACGAAACCTTCCTAACGCTAAGACCTTATTTCGATTATATGAGTGCCATTCTTACCACCGATTTGAATGGAGAAAGTATTATATAAAAACACATCAAGCTCTACCTAAAAATCCAAACCACAATCACCGTAGCAATCAACAACAAAACCGAAAGGATACGATAATTCTGATACCAAGCTAAGCCTTTTAATTCTTCTGTTTCTTCGGCGAGAAGTTCCTTGCGCCAAGTATAATTTTCGACCTGTTTTGCACTTGGTGGAGCGGTTTGTAGGCTCACGATAATTTGTACGATAGCGCAGATAGCAAAGAGATAAAAAGTTTGATGTAAGAAATGAATGTTATTTATAAATTTCAGAAAATCAAGAGCTTGTTCGCCTTGCATGTTCGTCGCAATGACCGACCACACGATAATGATACTCGTGGCAAAGCCTGTCATCAGTGCAGCAAATGCACCCGTAGCGGTTGCGCGTTTCCAGAATAAACCTACGATAAATACTGCTGCAATTGGTGGCGAAATATAGGCTAAAACCTTCTGCAAATATTCCCACAAACCACCTGCTTTTGCGATAAAAGGTGCCCATGCAGAAGCCAAAATAACCAAAACGAGCGTTGTGATTTGACCGATGCGGACGAGTTGTTCGCTCGTGAGATTTGGGCGAAGTTGTTTGAAAAAATCCATTGTCACGAGTGTCGAAGCAGAGTTGAACGTCGCAGAAATACTCGACATCATCGCTGCCAAAAGTCCCGCCAAAACCAGACCCAACAAGCCTTTGGGCAACAAATCAAATATCAAAACCGGATAAGTCGCATCCGGGCAATCCTTTAATTTTTGGCAAATCGTACCATCTGCAAACTGATAATTGATACCTGAAATATCGACACCCGAATACAACAAAATCGCCAGGGTACCCGGCAAAACCATGATAAAAACAACCGGCAATTTCAGCAATCCGGCAAATAATGCACCCCATCTGCCGTGATTAATATCCTTCGCGCCGAGTACGCGCTGCACCATAAATTGGTTGTTCGCCCAGAAGTAAAAACCCAAAATCGGCGCACCGAACAGCAAGCCTGTCCACGGCATAAAACCATCAACGCCTTGCCCTGTTCCCATAAAGAAATCGTACCAATTCTGACCACTTCCACGAAACATACTCAGCACTTCCTGTGCGCTATTTAGTACGATTGCGGTGTCGGGGTTCGTGAATTCTCCAGCACTCGCTTTGGCATCCAAGCCCGCTATCATGCCACTCCATCCGCCTACTTGTCCAAACGCCAAATAAGTCAAAATAACCGACCCAACGACCAACAAGATTGCCTGCAACACCTCTGTATGAATCACAGAACTCAAGCCCCCCGGAATGGTATAAGCCGCCGCCGCCGCCGCCAACATCACGATAATCATCCAACTTGGAATGTTCGGAAAAATCAACTGTAACACAATCGACCCGACATACAAAGCTGCCGCCGTATCAATCAATACATTGCCAACAACCATAATAAACGAGAAGTAGTAACGCGAACGCCTGTCGTACCTCCGCTCCAAAAATTCGGGCATGGTATAAACCTTCGATTTGAGGTAAAAAGGCAGGAAAAATATCGCAAAAAACACCAAGACCACCGCTGCAAGCCACTCATAATTAAAGACATGTGTATCGGTTTTGTATGCCGCACCCGCCAAGCCGACGAGCGTAGAACTCGAAATATTTGCCGCAAACAGTGAAATACCAACGATGGGCCAAAGCATATTTCGTCCTGCCAAAAAATATTCTTCCGAGTTTTTTCGCTTGGCGTGATATAAGCCATATCCAACAATAAAAACGGCATACACCACCATTATAATGATGTCAATCGTGTCTAATTTAAAGTCGTTCATAGCGTATTTATTTTCAATATAACAATTAGCTTTGTGTTAAAATTACACTATTTTTCGTAATTCGCACGGATCATTTGTAATTTATCATCGTTTTTTGCAAAAATGTAATACGATTTTTTGCTGCAACAGTCAAGTAAAGTTACAAAAGAGTGGGACAAAGCAGAAACTGTAATTGAGTATGGGTGCAGGACAAATTTTTAGTCTGCCTCGTACCGACGACTTTAGCCGTCGCAGAACAACGAAGCTCTTGACGGC
>ENA-ORXR01005098-ORXR01005098.1-marine-metagenome-genome-assembly--contig:-NODE-5098-length-10614-cov-24.911834_pt1 | contig 10614 bp, 10 predicted proteins | sample MGYA00237866_ERZ511479 | MGnify/ENA metagenome assembly ERZ511479 | reverse complement strand
GTTATAGTTTATTGATTATCAAACTTTTATTCATTAATAAAAACTAAACCTGACGCTAATCCGATAGCTATCGGGATGAATGAGTGAATAAATAATGCGACAATGCTGAAATGCGTTAATGCGACAATGTTTACTCACCATCTTTTAATAAAAATTTCATATAAAATTGCAAATTATCTTTAGCGGGGGAAGGTCCGTCGGGTCCTGCTACTTTGAATACGCTGTAAAGCGGCAATTGAAAAGTCGCGCTTACTTGCAAGCGTGCCTCGCCGTCCGTATTAATGATGGGTTCGATTTGGGCGGGTACATCAAGCGGTGTTTCGATACCGAGCATTGTGAAGATACCTTTTGCAGTAAATTCGCTGACCGTTTCAAATTGTAGTGGTGCGTCATCTTTCGCCTCAATTTCCTCAAAAGTAAAGGTTGAATTAGGAAATATCCCCATTTTCAACATTTTATTTTGCACTTCGTAGTCCAGATCGTCCAAACCCATCGTAATATCCGAAATTTGAACGTCAAAATTGCCTTTTGCGCCTGCGAGCGTATTGCCTTCGCCTAAGTCGAGCGTTCCCGACAAGGTTTTTGCCTCGCCTGCATAGCTGTCTAATGGCGGCAAAAAACTAAAAATCAATATCGGTTCGTTTTTATTTTGTGGTGGTTCTACTGTCCAATTCTGGGTGATTTTTGCCCCTTCATTTTCTGTATTGAATTTGATTTGCGGCTTTTCCGGCAATTCCAAACCCAATGCTTTCCAATCCTTGACGGGAATATCGTCGGAAATAAACGCTAAAGCGTCGCCATTTTCCAAATTTTTTGTTTGTCGCTTGATTTCTGCTTCAATTAACTTGCCCGCTTGTGCGAAAACCTTGTCGCGACTACGCCAACTTCCCGATACCAAACCTTCATCGAAGACCTGAAAAACAGGTTTTACACAATTGTATTGCGAGTAAATTTCTGCCGAAACAGTCAAACGACCTTTATATAGGTAAGGATACAAATTGAAGTAAAAACTTCGCGTGGTGCGCGTCTGCTCAAATTCGGACATTCGCTCAAAATCCGACATGCCTTGCGCCACGCTTGTTTTTGCTTCGTTTATAAAATCCGTTTGATTGAATCCGCGTGGCACGTCGCCTGTGAGGTCGGTCAATTTGATGGGAGCGGTGACGGCAGTACGTCCGTTTTTCCAGACCAAAATATCTTTTTTTACATTATCGGTATCGCCTTGATGCGCGAGGCGTGAGGCGCGGATAAAGTTTTTGATACGCGATATTTTTTTGTAACGACCATAATAAAATGAACGTCCTTCTGAGTTTTGAAAAACGAGGCTTGGGGTGTAAGTCACTTCCTGTGGCGCACCTTCTACAACGTCTTTTACCCTGAAATCAACGTCTATATTTTCTGCCAATTTTTGAAGTGCCTCCAAGTCGTAAATATCAATAACGGGAGATTCGGAATTGACAAATAGAATAAGTTGGTCGTTCCCCGCACCTTCCAATTCGCGTTCTGTATCTATATATGTATTTGGAGTGTTTAAAACAAAAAACAATACAGGGAAAATATATTTTAAAAACATTTATTTTTAACTATTATTTTCCTTCCCCCAACCCCCTCCAAAGGGGGAGATTTTCGCGTATATATATCCCCCTTTGGAGGGGGTTGGGGAGAGGAAAACGCATTAACAAAACTTATTTATGAATACTTCTATTACAACAATGAAGCCATGAAACCCTTCAACAATTTCAACCTCTGATGATGTCCAATAATTCATTTAATTTTTGGGCTTGTTGTTCCGTCAATTTTTGAAGACCCGAACGAAGCACTTCCTGTGAAGGGGCATCACCGACCTCAGAAAGCAGTGCTAACCCTTTTTCGGAAATGATAATGTCCATAGCCCGACGGTCATTTTCGCAAATCATTTTTTCGACGAAGCCCTTTTTCTCTAATCGCACAACGATACGCCCCACGTCCGAACCTCTATCCAACATCCGCGAACGGATTTCTTTGATAGAAACCGGTTTGCCGTTTTGTCCGCGTAGTATTCGTAAGACATTATATTGATTGGAAGTCAAATCATAATTAGAAAAAAACTGCTTTTCACAATACAACATTCCATACACCGTATAGTACAAATTCAAATGCGCTTTTTGATATTCGCTTTTGAATCCCCGCATTTTAAGTTGTTCCTTTAAGTCCATGAACGCAAATTTATAAGTTTAAACTTATAAACGCAAGTTTAAACTTGCATTTTAATGTTGTGATAACATAATGATTGTATTTTGGTTTAAATTGGGGGGCATACTACAATGTGTTCGCCAAATTGAGGCGAATATTTTATACAATAAACCTCTACATTTTATAACAACATTCGTCAGACGAGTGCCCTGCACATGAGTTGGGCAAACTTAGACGGGTAGCCTTTATGCCCCCTAATTTCATAGAATCAGAAATTAAGAGGATAATTCGCTCGGTCTGTTTTTTGTGCAAAATCAGAAAAAATAATAGGATTGCCTAAAATATACGTAAAAAAAGGAAAGAATTTAGCTCACTCACGCCCCTTCAACAACTCCTCCAAAGCATCAAGGTGGTCTTTAAAGGCTTGTCTTCCGACGGGAGTGGCGGAATAGGAAGTTTGGGGCTTGCGCCCTACAAAGCTTTTGCGTACTTCGATAAATTTATTTTTCTCTAAGGTAGATAAATGACTCGCAAGGTTGCCGTCTGTCGCGCCCATTTCTTCTTTGAGCGTTTTGAACGTCACCCAATCATTGACCATCAACAAAGACATGATAGCCAGTCGTTTGTGATTGTCAAAAACCTTATTGAGTTTTTGTAAAACGTCTTTCATTCTCGCTCGTATTTGAAGTACATGTATGCACCATAAACGATGTGTAGCACACCGAATCCGAGCATCCAAAATTGCAAGCCATAACCGGGGAAATAGGCTGCCAATAAGCCAAGTACCATCTCACAGCCACCCAACCAACGAATCTCATTGAGCGTGTACATGCCGCCTGCGTACAATGCCAATCCGTAAAAAATCAACATGCCCGGCGCGACCATTCCAAAGTACCCGTGCGTGAGCATAATCAGACAAAACAGACCACCCACAGCCAAAGGCACAGCCGAGTTGAACGCCAATCGCCGGGAGGCTTTTGTCCAGATTTTTTTGCCGCTTTTTCGGGCTTTTCTATTTGTAAAATATAAACCAAATAGCAAGGCAAACAGCATCACCAAACCCGCATCAAGGATAAGGAAAGTCAGTGGAGTCATCCCCCACTTTTTAGTCGGAAACTCAATAAGGGCTTGCCTTTCACTGAATGAATAGGTGTCCATCCCCAAGTAGGTTGCCATGGCAAATGCGCCTATCAATGCGACGATTCCCGCAGATATGCCTGACAAACCGCTTAAAGACAAAAAGCGCGTAGAACGCTCCATCATCGAGCGAATTTGATTAAGATTTGCTAAGTGTTCTTCGTGTCTGCTTGTCATATTAATGTTGAATGAGTGAATGTTGAATTTTGAATGAATCAAAAGACAACGAATTATTTTTCAACACCTTATTAATTTTAGGTTTTAAAAAGTGCTTTGTCATGCAAAGTACGGTTTTTATGGGATAAAATCCAAACTACAAGCACCAAAACATCAGAATTTGGCGAAAGGTAGCGTAATGCCTCCGGCTCGCGCCCCACGTCCTACAAGCAATTGAAATTTGGAATTTGGTACTTGGAATTTTTGCTAGTCAATAGGATTAAAGTTGAGCCCCCAACTATTTTTTACAGCAAAATATCGAATGATAATCACTAGTGAAATAGATACAAAAATATTCAGGGGATGTCCGGCACTCAAATATTCGGTAAGCAAATATACAATGCCCCCTACCAAACAAGCACTGGCGTAGATTTCTTTTCTGAAAATCAGAGGAACTTCACTGGAAAGTACATCTCGAATAACGCCGCCAAAGGTAGCTGACACGACGCCCATCAACACAGCTATCGCGGGTGAAAGACCAATTGAAAGCGTTTTTTGTAAACCCAATATCGTAAATAAACCAATACCAATGGTGTCAAATAAAAACAAACTTTTACGCAGACGCAGGATATATTTTTTTGCAAAATAACATAAAGGCAAAGCTGCTATAATAATGATGAGATAATTCAAATCATTCATCCAACCAACGGGCGTACTGCCAATAAGTACATCGCGTAGTGTACCCCCGCCCACCGCAGTCACAAAGCCCAAAACCAAAGCCCCGACCACATCAAATTTTTTCTCAACAGCAGCCAATACACCACTAATCGCGAAGACCAGTGTGCCTATCATGTCGAGGATGTAAATCCAATTCATAGCTTAAAATTACAGGCACCAAAACATCAGAATTTGGCGAAACGTAGCGTAATGCCTCCGGCTTGCGCCCCGCACCCTAAAAGCATTCGGAATTTGGTGCTTGGTACTCGGAATTTCCAGTTTTGTTATTTGACCCTATTGAGTCCCGCTTTGGCTTTTTGATGCAATCCGTTGCGGTATTCATCAGGGTAAAGGGAAAGACATTTTTGATAATAGAGGCGAGCTTGGGCGGGTTTGGCTTGCGATTCGTGGATATTACCTGTTTTTAGAGCTGCATTGCAGGCAAAATACCATGCTTCATCTTCGCCTTCATGGATGGTTTGTTGGTAAAAATAGATAGCTTCGTCAAGGTGATTCATTTTGTGATGGATACGACCGAGGCGATACGATAGCTCTACTCGCTGACGTTTGGTATCAAAATCTCGCGTTGTTTTATCTTCCAAAACAGCTAAGGCTTTTTCATAATATCCGCCATCACATAGGAGTCTTGCTTTGATAAGGTCTTGGTGTGGGAGAGGTCCTTGTGTGGCTTCGATATGGGCTTTGGCATCATCCTCAATAATGGTTTTGCCCTTTGTGCGGCAGTACAACATCTGCGTCTGATAACCCTTTATATCCCCCAAAAGCAATTCGTACCAAGCTAATTTTTGGTAGGCGTCTTTGATATAATTTTGTCCTTTAAAATTATCGACATATTTCTGCAAATACACATTCGCATCGGTATCTAAGCGGTATAATTTCGCGAAACCGAGCATGTAGTCCAAATAGTCAAATTTGTGGTATTGCGCTCCACGCGGGGCATTTTCCAATAAGCGAATCGCCTCGTCATTACGACCTGTGTGTAGAGCAACATTCGCAAAAATAAATGTAGCCAGCGGATTGTCTTCCACATCAATATTAGCTTCGTGTACCAACTGCCACGATTCGGAATCATTATTCCCAACGTGCATCATCAGCAAGGCGTACATCACGACAGTCTCCGTACCAAACAAAAAATCAGGTTGTGATTTTGCATAGGCGATTACCTCTTTCAATTCGCTTGTTCCTTGCTCCAACGTACCTTCCATACCCACCATTTTCATGACCCATTTGTAATTGTCGGGCATCGTGCCAATGATGGCATGAAGCAAGCCAAGTGTCTTTTTGTTTGCCATAAAATCGGGATATTTTTGAGCATTTTCTTCAAGGAGTTTGTAGGCTCGGCGCACTTCGCGGGCGGCGGTGATATTTTCTTCAAATTTCAATCGCGCCAATGCCCAATGAAGTGTGATTTCTGCTTGGGTATAGAGATAATAAGGCGAGTTGGAATTGCCGGAACGAATACGTTTGAGGCGACGTTCTTTATTGACTTCAAGGCGGTCAAATTCTGCTTTATCTTCATTGATGAAAATGGTAAAAAAATCAATGTAATCTTCAATCAAAAGCGGCAATAGATTGTCAGGATTTTGGCTTTTTTCGTAAGTCAGTTGGTTGCGGGCTTCGTCGAGGCGGAGACTAAGGCTGAGTTGGTAGGCACTTTCTATATTGGGGCTAAATTCAAATTTGCCTTCAGCACGTAATGTAAAAGTATTTATTAGAAAAAATACCACGAAACCTATCACAAAACCCGTAGGGATAGGGCATGCCCTATCCCTACGGGTTTTGTCGTGCGTGTATCTTGCCAAATATTCCATATGGTAAAAAAAACTGCAACCCGAAACTCGAATTGCAGCTTATTATTTGTCAAAATTTATACCAAGTTAAGTATAAGTTTGAAAACGGTTTTTGGCTTCGCCAAAACAGTAGTTTAAACTTATACTTCGACTTAAGCTTCAGCCGGAACGATACCCGCGATTTCATTATCCACGAGTACGCGTCCGCAGTGTTCGCAAACGATAATTTTTTTGCGTTGTCCGATTTCGAGTTGGATTTGCGGTGGAATTTTATTGAAACAACCTCCGCAAGCATTACGCTCAATAGTGGCGACAGCCAATCCGTTGCGATACGCGCCGCGTACCTTATCATAAGCACGCATGAGGCGGTCTTCGATGCCCTTGCGCCCTCTTTCAGATTTTTTCTTGAGTTTTTCTTCTTGTTTCTCCGTAGATTGGATGATTTTTTCCAATTCTACTTTCTTATCCACAAGTTCTTTTTCCTTTCCGTCAATACGCTCTTTGGTAGATTCTACCTGCACTGCTTTATCCTCAATCAGTTTGCCGGCACCCTTCTGTTTCTTCTCAGAAAGCTGAATTTCGAGACGCTGCAAGTCCAACTCCTTGTTGAGTGCTTCGTATTCACGATTGTTTTTTACCTCTTTGAGCTGCTTTTCGTATCGCTCAATCAATGCTTCTGCCTCCTTGATATTATTGCGATGTTTAGCTATCTCGTCTTCATAGCCTTTTACTGAACCTTCGAGTTTGCCCAGGCGAGTTTTCAATCCTTCTATTTCATCTTCCAGATCAGCCACCTCCATCGGAAGCTCACCGCGCAATACCTGAATTTCATCAATTTTGGAGTCAATAACTTGCAAGTCAAATAATGCCTGCAATTTTTCTTCCACCGTTTTTTCCTTAGCTTTTGCCATATATTAATGAGTGAATGAGTGAATTTTGAATGAATGAATTATTAATGCGGTAATGATGTAATGCGTCAATGTTTTTGACGTATATTTGTTTGTTTGTTTATAAGAAAAAATAATTTATAAAAAACTATTAATGAGTGGTTTAAGATGAATTTGAAGAGGAAATTTCGCGACAGTTTTTACGTTAAAAACATTGTAGCATTAACGCATTACAGCATTGTCGCATTCATAATTCACTCATTCAAAATTCACTCATTCATTCATTAAAAACATTTAAGCATTTAAGCATTTCATCATTTAAGCATTAAAAATACTTGACGGGGTTGGTGTTTACTTTGGTCAAATAAACCGCAAAGGTACTAAATTTTTGTGTTATAAGTTCGTTAAAAAGTTCGATAGTGAATTGTTCGCTTTCATAATGCCCGATGTCGGCAATGACAATGCGCCCGTCAGCATCAAAAAATTCATGGTATTTATAATCGGCAGTAACAAAAATATCAGCTCCGGCACGTACCGCATGATTCAATAAAAAACCACCTGAACCACCGCAAACTGCCACTGTTTTTATTTTCTTTTTGGGCAATTCGGTATAACGAATACAACCCACTTTCATAACCTGCTTGAGTTGTTCCAAAAACATCGTCGGTGCGATAGCTTTTGGCAATTCTCCTATCATGCCCGAACCCACATTTGTCTGATGATTTTCGATACTAATAATCTGATAAACGGGCGAGTTTGACGCATGTGCCTCATGTAATGCACGTACAATAGCCCCTTCAAATGCCGCATCGAAAGTCACTTCAATTTGTGCCATTGCGCCACTTGACTCATTCATCGTAACTGCACCAATAGATGTAAAACTGACATTTTTTTGAACATCATACGCACCCGCGCCTGCCTCAAACAATGCGTTTTTCAGCGCGTCAATCTCATGAACAGAAGCCAGCACCGTTAGTTTCTTTAATGTAGATTTTGGCAAAAGAATACGCCTATTCTCCAAACCAAGTTTTTCGCAAATTTTGGCATTTACCCCTGTATGTACATTGTCCAGATTGGTGTGGATAGCATAAATCGCCACATCATTTTTAATGGCTTTGATAATGGTGCGCTCCACATAGTTGCGCCCTGTAATCCGCTTCAATCCTTTGAATACTATCGGATGATGCGCTACGATCACATTACAACCTTTCTCAATTGCTTCATCTATAACAGCTTCGGTAGAATCAAGGCATAGCATTACACCCTTGATAATATCATTTGGATTGCCCACTATCAATCCCGAATTGTCGTAACTCTCCTGATACATCGAAGGAGCGATGGATTCGAGATAGTTTGTCAGGTCTTTTATCTTCATTACTGTATTTTTGATTGAGTGATTTTTGATTTTTGATTGTCTTTTTGCTTCGCAAAATTATTATTATGAATTATATCTTTCTTCATGTTTTGTGAAAATTATTTTCATAAAACACGTCAGGAAATCAAAAATCACTCAATCAAAAATCAAAAATCATCCGTTTTTCGCCACAAAATCACGCATCACATCCACCAATACTTGCACGCTTTCCAATGGCATCGCATTATAAATCGAAGCACGAAAGCCACCTACAGAGCGATGCCCTTTGATACCGGAAATATCTGCTGCCGCACAAGCCTCAAGGAAAGGCGCAGTGTGTGTATCATCTTTCGCTACGAAAGTTGCATTCATACGCGAACGGTCTTCCACTTTTGTAGTCCCTTCAAAAAGTGGATTTGCGTCGATTTCATCATAAATCAACTTGGCTTTTTTGTCATTATATGCTGTCATTGCAGCCACACCACCCTGCGCTTTTATCCAACGCATCGTCAAAAGACATACATATATAGGATAGGTCGGTGGCGTATTGAATGCCGAATCTTTAGCAATGTGCGTATCGTAATTCAGCATAGTAGGAATCTCGCGCTTCACTTTTCCCGTGATACCTTTTCGTACAATCAACAAGGTAACTCCTGCCGGACCGAGATTTTTTTGCGCCCCTGCATATATAAGGTCATAACGACTCATATCAATCGGACGGCTGAAAATATTGGAAGACATATCTGCCACGAACGGCACACTTGTTTCCGGTAATTTGTGAAACTCCGTACCAAACACCGTATTATTACTCGTGATGTGTACGTATTTCAAACTGTCCGGTATTTCAAACCCCTTCGGAATGTGTGTATAATTATCCTCTTTTGAAGATGCCAATTTAATAATACTCCCAAAGTGCTGCGCCTCTTTAATCGCTTTTGCCGACCAAGTCCCCGTATCTATATAGCCAGCCGTTTCGTCCACATCAAGCAGATTCATTGCCGTCATATAGAATTGACTGCTTGCCCCTCCGGTCAAAAACAACACATCAAACTCATCGCCGATACCCAATAGATCTTTTACAGATTGTTGTGCCTCAGCAAGAATAGCCTTAAATTCTGCACTTCGGTGCGAAATTTCTAAAATAGACAGTCCGATACCGTCCAAATCACGAACAGCTTCAGCAGCCTGTTCAAAAACTGTAGCAGGTAAAATCGCAGGACCTGCACTAAAATTATGTTTCTTCATTTTAAAAAATATTCCAGGCAAATGAAATGTGTAAATTAAAATGTGGAGAACCTCCTAAATGATTCTATTCATTTAAGAGCATGTTTAAAATTTTTCAAACTGATAATCAATCCCGAAAGATTTCGAGAATGGTTTTGGCGAGGCATCAAAGAAGGAGTTTGTCGGGATAAGTGATTGATTTGATATGAAGCCAAGTTCACAAAATATTGGTTATCAGGCAGAAAAATTTTAAACATGCTCTAAGATTCCCCACAAGTCCGCAAATGTAAACTTTTGACCTTTCAATAAGTTCAAAAACATGTTTTATTCTCTATTTTGGAGTGAAAAAACAATGATTTTATTTTTTTTTGAGAAAAAAGTGGATGAAAGTTGCATGTTTCAAAAAACAATTATACTTTTGCACCCGCTTTGAGAGAAAAGCGATAGATTTAATAAGAAAATCTAAAGACTATTCATAGTGTTGGTAAAGCAAAAAAGAGCATTAATAAATTGTGCAATTTTTTATAAAATAAAACTTGTATAAAACAAATTAAGCTCGTACCTTTGCGACCCGCTATTGAAAGATAAGCGTAAAAACACAAAATAGACAAGGACTAAAGCCACAAATTTAAATTCATATTTAGTAGATATGGATTTAAAAATTTGGCAAACAAAGATAAGCTCGCTGGCATGAAGATGTTGGCAATTAAGAGCATAAAAGTTCATTGACACAGCTGAAGATAGCAAACTTGATATTTAACGATGTTAAGTTTGGCTAATCTACTTTAACTTTAGTACGTTAAGTTACAAATGATGAATGACAGATGATGAACGCTGAATGATTTATTCATTCAAAATTCACTCATTCAAAATTCAAAATTAATAATATAGACAAGTACAAGACAAGTCAAAGCACGTTATATATGATATATAACAAAAATCTGGGTAAGAAATGCAACATTTTTTATTTAGGATTCCTTGAACGAAAGTTCAAAATCAATTTCGATTAGAGTTCACGCCAAATCATATTTTCATATAGATTGACATATTGTATCCCTTCGGGGATTTTAATATAAAGATTTAACCAATGGAGAGTTTGATCCTGGCTCAGGATGAACGCTAGCGGGAGGCTTAATACATGCAAGTCGAGGGGTAA
>ENA-ORXR01005097-ORXR01005097.1-marine-metagenome-genome-assembly--contig:-NODE-5097-length-10615-cov-21.261814_pt1 | contig 10615 bp, 10 predicted proteins | sample MGYA00237866_ERZ511479 | MGnify/ENA metagenome assembly ERZ511479 | reverse complement strand
GAGGTCGGGATTTTTTTGTTTGGAAATGTGTGGGTTTTTAATTTGGGGAGGTGAGGTCATAAACTTAGTTCTTGTTCTGTATATTCCTCTTCGCCGTCTTCTTTAATGCCTTTTTCAGCGAGTTTGTAGTCTTTGTTTGATACATGGTATGCAGCAGCAGCCTTATTAATGCGCGCGGCTTCACTGCCGAGGTCTTCTACCATTTCCATGATCATATCCTGACTAATAGCTTTATCGGCGATATAACCTTGCACTCTATCACATTTTTTCATTAAAGCCAAATAATCACTTGCAACATTTCTATGTCCTTCTACTTGTTTGCTGAAATTGAAAAAGGTTTGATAAACAGCTAAAAGAGCAGCAAGAAAAGCTAATATAGCGGGCAAATGCTTGACCCACGTTTCTGTGTTTTCCAAGTTTGCAAGCAAGGTGCCACTTGTAATAGTGTTTAGTGTAATCAGAGGTATGCCTATCCAATAATGATATTTTTGCTTGCGGTCGGCAGCATTGAAATGCTTTTTTTTGCCGTACATCGAATCAACTTTGATGCGTCTTATTTTTTCTGTCGTGTGTTGCATGGTTTGTGTTTTTATCTTCTTGTTCTTCAATCCACCAACGATTCACTTCACCTTTTTTTTCGATGGCTCGGCTTGCCATTTTTTTGGCGAATTGATTGATAATAGGTTTGTCTTTTCTTAAACTAACTCGAGATATTCTTTTATCAACTTTTTGAAATTCAGCTTCTGACACAATATCTTGGTCGTAAAGTTTTTTTAACTCACGATTGATGTCCAGATATTCTTCACCAAATTCCATATGCTGCCCGACAATATTTTTATCTTCCTGTGATTGATGAAATAAAATAAATAATGAAGCTCCTAAAGAGATTGCTCCAAATATTCTGGTAAATACACTCACATATTCGGAATCCCCCAAGTCCGCAATAGAAAAAACAGCAAACAGAATGTTAATAGCTAAAAGCCATTTCATAGAGGCTTTATAATAATCTGCTGATTTGAAATGGCATTTTGCAGCATAGGCTGTATTCTCTCCCCTACTTTTTATGACTTTTTTAATCATATTTTGACTTTAATTTAATTTCTCTCCGAAATATCCCCCCACAAAAATAAGAATTTCCTTCATTTTTATTTGTCAATATATCAAATATTCCTATTTTTACAATACTCGGAGAAAAAATTAGCCACATAGAAAGGATGACTTGCACACATATACGAGGCGTTTTCTCGACATTTCTACAACAAACATAAGTAAAAAATACCTGATAATATGGAAAAAACTGATTTCACTTTACCTATTGAACTCAAACAACACACCCCCATCCTACACTTTCAGCACGAGCAGGATGGAGCAGGGCTAAGGGCTACGGAACTAAAACCTAAATTGGACCGACTGCTTCACAGAGTAATGCAAGCACCTAAAAAGTGGCTTGTAGGTCACGGACACAATGACATCACCGCCCTCGACTACAAACTCAAAATCAGATGTACCATAACAAAGGACTACTTAGTGGCGAGTTCCATACCCAAATTTGTACGCGAGGAATTTCAGCGTGACGGTACAGAGTTCATCACGAGCGCACCCTATTTTGCGGATAATGAGTTGATTAAAAATAAAAAACTGGATGACCCAAAATTAAAACGGGGCAGAATGATGAAAAATATCCGGTTGGAATTTTTCAGTTTTCACAAGGATTTAATTTTGAAAATTGAAGAATGGCTGCCTGTGCTTTTGGCATATGAAAACTTCGGATTACGACAAAGTAAAGGCTTTGGCGGTTTCTTTCTGGCTAAGGAGAAATATGAAGGTTTTAACGGTTTTGAAGCATTTCAAGCGGCACTCAAAAAACACCCTGATTACAAAGGCGCACTATATCATTGGGTGAGGAAAGGAGGTATGCCCGAAGTATTCAAGAAAATTGACAGCGAATATAAAATCCTCAAAGGCGGTTTTGCCAACGACCCTTCGCAAATTATGGAATACTTTATGAATAAATCCCCCAAAATCGAATGGGAAAAACGCACCATCAAACAGGAACTTGTTAAGGGCAGAGGCGAACCGCGTCAGTCCGATTATACTAACGAAAAAGGTATAAAGTACGTCCGTGCCTTACTCGGCGTGGCGGAGTTGTACGAATTTCCGCGAGACAATAAAGAAAAAATAAATATTAATAGCAATGATATTGAGCGATTTAGGTCGCCGATTACCTTTAAAATATTCAATGAAACGGTATATCTCACTTGGCACAAAATTCCGAAAGAAATATACGATGCCAAATTTACTTTTACGAATCGTCGCGGCAAAAGTATCAGTATGAAAACCCCACTTGAATCGGATTTTAATTTACAAGAATTTATATTAAATCACGTTGAAAATACTTGGAATGAACTCTAAATATATAGGACTCACCATCGGTCCGCTAATCAAGACATTGGAACAGGTGAAAAGTACACGCGCCTTATTTTGCGCCAGTTACCTGTACTCCTACGCAATGGGAGAATTTTTGGAGCAATTGGTCAACAAAGGAAAAAGAAACCAAATCGTACTACCTGCACCCGACCGCATACAAGGCATGGGCGTAGGATTGCACCCCGACCGTATGATTATGATGGTTGAGGCTTCCGACGACTTTCAAAACTTACTGAATATTCGTGCAGATGTCATTGACAAAATTTACAAGGGAATACAACTCATAATACCTCATATTACGAAGCAGTACCTTGAGCAATACTTTCAATTTTATTGCCTTGAAGGGGAATTTTCATCGCTTAAAGCCGTCAATGAAGCATTGAATACTCTGGAGTTGCGTGCGGCATTTCCCGATAAAGAAAAAGACGAAATTCGTACATTTCTCAATACAAAAACACATAATTTCCTACTAAAAGATGCCGGAATTGCTTCCGGTAAATTTCCTTCACTTATCGAAATTGCTACGCGAGAGTTAAGGAAAATTGATAAAGGTGCTTACGAAGAAATCATCGAGGATGCGCTCAAACGCGAACGCGAGAAGGATGAAAAAAGGAAAAATGAAACGGACATCGAAAAGGACAAAAGCCTAACAAACGAATTGAAGGCAACTTTCGGCAAAGCCTTCAAACCTTATCATAAATACATCGCTACTATATATGTTGACGGCGATAATATGGGAAAGCATGGTGAAAGCCTCAAACCCGAGAAAGACGGCAACCAAAAATTTTCTGAAGAACTGCGCGATTTTGGTATTAAAGCCAAAAAACTCATCGAAGATTACGGCGGCAAGCCTGTCTATATCGGCGGTGATGACTTGATGTTTTTCGCGCCAATTAAGTATGATGAGAATAAAAACATATTCTCACTCATGGAGGCATTGGATAATGAATTTAAGTCTGTCGGAACTACACCGACACTTTCCTACGGTATTTCCATCACGTACTACAAATACCCGATGAATGAGGCACTCGAGTTATCACATAATTTGCTGGAAGAAATGGCGAAAAAATACTATTCCAATGCAGGTAAAAACGCCTTTGCATTTGATTTGGTCAAACATAGTGGACAGAGCATAAAATGCAGCCTGCAAAAAGGCAGGGGTAAGCAAGCCTATCCCAATTTTCTCAAAATGCTCAACACCCAAATCAAAAATAATAACTTCATCAACTCCATTACCTACACGCTTGATTTTCACGAACAAACGATTGAGTATATCATGACTCAAAAAGCATCGCAGACGCATCTCAAAAACTTCTTTGACAATAATTTCAATGAAAAAATACACGATGAACACCGCGACTTTATCAATAAAGTCGCCGAACTAATTATACAACTGTACCATGAGCGAAATATCCCAATGCCGGCAAACATAAAGCCGATACACCCCTTAAAAAAACTCTACGCCATGTTACGATTTATTCACTTTGTAACTTCTGACGAACAATGAATACATTAAAAATTACACTTACTCCCTTAGATAAATTTTTCTTCGGCGGCGAAGACCTCTTTGGCAACAATGATAGTGTCTTTTACTTCCAAATTTCGCGTGGCTTTCCACAGCAAACCACGCTTTTGGGCTTAGTGCGCCATCAAATTCTATTGCAAAATGGTTTGATGAATCAGGGTAAAATTGACCCTTCAAAAAGTCCTGCCGACTGGATTGGCGCACAAAGTTTTTCCGCAGGAGTCGGAACGCCTAATTTCGGAAAAATTAAACAACTTTCTCCCGCTTTCATCAGCCAAAAAGGGGAGCGATTGCGTCCACATTGGAGGGCAAAACATAAAAATGCAACGGCAAAAGATTTCATGTTTGGCGCGACAATTACCGCCTCCTTTCATAGCAACGTCATTCAAAACGATATTAAGGATGTCGATAATTATGATGCAAAAGAAGGGATAGAACAGGGTTTTACCAATACTGTAACAGGTAGTTACCTCGCAGACGATGAGGTGTACGCCCACGAAGATGCCCAAATCGGTATTAATAAAATGGATAGAATCAGTAGTGCAATGACTGATGATGAAGGCTTTTACAAATTCAAACACAGTCGTTTGAAACCTGATTTTGCGTTTTCGTTTTACCTTGAACTTGATAGTGGGGTGACACTCGCAGATACCGTAATTACGATGGGAAAAGAACGCTCACCCTTTGATATGAAGGTGGAAAATGTAAGTACAAATCCCTTACAACGACCAACTTCATTAGGAAAAAATGAAATTGTCCTGCTATCGGATGCCTATGTTCTACCTGAAATTTATGACCATTGTGAAGTGATAATTGCCGAGACTATTAGTTTTAAAAATATCGAAAACACGCTTACGACCCCAAATTTTGCAGGAAAACCAAACTGGTCAAAACGCCTGCATTTACTAAAACGCGGTACGATTCTGCACATTAAAAACAATCAAATGGTACAAGTACAGAAACTGCTCGATATTAATAATTTTCAAACTATCGGGTACAATTTTTACACCAATTACTAATCAAAATCAAGTGTGCAGGACAAGTTTTTAACCGCCCCGTACCGACGACTTTAGCCGTCGCGGGAAACGCAAAGCTACCTGACGGCTAAAGTCGTCAGTACAGGAGCATTTCAAGGTGAAATTAAAAATTGTCCTACACCCAAATCAAAAATATATCATGCAATTCACACCAAAATTATACAGCCTGACGGCGATAACGAACATGCACGTAGGCAGCGGAAAAAACAACTACGGCATCATTGACAACCTGATTCAGCGCGATGTCGTTTCCGGGCATCCGACCATCAATTCATCCAGTTTGAAAGGGGCGATGCGCGAGTTTTTTAGCCACAATAAAGCCCATGCTACACTGGTTAGGGAGGTATTTGGTAGCGAACCTAAAGATAAACCGACCAACAGACCGGGCGACTACCGCTTCTTCCCCGCACACCTGTTGAGTATGCCTGTGCGTTGTGATGCGCTGCCCTATGTCAATGTGACTTCTAAAAGTGCGGTTACAGGTTTTTTGAAAAAACTTGAGACCTTCGGCATTGAGTATCAAGATGCGGAAACACTTCGGAATTGGTCGCAATCACTTTCGGGCGAAGCCACTCATTTTCAGTCTGATTTGAATGATTCTATTGCCGTGGAAGCTCTTGATTTGAAGGCACAAAAAGGAACGTTTGATGACATAGATACCATCAAGGAAGTAGTCGGCGATTACCCCGTCTTGGTTTCTGATACACAATTCAGCGACCTGACAAGCGATAGTTACCTCCCTGTTATCGCTCGAAATCATCTTGAAAATGGCATCAGTCAAAATCTTTGGTACGAGCAGATACTGCCGCGACAAAGCCGTTTTTATTTCATCGTATTAGTGCCAAATTCTGCAACTTCGCATTTTAATACATTTAATAGTGAAATAGAAAAACCACTCGTACAAATCGGAGGTAATGCCAGTATTGGTTACGGTTTTAGCAAAATTTCATCACTGTAAATCAAGCCAAAAAAATCCTTTTAATAATGAAAAAAATAGATAGACTTATTCAACTGGCAATTCCCATCGTTTCTGAGACTAAAATTGCCAACGATGACGGCATAATTGAGAAACAATTCAAGGGCTACGTATCTTCTTACGGGGCTGCTATTACCCAATCCGGGCTATTGGCGGCAACTGTTTTTTTTGAAAATGAAAATGCCGATACAGAAGCTGCCCGTCAGAAAGTACCCAATGCCATTTTACACTTAATCAACGAACAGGATAATTTTGGCAATCTGAGTGATTACATCCTTCACAAACCAAAAGAAGGCAAGGAAGTAAAAAAGATAACGCATAGCCAAAAACTGCGCCTCATTGCTGAGGCTGCCGTAGCCCTAAAAATCGCTATGCGAACATTCAAATTCAAAGAAGATTAAATATGAAAAAGACACCAAATATAGGCTGGTTATACTTCAAGGATTATTACGCAAAACTCCACCGTAATGACCTCAACGTATATATCGAAACGTGCAAAATCAAAAAAGAACAACCCAAATTCGGCCTTAAGGATAAAAACGAATACATTTTTCAACAAAAGCTCGACGACCACGAGCAGGGCGAACTCCTCAAAGTCGATATGCCCAATATCAAAACTTTCAACGTCCGCACCGAATATCCGGGCTTGATTACAGGTACGGGCATCACACACGATTTCTCACATGAGGACGCACTCAAACTTGGCTTCAGCTTCGACCATACTACGGGGCTGCCTTACATTCCGGCATCATCTGTCAAGGGAATGTTGAGGGCATATTTTCCAAGCCGAATGAAAAAACATGATGCAGACAAAGCCGAAGCCATGTATCAATACTTGATAGAACATTTGTTTGTAAATCCGAAATTTAAACTCACACAAAAACTCACTGAAAGCATCATTGACCGCTTAGAGGAAAACATATTTGAGGGCTACGGCTGGATAAAAGATGAGGAGAAAAATATAACGGAATGGAAACGTATATCCATCTACCAACGCGATATTTTCTTTGATGCTTATCCGCAATTCAGTGGCTACGAAGGAACGGGCGGCAACGACGCAGGGCGTTTTCTCGGCGAGGGAGTCATCACACCACATGGCACTGACCCACTCAAAGACCCGACACCTATCAAATTTCTCAAAATACTACCCAATGTTGCCTTTTCATTTCAATTCCAACTACACGATGTCACCATTGATGGCATTACAATAAATGCTACACAGAAATGTATGTTGTTTCGTGAATTGCTCACGCAATTTGGTATCGGAGCGAAGACGAATGTTGGGTTTGGGCAGATGGTTTGAATTTTAAAATCTCTAAAACAAGTATTATATTATGTCTATTTCTAATGCAAAAGCAGTCGGTAAAAATTATATTTTCGCTATTGGCATTAATAATTATAAATTCATCAGTCGTTTAGGAAATCCGGTAAAAGATGTTGATGACGTAATTGAACAGTTAGTTTCGAGGTATGAGTTTGCGTATGAAAATGTGATAAAATTAACTGATGAAAATGCTACACGAAACGGAATATTGACAGAGTTACAGAGGCTATGTGAAGAATTAAAAGAAAACGATAATTTGATATTTTTCTATGCAGGGCATGGAGAAAGTAGGTTAGATACAGGTTATTTAGTTCCTTTTGATGCTGCTTATGATTCTGAAAGAAAAATTGCACGTATCTCTGATTGTATAACTTACAATGATTTAATCGGACTTTACTTTAAAGCAATTAAAGTCAGGCATCTTTTTGTTATCATTGATGCCTGCCACTCAGGTTTAATCTTTGAAGTGGAAGGAGCGGTAAGAGGACGGAATGCAGCAGTTTCACGCTATGCAATTACTTCTGGTAGAGAAGAACGTGTCTCAGATGGAAAGAAGGGGAAGAATAGCCCTTTTTCATCGGCTCTGATTAGTGCGTTATCAGAAAACAACGTTGATATAACTGTGCCAGTATTATGTGAGCAGGTGATAAAAAAACTTGGCAATACAAAAGCTAACCATGGACAATTAAAGGGAATCGGTCATAAAAATTATACATTTATTTTAGAAAGAAAAATAAGTCAAGACACTTACAATGATTGGAGTGAGGCAAAGACAGTTATGACAGAATCTGCACTTAAAGTTTTTAAAAACAAATACCCAAAAAGCATTTTTGATGATAAATTAAAACGACTAATAAGATTATCCAGACCTTTAGAGAAAGGAATTGATGAATTTGACGAGTTAGAACAACTTTGTAATGAGTTTCACGAATCGGATAGAGATTTTTTTACTGTTAAAACACAACAACTAAATCATTCTGCAAGAACAGATACTAAAAACGGACAATTGGATTACGAGGCATTGTATTATTTGATTGAAGTAGCCAATTACATGGATAATAGATTTGGGTTAAATTTTATGGCATATTATAAAATGGAACGAGAAAAATTTGAAAGCCATACTGTGGAAGTTAAATCGGAAAACGGACACGAGTTTTTAATAATGAAAAATTTGGTTTCAATATCTGAGTTTAAAGCATATACCGAAATTCAAAATGAGGATTTTCCTGCGATAATAGCTGATGCAGATAATGAGGACAGGGAAGAATTCCATTTTAGAGAAGAAGACCCAATCAGAGATATAACTTGGTTTGAAGCAGATAAATATGCCAAATGGCTCAATTTGAAATTGGGACTAACTGTCAATGGCTATCGTCTCCCCAAAAAGGAAGAATGGAACAAGGCTGAGAGTTTTATCAACGTTGATGGCAAAATATATGAATGGTGTCAAAATGATAAGTTTATTGATGAAGATAATAAAGAAGACTACTCAAATGAAGAATTAAATTATCCTACAAAAGTCATCATAAGAACAGGTAGTGAATCTTTCATGAAACCAGAACAAGAAAGTCATGAGGTAGGCTTCCGCCTCCTCCGCCCCATAAAACAACCAACCGAATCCAAAACAATAAAAAAATAAATAACATGCACACGACCACCTTACACTTAACATTAGAACTCCCCCTCCGCGACCACCAACTCCGTCAATTCCGAGGAGCGATGGCGGAGCTTGCCGGATGGGAAAACCAGCACTTCCACAACCACATCGACGCCGGACGCACGACCCGACAAGCCCCCCTCATCCAATACCGAACGGTGGACGGCAGGGCGAGCATCTATGCCATTGGCGAGGGGGTAGAACAAGTCCGCGGCTTGCTCCGTAAGACAGGGCAAGACTTCACGATGGGCGGGCGCAGCTACACCCTACGCATACGCGACCTGCACGAGCGCGACCTACGTGTATGCACCACCCCGCAGCCCGTCAAATACAAAATCAACAGCTACCTCCCCTTCAACAAAGCCAACTTTGAGCAGTGGAAACAAACCGAAAACCTCGCCGACCGCATCGCACTCATCGAGCGCAACATCACCGGACATCTACTCGGACTCTGCCAGACACTCGGCTACCACGTACCCGACCGACTACAAGTCCGCATCAGCGACCTGCAAAACAGTTACACCCTTAGTTGCTTTGGTGTGCCACATATCGCCTTCGACCTCAGCTACACCGTCAACCTCCAACTCCCCGACCACATCGCCATAGGAAAAGGCGGCTCACTCGGATTCGGCATTCAGCAACAATACAAAACAAAAACCAACCGAAAACCAAAAAGGCAGTTACGAGTTAGCGAGTTACGGGTTGCGGGTTAGCGAATTGATTCCAGTAACCCGTTAACCCGTAACTCGTAACCCGAAACCCGAAAAAGTTCTTTGACATTTATATGTATCGCCATCGTCATTCACGGCGCGGAGTAGGCTCGGATATGTGGGCTTATGATACCCGCCTGCGAACAGGAATGACCAAAAACAAGCCGATGCCAATTACATCCTCAATATCGGAAATACGATTGTTATTTGACATATTGTTAAAATTTAAAACTGTATGTGTTTGACAAGAAAACCCGATTTCAGCCACGAGCAAAAGTTTGCTAAAAACTGATAATCAATACTTTATAAAAAACAAGTGTCAGAGTTATGTGCCATGAAAAGTTGCACTGAGACTTCGAATAAGAATTGGATTGTTAAGAATAGGCTGTCAGAATTATGTGCCATGAAAAGTTGCACTGAGACATAGGACCGTTCGTCTTACGAGTGACGGTTATCTTATCAGAATTATGTGCCATGAAAAGTTGCACTGAGACCCAATTCCTGTTCCTCCATTTCTAGTATCTTGGTATCAGAATTATGTGCCATGAAAAGTTGCACTGAGACGGGTTAGTTGGGTTGAACTCGTTGTTCACAACGGGTCAGAGTTATGTGCCATGAAAAGTTGCACTGAGACTGTTCTTCTCTGACGCATTGCGCAAATCACACGCATCAGAGTTATGTGCCATGAAAAGTTGCACTGAGACAGAATAAACTGGTTGTACAGTGTTTCCTGACAATCAGAATTATGTGCCATGAAAAGTTGCACTGAGACGATACATGTTGTATTCAGTGCCATTAACTTCAACATCAGAATTATGTGCCATGAAAAGTTGCACTGAGACTGTTGAAGTTGTGCATTTTGGAGATAACCCTCATCAGAGTTATGTGCCATGAAAAGTTGCACTGAATTTGGGTAATTGGGAAAATAGGAAACTGGGTAATCAGGCGAACGCGAGAAA
>ENA-ORXR01005095-ORXR01005095.1-marine-metagenome-genome-assembly--contig:-NODE-5095-length-10617-cov-13.142979_pt1 | contig 10617 bp, 6 predicted proteins | sample MGYA00237866_ERZ511479 | MGnify/ENA metagenome assembly ERZ511479 | reverse complement strand
GGCCGCCGTCTCCGCCGCCTCCCTTCAGCCGTGGCCGCCGCCGCTACCGCGGCCACGACCGCCGCCGCGGCCCTGGCCACCGTGGCCACCTCCGCCACGGCCTCGCCGCCGCGGCCGCCGCCGTCGCCGCAGTCCCGGCCATCGTGGCCGCCTCCGGCACAACCACGCCGCCCCGGCCGCCGCCGCCTCCACCGCTGTCGTCGCCGCCGCCGCCGCCGCCGCCGCCGCCGCCGCCGCCCCGATTGACGTCGCGGCCGACTCGTGGGCGGCGGGGGAAGGGATTGGCGGACCCGCGGCGCCCGTCGCGACCGTTGTCGGCGGCGGGTGGAGTTCACCTCGGCCCCCAGAGTGATCTCTGGAGCGATCTCCCGGGTTTACGGCCGCCCACTACCAATCATACAGCTGGAAAAACAGGATAACACGACGAGAAAAATGAGGAAATATTTTTTTTCCAATGAAAGACGTCTAAGAAGATGCCGCTGGAGCGCAGGAACGCTGTCAGCGTCAAGGTTTCTCTGTGGCAGTCACCCGAGGGCGTCGCCCGCCAATCATAATCCGAATTTTGATGCAATATTGCTGGAGATCGGCACGAGGCCGTGCATCTGGATCAAAGACGGCCTCAAAGACCAACCCGATGCTGTCTTGAGGATCACTTGCTGACAGTGATCTCGTCTGTGTAGCTTGGGGGGGTAGCCCGTTCCCAGAGACGTCAATACGGTGTCATACAGTGCCGACCTTGCTGTGGACTTGGCTGTACGCGCATCAGTCTCAATGTCTTAGTCATGCATCGAGCTGCCCCAAGAAATTTATTGTGTCGCCAGATCGTCGACCTGCCATTCCAAGTCGCAGGGCACGATTTAGGTGAGGCACCACACTGTGTCACCCCCGAATCGCCCCCAAGTAGCTAAATAAGGGCATGGGCAGGACCGCCGACGATCTGGACGACGTTATCGTCTTCTCACGTTCCCCAGAGGAACACTTACAACACCTCGATGAGGCGTTGACACGCCTAAGAAGGGCAGGGGTCGCCTTGAAGGCGGCCAAATGCCACTTCTTTCAAGAAGAGGTGGAGTACCTCGGCCATGTTATCAGGCCGGGAAGAGTACATGTCCTGGATAAGAATCTCCGGGCACTGAGGGGCCTCCGGTATCCGGAGACCCAACCCCAGATGACGAGTTTCTTGGGTATGTGCGGCGTATATGGTCTCTTCGTGGCCGACTTCGCCAAGATAGCGAAGCCACTAACAGCCTTGACGAGCACCAAGCTCCCCAGGAGGTTACCTCCCACTAGGGAGGAGGGGACGAAAGCTTTTAAAGAACTATGAGGACGGCGTTTTAGCCGCCCCCATCCTCGCTCTCCCCAGGTGAGACGGTCACCACATCGTCTATGTAGACGCCAGCTATGAAGAGCTGGGTTGTTGCTTACAGAAACAACAACCAAGTGGGGAGTATCACCCCATCGGCTACTATAGCCGCGCTCTTCTCCCTGCGGAGAAGAATTACTTCGCCACCGTGATAGAGGCGCTCGGCGTCGTCTGGGCAGCACAAAAACTCTGCCACCTCGAGGTGTGACCTACTTGAGGGCATACCTCGAGGGGGCAGAGTCTTTGGTCCGGTGTGACCACCGGGCCCTACTATCGGAACTCACAAACATGAGCCCGAACGCGCGGATAAACCGCTAGCGACTCCGATTATCAGAGTACACCTATAAGATCCGGCACAAGCCGGGTAAGGACCACAAGGTCGCGGACGCGTTATCGCGTCTGCCCACGGAGGGACTCGACTCGTCTCCCTTGGACGAGGATATCCCCGTCCTGGCCATCAAAACCCGGGCAAGTGTCGCCTTAGAGGCCGCATCGCCATCCGAAGCCCCCATGGGGGCGCTAACGGCCCAAGAGATCTTCCTGGGCCAAGCCGAGGATGCGTTCTGCCAAGAACGACGGAAAGAACTGGATGTTCTTTCACCACCCGACCTTAAGTGAAGTCTGCAAGCCTTCTTTTTTCGGTGGAAGAACGGGCTCCTATGCCAACATTCGGTATAAGGGAGGGAGACCGGAGTGGTCATCCCCGAGGCGCTGAAACAGCGCCTCCTACGCTATCAACACCAATCGGTGTTGGCCGGTCACCCCGGCTCGCGGAGGATGCATGACACCCTCCGCCGGTATGTCTACTGGCCTACCATGGTGGTAGACACACGTGGAGCAATGCCCCGCGTGCGCTAAGAACCGTCTCTCCGAGAGGAGGCATACATCCACATTGAGGCTGTTTCCAGCTCTCGAGCCCTTCTCGGGGCTCGCAATGGACCTTCTAGGCCCATTGACTACTTCTAGGGGTGGTCACAAGCATGTGCTGGTCATATGCGACCGGTTTACCAAGTTGACGCGGGCCATCCCGTTACCGGATGCGACAGCGCTGACGGTATCGTCAGCGTTCATCGATACTTGGGTGGCTGCCTATGGCATCCCCGACTCTGTCCTTACAGACAACGGACCCCAGTTTGCCTCGGTATATTACCCGGGCGTCCTCGGGTTCCTGGGTATAGCCTCGAACTATACCTCTCCCTACCACCCCCAGAATAATGGGCAGGTGGAACGATACAATCGCACCTTGGTGCGGCAACTCCGATGCTATGTTGCAGTTCATCAGACAGAGTGGGACAGTCATCTGTCCCTCCATACTACTGCGTATAATACGCAGGTGCGCGTGAGCACTGGGGAAATCCCTGTTGCCTTCGTGAGCCCGAGACGGCTCCAGATTATTGGCATGGAACGCATGCCTCGGCTTAGACAAGCCGAGGAGAGAACTGAGGAAGCCTCCACGGCGGCGGAGCAGTACGTTGAGGACCTTAAGGCCCTCATCTCGGCGGTTCGCCGGCAGCTGGGCAAAGCCCAGGCCACGTGTAAGCGGGCGTTCGACGCCCGCACCAAGGAAGAGAACAACTCGGTAAAGGCTGGGGACTGGGTCTATCTAGATGCCCACTCCCGTTCTCCAAAGAAGCTTCGGTTTGAGACCCAAGGACCCTACATTGTGCTACAAACCGATGGACATCGGTTTCTGGTAGAGAGCCCTATGGGTCTCCGTACGGTGAGCAGTGACCATGTCACTGATGCCCCCGCACCAGCGGCGCAGGATGCCAAGTGGACCCAGGCCCTGGGAGCCCAAGCCCTCTTTAAGGTGCGCGATCAAATTAAGAAGGGCCCTGAATTCGTTTTCGAACGATTTCTCACCCACGGTTGGGATGATGACGGACAATCGAAGGTCCTGGTCAAATGGTTCGGGTTTCCTGAACAGGAAGCCACGTGGCAATTGGCCTCTTCACTCCCTAGGGAGGCAATTCGCAAATGTTGCTTGCACAAACGTGTCAAGCTCCCCGCCTTTACGCGAGTGTCGCATTACGCGGCCCGGTCCACGCCCCTTGGCCGGCCAGGAGGTCGATGGGGCGCCGGGCGACGGGAATGACGTGTCACGCCCCGGTTCGGACAGGTGGCGCGGTCTTTGCTGGTTGGGATCTTGATTGATTGTGGATCGTTTGCACTTGTATGTCAATTGCTTGAATTATCTGCTTTACAGTAGGGGGGTCCACTGGTATGGATCCCCAGATCTCCCCAAGGGGAGGCTACTGTGTGGGATTCGGGGCCATTTGGGCCCGCTTGCTCGGTTAGCTTAAGGGCACAGCGGGGCACCCGTGGCCCGGCTTCCCCACAAAAAGATAACTGCGTTCTCACCTCCTGCCTCCCTCTTTGCGCCTTCGGGTGTTTTCCTAGGTGGCCGTGTCACCGGGCGAGACTAGAGCAAGGGTGTGCGGGTGGGTTCCCTCAGCTGGGCAGGTGTCCCTATCTGTTTCTGTGGGCTGGGGTGACACGGCGTTTTATGCGACAAGAACTATAGAGGAAGGCGGCAATCGAGCGACGCTACGATGGGAGCAAATGGTAGTGGCGGGTGCCGGTCTTCCTCCCGATGAGTGACGTCCGGTGACCGCCAGGGGCGCAGCGGCACTAGCCGCAACAAAAAAAAATCGCGACGAGAGTACGGGAAAATAAAGCAGCGGGAATCGGGGACGGGGGGACGGGTGGTAGCGGCAATTGGGGGCCGCGGGTGGGGAAGAAGCGGCCGGAAAGGGCCAAGGGAGGGCCGGTAGCGGCAGGCGGAGGCTGGGGGAGGAGTGGCAGCGGCCAGAGGGGGGCCGGGGGAAGGGCTGCAGCCGCAGGCGGAGGACGCTGGAGGGGCGGAAGCGGCTGGCGGCGGCCGGCGGACAGACGGAGGGGGCCGGCAGGGGACGGGGGAAAGCCGGTAGTGGCCAGCGGCAAAGGTGGTAGCCGCGTTGGAGAGGGAATCGGCGAGGAGCGGCGGCCCCCACCGCGGCGGCGGGGCTGTGCGACCGGCGCACCGAGCGCCCACCGATCGGGGCACGCTGGCTGCCGTGTCACGCACTGTGGGTCGTCAGCTTTGACTAAGTTTCCCAACGGAGCCCAACGGTTCTTCAACGGACGGCCCGTTGGGCCCAACCTGCAAATAAACGCGAAACCGTTGGGCTCCGTTGAAGCATAACGGGGCTCAACGGAGCCACAACGAACGCCATTTCCGTTGGGCATTTCCACCCCATGGGGGAGGGGGGGCTCGCAATGGTCACATGTCGAACACGATAGAGACGCGGCCGGGCCGCGTGAAGGACCCGATTGGTGCATTAAAGTAGATCTGACCGATCCTAAGGACTCCATGCGATTGCAATGAGAGATCGTGGCAATGGTATTTGACGTGTCCTTCAGGCGCGGGACCGCCCGAAGACACGGCGGGAAGCGTAGCAGCTGGCCCAATAGCCGCTTTCACGGCTCTCTGATGAGCCATGTGTCCAAGCTGCGAAGGGGAGCTCGCGTGTGCCGAGCTGTCCACGTGACTTCAAGCCACTAGTCGCTGCAGTACGACACTGGGGCATGCTGACGGGGACAGATGGTGCTCGGATTACCCTACGCGGCGCTCTTGGGCTGCCAAGAAAAGTGGAAGGGACGGCGAACACCGGCATAGTGTTGCTCCACTGGGTAAGAGGAGCACAGTCTCTGCAGTTTAGCAATAGCAATAGAGCAAGAGACCGACGAAAATCAAACGTCCCACGGCTAAAAGACATTCCAAAAGTAATGCATTGCTAGGCGCTCAGCGAGCGGGCTGTCCCGCGCGGCAGGGGAAGCCCCAAAGCCCTTGCGCTCCGTCAGCTCCGCAAAGTCGGGCACGACATGGATCACCCGCCCGACGTGGGCTAACGGCGAGCGCGTCGGCTGTGAACGCCTCCATTGACGGGCATGCGGCGGTCGCAGCGGCTGCCCTCTTGTCCTCTTCCCATACAGAAGACCTTACCTCCACAGCAGTCGCACGCATCATTTCGTTCGCTACTTTCGCCATCTTCTGCTTTCACGTCAAACGTGGTTGAAAAGAACATGACACACAGAATGCGTCGTTCTACATATCAGCATGCCCACCAGCCGGTACCGGTCAAGGCCAGCATCAAAAAAACGCAGCATCACGGCCTGTAGCGCGGGTCAACACGATGCGGCGTAGCTGCAGACAACACGCACCGAACCACGTTGTGCTTCCACCCCCCGAGCCCGCCCGGCCTGTGCACGCAGGACGGGCTTGTTGACTGGTTGGCTGCCAGAATAAATACCAATAAAATGCGACCGATGCTCGACATAACTGCAAAACCACAGTCCACAACATGAGCTCAAGTCGGGTATTCGGAGGCGTGCTTCTCCCGGATGGCGTCTGTGTGGCCAGGAAGCTCTGTCCTTGCACGCGATCGCGTCAGACTCACGCGCTCGGCTCTGTTGGGGCATTTCTCCACGCTCTTCAACGAAGGAAAGGGCCTCAACGAACGCCCCACAGCGCCCAAACATGGCCAACTAAAAGCAGACTCGTTGGGCCCCAACCTCCAACGGTTTCCCAACGGGAAGGGCTTCCGTTGGGCAACTTATTCAAAGCTGACGGTGGGGCGCGCACTGGATGAGCGGCTGGCCCTGGTCGTTTAGGCGCGGCCCACTGGGCCCAGCACCCCCCGGCCGATTGTCAGGCCCCCTTCGCGCAGGTGCTCTTTGTCAGCCCATGCACCGTTGACACCACCGTATCCTCCAATCAGGCTCGTTCACGTTTCGGCAAAGAGTAGGGATCGCAAGTCTCAGCCGCGACAGGAGACTGGTGCATGGCTCTGCTTGTGCGGCATCGACAGAGCGTGCCAAGGGCGGGCCCGTGGTCAATTTGGCTGCCAAGAAACGGCCTGCGCATTGACACCGGGCCCTCCAGCCAAAGATGCTGCAGATGATCTGGACTGCTGATGACAACATCTGTGACGAAAGTATGGCTAAAACGATTTGATACGCGATTCAAAGTGGCGAAATCGTGTGTACGAAATCAACTACCCGTGATATTTACTATATACTTGTTTCTCCCTATCCTGCCATTCCTTCTCCGCTCAGATTCCCCACCCGTCTTGGCTTCTGACCTTCAGAATCCGAAGGCTGGCTGTATCCCGGTTCAGGTTGTTCTTGCTGCGATCGGCCAGAATTGAGAAGACTGCAATATGTCTGACCTCCCCGTGACCACACCTACCAGTAGAAGCGCAGCAGCCGTAGCAGTACTGCACAAACCATAAACACACCAAGCAAAATGAAAAGGCCACTCAACTCGATGATTGTGTGCGAGGTGATGGCCTCGGCCTCCACCCCCTCTCCGGTCTCTTGGTCCAAGCAATCGTCGACAAAGTAGGTCGCCTTGAGGCGGGCCAGGATGGACTTTTCCGACAGCTGCAGGATAGCCGTATTCAGTTCCCGCAGCACAGACACCCGCGCCGGCGCGGGCAGCACGAATCCATAGCCCTCCTGCGTCAGCTGGACTGGGACGACGGAAAGGTTGCACGATGTGGTGCCAGTCCGGTACTGTATGCAGCGCGGGGTTGGGGAGCCACCGCATGGTGCGCTCAGGAGGGATTGACAGACGCAAAGCAGCACAAACGTCCAACAGAGCAGCAACGCCGCGGCGTCAGCACCATCCCCACCAAGACGCACCGTCACCCCATCCCACATATCATCACAAACAGCTGCCGAGACAATACAGGAAGGACCCAGACGTACCTCAAGCAGCGGTCGGTCTGTTAACCACCCGTCTCCAATCTGTCGAAACAGCAGTGACTCACACTCCTCTGGGATGGTGCAAGTCAGGTACGGTTTGCCGCCAACCGCCGCTCGGCCCGTGATGTCCCCACCAATGCCGCCGCCTGCGACCTCCCGCAGCAGCCACTCTTCCGAGGCGCCCCCCGCCAACACGGCGATGCGGTGGAGGGGCAACACGCCGCTGCGGATGTCCTCCACGCTGCTGAGCTGCACGGACGCGACTGCTTCGGTGGAAAGGAAGGCGCCGAGCTCGGCAGTGTAGGCCATGGCTACGACCAGCACACCCGTGACAAAGGCGACGGTGACAAGGCGGCCTTCGGCGGTCTTGGCAGCAACAAACTGGCGGCCGCCGACGGCGACCATAGCCGCGTGCCAGATGGAGAGTGCCATAGAGCTGAGGGCGGAGCGGTCACGAAAGTCGGCGTTGCCCACCTCCCGGGTGCCCTCAAAGAGCATCATGAGCAGTCCATAGGCGACCGTCAGGGCAACGACCAGCGCCCACACGCGCAGGTCAAGCGGCGCCAGGAATCGCCATGGGGACGTGCTTGTGGCCGACCCCCGCACCATCACCTGCAACGCCGACTGCCAATACGGGGTGGTGAAGCTGACGTTGGCCGCCCGCGCCGACGTGATGGAGATGGCTCCAATGGCCATGTCAAACTGCGGCTCCTTCGCATCATACGGCTCATCGCTGTCGAGCGCCGCCTCTGCCGACGCGTTGCTGGCGAGTGACGCGCTGCCCGCCCCCCCGAACTGGTGCACGGGGATGCGGCCGCCCGGCAGCATGGACCGGAGCACCTCCGAGGTGCCCATCCCCTCGGGCGCCGCAAACAGCTCGACGGTGAAGGCGAGCTCCTCGGCCATGCGCAGCAACACGTCCACGGAGACGCCAAAAAAGCGGTCGTTGCCCGACCGCCGTTCGTCGAGTTGCACAAAAGGGGCGAGAGGCTTGACAATCACCCGCAGTGTCCCCTGTCGGCCGCGGAGCGACGCCCGGTCGTACGGGTACTGGCGGTTGCGGGACGTGGAGCCGCCCGGGAATTGCTGCCACGCAGAGGGGAGGGATTGGAGCCACGCGCCCGACGTGAAGTCAAAGTAGTCGATGCGGCCATCCCGGGCGGTCGTGTAGGCATTGTCCAACGCCCCCGCCGGCAGCGCATCCGTGTAGCTCCCATTGGCGATGGGCACCCACACCGCGTCGCCGCCGCGCGTCTGCAAGTTGAGCACTGAAAATCCGCCTTGCGCCTTGGACCGAATGCCGTCCAACTCGTCGAGCGTCACGCGGCCACTAGCGCCATGAAAGTCCGTCGCCGCAAGCGCAGCGGCCAGTTCATTACCAGCCTCCCACGGGGAGCCCCACACGCACTCGGTGCCGGCGGCAACGGGCTTGTCGGGGTCGGCCAAGGCCGGGGAGAGCGAGAAACCTTCGGGCGCCACCCCTCCGCGGTCGCGGATGACCTTGTCAAGCGCCCGCGCCATGGCAACGACCGCGTCGTATCCAAACAGCAGGTACTCATCGAGCACCTGGGAGCGGAGCATGTCCGTCCCGGCACCGGGATAGTCGGTGGCGTTGAGTCCACGCCACCGTCGCTCAAACACTTCGGCCGCCAAGTTGGGCGTCAACGACGCTTGGCGGATGGCGAGTGTGCCGATCGCCCGGATGGCCATCGTCGTATCCCGTTCGACGGTCACGTCCACGTTGGATATCAAACCCGGCGTCTCGTCATTGTGGATCCCGTCAATGACAAAGCTGCCGCTGTCAGCGGTAGAGGCGCTGCCATCAACTCGCTCGTCGCCCATGTCATTGGCTGCCACGGCAGCCTCTGCGTCTGGCGTCACCGGCACGTCCCAAATGTCATTCTCGGTCCCCCCGTCCGACAAGATCCACTGGTGTTGGTCATTGACGAGACCAACCTTTTCAGCCTCCCGAAACAGCCGAACCGCTCGCCCGCCCAAGAGCAGCGCCCACACAATGATTACCCGTGGGGAGGCGGCCGCAAATTGGGCCAACACCGTCTCGGGCTCGTTGACGTTGAGCGGGAGGGCGACGACCACCTCCACCGCCGCGCTGCCGTCCACAAGGGCCTCATCCGTCGGATCGGTGGCCATCACCACCCCACCCCGGCGCTTGTGGACGGCCGTCAGGATGGCGTGCAGCCCCCCCTGCCCGTACGCATCGGTCGAGTAGAGGATGCCGATGCGTTCTGGCATTTCCGCGTCGGCATGGACGAGCAGCGCCGCGGTGGCCGAATCCTCATACCGCACCCCCTCTCGGTAGTGCTTCATCGCCCGTACGGTGCCAAGGAGTGCCCGCGCGTGCGCGTCCGCCCCACCCGGGAGGAGGAGAAGGAGGCGGCGGAAGGTGGTGGCCGCCTCAGCGGCGGCCTCGTCCAAATCCGCCACCCGCGTGTCGGCGATGAGGGCGGTCGGCGACAGCGTCGGCACGTTGTAGGCGGCCGCCGAGACGACCGACGCAAGCCCCGACGCGACCGGCGACGTGAAGGGGCCGAGGATGCCGTGGATGGGGGGGTTGACCGGGCCCGACGCGACGGTCTCCCCGTCTTTGCCTTTCAGTTGGGGGGCGAGGAAGGCGCGGCAGAGGGTGGTGAGGCCGGTGAGGGACTGGGGCGCTTGCGCGAGCGGCAGCAGGTCCAACTCGAGCCGGTGGCCGGGGAGGATGTGGGCGTCACGGTTGACATCCTCCTGCGCGAGCCGCATCACCGACACGAGCGACGTCATGAGGCTGGACGCTTCATACGCGTGGGGGATGAGAGTGGCCAGTCGGAGGACGGGCAACGGCGCACCTGCGGCCGCCTGCGATGCTGTCTTTCCAACGGCGGCGGCGGCCGCCGCCACGACCGCGGCCGCCGCCATGAGCGCGGCGGCGGACATCCGATGGCCCCGCCGTCGTAGAGAGCACGGCGGTCGCGCCACGGTGCCGCCTCCGCTGCGCCGCAGGCGGGTCATCTCGACCGCCCTGCAGGCCGCGTCCTTTGCGGCACGCGGAGGCGCCAAGCCGACGCTTCATCTTGAGCTCGCCACGCGCGGCAGGAGGCATGAGCTTTGATCCCGGGGAGTACAGTATCGGTCTCAGGATGGTGGTGCAGGGCCAACGTCGCCGCACGCGGCAGCAACACAGAACACCGAACAGAACGGCCTGTTGGGGAACAGGCCAACAGACGCCCATCTCATGGGCCGGTTGTTCGGGCAACAGAGACCGAACAGAATGCGATTCTGTTCGGCGCAGCCGTTCGTCTATCTCGAGGGGGGCCCGTGCATGCATTCGGCTCTCCTACGCGCAACGGTTCCATGAGACACGATATGCATACTGACTACAGTCAGAGCAAAGCCAGCAATGTCGGTCTATCACAACGTGTCTCAATTATGGGTGAAACGTGTCTAAATTCGCTTAATAGGCCACGAACAGCTGTGTGTCAATGTGAACGTGCCCTATTGAACGTCGA
>ENA-ORXR01005094-ORXR01005094.1-marine-metagenome-genome-assembly--contig:-NODE-5094-length-10618-cov-8.910065_pt1 | contig 10618 bp, 8 predicted proteins | sample MGYA00237866_ERZ511479 | MGnify/ENA metagenome assembly ERZ511479 | reverse complement strand
CCCGCCCCGCAACCCGTGGCGGCCGCCGCGGCGCCGCGGCACCCCCACCGACGGGCGCACGGCCGCCCCCCCCCCGGGCGGTGCCGCCCGCCCGCCACCGGCTCCCGCGTCTGCCGTCAAAGCTCCGTCGCGGGGACGGGCGCCCGCCGCTGCCCCCCGCCGCCGCGCGTGCGCCGCGGCGACGGCCGACGCGGCGGCAACGTCGGCGGCCGCGCCGGCGGCGGCAGCGGCGGCGAGCAGCGGCGACGGCGGCGGCGGCAAAAGGCCGACGCCCCCGTGCGTCCGTCCCCGCGCGCCGGCGGCCCGCTCGGCCGCCGTCGACGGCGCCGTCGGCGCGCCGTGCGTGCCGGCGGCGGGCGTCGGCGGGGGCGCCCGCGCCCCCGCGGCGCCGCCATTGACGGCGGTCGCCCGACAGACGGCGGCGGCAGCACGGGCGCGCGACGGCGTCGGGCGGGGCACGGCCCGCGCCGCCGCCGCGCGTGGCGGCGGCAGAGGGACTCGGCGACGCGTCGGGGCCGGGGGAGGGGGCGGGGGCGGGCGGCCGGCTTGAGGCGCGCGCGCCACCGGCGGTGCGCGCGTGCGGGCAGCGGCGCGCGCGTGCCCGCCAATGGCAGACGACCAGGAGCACGGGGGGCGGGGGAGCAAGACAGACCGCGCGGACGCTGCCCGTGGTGGGCGTGCCGTCAGCGCCCACCCGCACGACGCCGCGCAGCTGCGTGCGCCGTGACGGCGCCACGGGGCGGGGGCGCCCACCAGCTCCCCTCCTTTGCACCCACCGACGGGCAAAGAAGGAGCCCCTGGCCGTGGCGCCCGCGTGGCGGCCGTGGCGTCCTTGTCGCAGCCGCGCGCGCGCCGACGGCGGGCGGGCAGGCGGCGCGCGCCACGGCGGCGGCGGGGCACGTCGGTTTGACCGACGCGCCGGGCACGGCCCAAACCGTGGGGCGGCCAGCCGCACGGGGTGCGGGTGGACGTGGCGGTGGCGGGGCCAAGCCGCCACGACGCGGGCGGGGGCAGGCGCGGGGCGGGCGCGGGGCGAGCCGCCCCGAGGGGCCACCGCGGGGGCGGCGGGGCGGGGCGCGACCGGCACCGCGCCCGCGCACGCCCCCGGCACCGTGCGGTCTCGGTCGCGGCGGGCGCGCGCCGCAGCGCCGTGCTCCCCCCGTCGAGCGGTGCGCGGTGGCACCCACCAGCGCCGCGGGAGGAGTTGGGCGCGCAGCCGGCCCGTGCACGCCGCAGTACTGTACCCGATTGGTCCAGAGGGTGGGGGGCTACCGCGGGCATGGTGGGTCTCTGGATGACGGACGGACGGGCCGACGACTGGTCGGGGTCGGTCGCACGGCCCGCCGCGTGCGGGCGCGCGGCGCCGCCGCGCGCCGCAGCCGTCGCCGGGCGGGCGGCGGCGCGGCGCGTCGGCGACGCGGGTGGTCGTGGCGGCGGCGACGCACCGAGCCACCAGTGGCTGCGCGCGTCGCGGCGGCTGTGGGGCTGTCCCTCGCGCCCGCGGGGCCGCCCGACCGCGTGCCCGCCACGGACCACGCGGCGGACGCGGTGGCGCCAGAGTGTGGGATGGCAGTGCCCGACGGGGAGGCAGGGCCGCTCGCAACGAGAGGCGGAACTGGGTCGGAGACGCTGTCTGCCGCGCCGCGCCACAGCTGTGGTGACTGGCGGCGGATGGGGGGCGGCGTGCCCTTTTCCAAGCACGTGCTTGGATGCCCTACGTTTTCCTTCCCTCTTCTCTCTACCTCACCCCGATTGCACACGTTTTGCACCTCTCCCCCGTCTGTCAGACGTGGGCAGGGCTGCGGGCCATGGGGGAAAGATGGGGCTGCGACCGCGTGTGTGCGCGTGGGCCCATGGGCGAAACTGTTCGACACGGCGAGGGGTTCTCCGCCCGATCGACATCCCGGCCGCCTCGCAAGGGACGAGCGCGTGAGCCGACACGGCGCGGGCCGCCCTCCCAGAACCGTGGTGGTCGGCACTGGATGCTGGTGTGTGTGTCCATCCGTGTTGGCCGTGGCACTCGCCCGCAGCGCTATGGTCCTCACGCTCATGGGCGGCGCGCCGGCAGGTTCCCACGTGGGCCCACACGGGTGCCTGTCGGGGCGCCGCCGCACCGTTGTCGACAAACGGCAGCCGCCGCGCCGCTCCACCCGCCAACCGTCGTGGTGTGGCGCCGGTTCCCCCAGACGACGGGGCGCCGCCCGTGCGCCGCCCGTTGCGTTGCTCGTGCACACCCGCCGCCGCCGCCGCCACCCCACCCGACGGGGTGTCGCCTCGGGGCGTGCCCGTCTCCGACGCGGGTGCGGCCAACGGACCGCCGCCAGGGCGTGTGGGCGCCAAAGGGGTTGTCACCGCTCGACGGACCCGGGCACCGTCGACGACGGGCGGCAGTCCAGCGTGGGGAGAAGGCGAGGCCGCCGACCGAGAGCCCACTCGCCGTGCGCGTGCACGACGCCTCCGTGCTGCACGAGCGGCGCGGCAGCAAAGGACGCCCGCCCGACGACCGTGCCCCACCTTCCACGCACCGCCCGTCGTCTGGCGAGTTCGCGACGCGTCGCGAGGCCGCCCGCGCCCTGCCTGTGCTGTCCCTTGCGTGCGTACAGCGGCGCCATCCTCGGAGCCGGTCGGGGGCGCCCGAGACGGGGACCACGGGGATGGGGCGGGGGGGGAAGTGCCACGCTCCCCGGCCGACCGCTGGCGCAGGCCGCCCGGTCACGCCTGAAAGCGGAATCCACGGTTTAGCAGATGGTTGCGCCAAGGACCCGCGCGTCGGTCGCGTAGGCTGGCATTTGCGCCCAACGGCTTCGACACCCCCCTCCAAAAAAAATTCCGAGTCGGTGACCGGTGCGCTCGAACGGCCATCCACAGAGGAGCATGGGGGGTGGGGTGTCCGCCTCTGAAAGCAACTCGAGGGAGACGCAAAGGGGAAAACGTGCGTATCTACCCGGTCGGTCGAACACCTAATGGCGACAGCACCAGGCAGCGCCCTGGAAACTGTGATTCGTCCGCTGACCAAACGGGGCGGCGACGGCTCGTCGCGACAACAACGACGGCCGTCCGCCGTCTTAGCGCCGCGGGCCGCGAGGCGGCCGATCCGACGCAATGACCAATAGGCTGCGCGTGCGGAGCACGAGCGTGCGTTTTTCCAGCATGTCGCTGCTGTCGGCGGGGTGTTGCTGGCCTCCGGGCTCTTCCCCCACCCAGGCACCCACCTGCTGTGCCCCGATTCACCCCCCATGTTTCAGACGATGCGTGGTGCCTTTGGGCACCCACCTGTGCAGCCTCTCAGAGGTGGCGGTAGTGCCACAGTCACCGCCACGGACACTGGCAGCAGCATCGGCGGTCGGGTCGTAGAGCAGTGGTTGACGTCGCGCCACGTCAACCGCTACCCTCCTGCGGCGGTGATAGAAAACCGTTGGCGTCACGCCGCCGCAGCCACCAGGCCACTGGGAAGACTCGATTGGACCGCAAAATGCGGGCCAGCGGGCGTGACCGCCCCAACGACCCCGTCGTGCATCTATCCGCGGTCACTGGGCCGCTCCTGAGTCAAACGGCACGTGCTCCTAATCCCGGGACCGCGTCAATGAGGAACAGTATCTCATTGCTCGATGTTTGGATCGGGCCAACGACAGGAAATCGCCCATTTGGCCACAGGACTGGTGAATTACTGTTGCTTCCGAGAGATAAATGTGCTTGAAACACTTCGACGAGTAACGTGGACCAATGGACAACAGGGTATCACGCATCCACCAGTGGTACAGTACTGCTGGGTGACTTCAAATACTACATGAAGAAGTGTCAGGCCAATCAGGGCCTCGACTGCTCTCTGTGTCCCACTGGATGCGATGGAGGCGACGTTCAACTGTCAATTATGACAAGTGAAACAAGCATGGGGTTGTCAACATGACACTGGTGTAACTCACGGATAGTTTGGCCTGGGGCAATAGAAATGGCCAGACGGGGTGCTTGCTGTGGCTCACCATTGGATGTGGGCAGATCGCTTAGAAGCGTCAACGCGGAACAGCAAAGCAATCCAACCATCCAGCGGCACAGCACTTGCGCCCCGTTGACGATCCGCTCTGTTCGATGTGCGCTCACCTCCACGGTGCCCGGACCTGACACCCCCTCTTTTACGGCGGCCTGCAGACACCCTGTGTTTCCCAGAGCCTGGTTGCCCCCACCCCCGTGATCTTCGCCTAATAACCTGGCGCCGGTTGGTCCGCGGAAACACTGTCGGCATCGAAGCTAAGCCCGTCGTGTCGCTTGTGCCGCCGCCGGCTGGCGGCGGCCTGGTGCCGAGCTTGCCGTTGCGGCGCTAACAGGGCCTGGCGTCGGCCTGCGGGTTCGTGGCGGCGCGATCGGGATCGACGGAGGCATGTGTAGGCGTGGGTGTGGGGCCGCGCGCGTGCGTGCGCGTGCAGGGGGGTTCATTTGACTACATAGGAGGGGTGCAACCGCGCCGCGCCGATTGGACTGTCGTGAGCGACGGGGGCGACGTGCGTCGTGCAGCGGTATGCCCGCCCGCAGCCGGGTGGCACCGATCCCTTGCTAGCCCCTCCCGCCGTGAGTCTGTGCGCCTGCCGCTGTCGTCCCATCACCGCACCCGTCCGCCTCACCTGCTGCCAACCGGCTGTCTCCCTTCCCGGTCAGCCGAGCTCCCTCCACTCAACTTCCTTTTTGTTTGTGTGGAGTCAAGTCCACGGCTGCCGTGGCACTCGCTCACGCGGCTCTGGCACATCGGTCTTTTCGTCATGGCGGCGGATACGCTTGACGTCGGCGGGCTATGCTCTAGGCCACCACTCCCCCCGAGGCTTTGGCAACAACAACGCTCGGGGGAAGTTGCCTGCGGTTGTGGCGCTGTGTGTCCCGAAACCACTCCGCTGCGCCGACAAACTCGGAGCCCCCGCGTCGCAACCCCGGCCACCGCCGGTCACATGGCGGCGTCGCCTCCCCCCCCCCCCCCCCCCTGCCGCAGCGGCGGCGGCGGCTGCTTGCCGCCGTTGCCTCATCAACGGCCGCGGCGGCTGCGACGGCCGGTCTCGTCGTCGCGGCCTTGTCGGCACTGGCACCCACTCCCTCCGCAGCCCACACGTTCCTGACTGTCCCCCAATCCATGTCACACATCGAAGGGTGCCGCATCGGCGGCAGTCCCGGCCACGTCGTCTCCTGCCCGGGCCCGTGCCCCGCCCACACAAAGGCGATGCTCCGCGACCCGCCGACGACGACAACGATCCGACGCGGAGGCGTGCTGAATCTGCGATACAGTCGCAACAACCACCAAGGCGGCTTTGCGCGTTACTCCCTCGTCCCGGCAGACCGTGCCATGGACGCCCACTTCCACACACGCGCGGCATTTTTGTACACCTGTTGGGATACGGGCGCCTTCAAATGTCGTAACCCCATGGAGCGATGGCGGGATTGTAAGTACGACAACGACAAAGTGGCGTACAAGAGAAGACTGCGCATCCCGCGCGTCTATCCCGACGGATTGTACGTGTTGGGATTTGCCTGGTGGGGAGGGCTCGACAAGGGCAAGGGCTTCAACGCGGCGCTGGGGGACTACTATGACTGCAGGTGCGTGGGGGGCGTCAGCTGCCAGAAGGGGGATGGGCGTGAAGCGTGCACTATTTTAATGTCGTTGAACAAGTGTGTAGTTGCCATCCTTCAGTCAACGAGAATGCTGTCGTTGGCGACGCTTGCAGGACTCCCGCTTATAGAGGGAAAGCCATCACACTGGGGGTCGTCAGCGTGTTGCTGTCAAGATCGGGCCCAGCTGTGTTGGCTCGCTCGCCCGTGCTCGTGATACTAACGCCGTCGTGCCTCTGTTTTTCTAATCGTCTCTTGACCGCCTTGGTGCCACTACGTTTCTTTCCTCCACATCCGTTTCTCTTCTTTCCTCACGGGCTAATGCCCGTCTGCGCGCGCGTCGCATTCGACAGCTATGTGCGCATCGAGGGCGGGCCACGCATGCAGCGCTTTCACCAGCCGACGTTTGACGCGTCAGGGGAGCCTGGTGGCAAGCCGGGAACCTGCCGCTCGAGCGTCAGCATGCTCGGCATGTGCTGGCGGGAGCCCTGCTTTCAACATCATGGTGGTAACATGAAGGTATGCTGGAGACTGCGCACATGGTGGATGAGTTGATGGCGCGCTGACGCACGCCGAGACTGGCATCGTCGCGTTGTCTATTGGACCCGACGTATGTAGAGATGTAGGGTCGGCGTGCTGACTGTTGCGCGCATGTCTCTCATCATATCCACCTTGAACGTGTTCTTTACCCCCTCTACGTCGCCCGCGTCGCTCCCCCTGCCATTGGATGATAATGTTTTACTGCGCCGTGCTTTTTCTTCTGCTCGCCCCCATTCCCACAGCCAGCCGTCTTTTCCGGAGGCCGGCGGCCTGACCCCATCGCTGCCTGGTGGATGAACCCCCCACACACCCTCCCTCGGTCCTTGTCGGAGTTGCCCGACCCCGCCGCGGCGTCACACCTGAGACCCTTTGCGGCAATCACCCCCGACGTGGCCGCCCGTCTGTATGGCATCACCCTTCTGGAAATGCACCCAGTGACGGGGGCTGTGCTCGCCCGCCGCGCGCACGTTAACTGGCGAGTACCCGTGAGAGTGCGGAGCGGGCGTGCCGTGACGATCGTTGCAGACGTGGGCGGAGACGTGCGGTGGGTGCGCTGGTTTGTCAATGGCCTTTTGGAGCGCCGCGCCGGCTCGTGGCCGTACGCCATTGGGGGAGTTGGCCCCCGCGCGCAGCCTGTGCCGTGGGAGGCTGCCATCTGGGGGCGCCCGTTCACTCTCAAGGTGCGGGTGACGGGCATGCGGGGGTTGACGATCGTCAGGCAGTGGCGCCGCGTGCGGTTTGTGCGCTGGTAGGGCGTCGGTGGATGGGCATTCGCGTGGGAGGAGGCAGGCACGATGCAGAAGAGAGGCCGTCGATCTGTGGGCGGCTGTAGTGACTCTTTGGAGAGGCTTGGTTGTGCTGCACGTACGTGCAGCGCACGTACCCGCGTCTGGGCTTTGGGGTTATCGACGGTGGTAGCCGCTGCGTGGCACAAACCCGCTGCGGTGGCCCCTCCGTTTGGTGCTCTGGCCTTGCGAGACCCGTACCAAAGCAGACAGCAGCTTCTTCTGTTTTCCGTACCGCACGGATCCGGCCTTTTTCTGTTGCTGTCGGCTGCCGGCATTGTCGCGTCGCGATCCCTGTACATAAATCCGCGTCGCTGCCGACCCGTAGCCCTTGCTGTGTGAGTACTATGCCCGCACACGTGGCGCTAAGCCGCGCGTTGGTTGGCTTCATGAGTAAACTCGCGGTGCGGGGTAACTTACACCACCGGCCAGTTGACTGCGGCTGGCGTGGCCTGCTATGTATGGCTGGCTGCGTCTCACCACGCAATGGTGGCAACGAGATGGCGTGTACCGTATACACTTGCATGTGTGTTCGTGTTGAGACGAAGCTTCGCGTCAACCCTTAAGGGTCACAGCGTGCACGCGGGGACCGAGCCGGGAGCAGGTGTGCGCCGTGGAGTGCACATCCACATGGGTGCTGCCACAGCCACTCTCTGAGACGCGGCCCTGATGGGGACTACCCTCACAGAGGGCGTCATCAAGAGAAGGCATTTTCTTTTGGTCAGTGCGGTTTGGCTAGGTGGCGAAGGCCTCATAACATGGGACCTCTACCAAGCGGGGCACTCTTCCGCTTGTCCATCGACACTCCGCAACGTCGCCGAGCGGCTTTTGTTTCGTCTCGCCCTTGCCGGCGGCGGGAACGGGGCGCTCGGTCGCCTGACGTCGGCAGCGGCAACGAAAGTGCGGCCAAGTTGCGGCTCACTCCGACGACGTCCCAAAAGCAATACAAAAGATATCCCAAAGAGTAAAGTAGCAACCAAGTGCCCTTGTTCTTCATTGACCGCGCTTACGTGCGTCGGTCGCGTCGCCAGAGTCACCCCGCGTCGGCCAAGACGCTGGCACGGCTCCCACTCTGAGCACATCCAGTCCAGCAGTGCTCACCGCGCGTTCGGTCGCCTCGCGGTGGCCCCACGCCCGTGGGTGCTCGCGCAAGGTTCCCCTCCCCTCCCGTCAATAGCACTCGCGCTTGGTGCAGTACTTGTCCGGGCACGATTTCTTGTCCTCGTGGCGCGCGCAGCACTTGGCATCGTACTCGTCCCGATAGCACGTCTTGTCCTTGAACACGTCCTTGGAGCAGCCGCCCTTGACATACTTCGTCACCTTGCGAGTCGCCGTCACGTCGTCGTAATATTCACACTCGCCCTTGTACGTGATCGTCTTCTCGCAATCCTTGCTGCACCCGTTCCTGACCCAGCGCGTCACCGGGCACGTCGTCTCGTACTTCTCCGTCTTCTTGCAATCCGCCTGGTAGGTTTCCTCGCACGTGCCGTCATACGACTTCTTGCACGAGTACTTCTCGTCGTAGCTGCAGTCGTAAGAGCCACCGCCGACAGTGCGGGTGCACGTGCTCGGATACGCAATCGTTTCCTTGCACTTCTTGTACGAGTTGTACCCACATTTGACCTCCTTGTCATAGTACTTGGTGCACGAGTAGCTCTCCTGCCGGCTGCCACCGTAGCAGGTCTTGGGGACCCGGCGGGTGCACTGGTCATCGTAGTACTTCTTACAGCTGACCGTCCGCTTCTTGTCGCACTTGTAATACACGTCCTTCTCCTTGTAACACTTCTCGTACGTCGTCTTGTCACAATCATAAGTGCACCCGTTCTGCACCCACTTCTTGTAGCTCTTGTCGCACTCGTAGGTCTTGCGGACCTTCTGCGCGGCCGAGTCGCCAAGGGGGAGGAGGTGTTGGTGGGCAGCAAAAAAGAACCACGACAGTAGCAAAAGAGTCGAAGCAGGGCGCCAAGAGAAAGGGCACCAATGAGGGTAGAGGTTAGAAGAGGACTCGGAACATGGCCCCGTGCCTGCCTTCCCCGACCCCCCTATGGGCGCTCCAGCGATAGAGCGAGCCTCCACTCGGCTACAATCCCCCCCCCCAAAGCCCAGACGCGCTTAACAACATGCATCCAACGAGTGAGCGGGGTCCCCAGCGTACCTTGGTGTACGACTCTTCCACTTCCTTGTTGCAATCGTACGTCTCGGTCACCTTGTATGGGCAGCTATAGCCGACGCGGCGGTTGCACCCGTATTTCACGCACTGCTTGGAGTACGTGCACCGGTCATAGTCGAGGCCACACTTATACTGCTTCTGCGAGCACCGCCGCCCGTACCCGCTGCTGCCGTACTGCTTGGCCGACGTCGCCACGTCGGCCGACGCGCCCGCAACGGCGGCGGCAACGAAGGCGATGGCAGCGGCCGCCACCGCCGTCCGAGACGCAACAGACTTAACCATCGTGGCACTGGGGAGGTGGAGGGGTGGGGAAGGGCGGAGGAACGCCTCAACAGGTACCCGCGGCGCGCCGTGTGGGAGCAGCTGTGGCTGGCCGGCGGCGACGTGCGATGGTGGTCGGTAGCATGGACGCCACCCCCGGCCAGCAGCCGCCCTACTTATTCCCACCCACCGTCAGGCGACGCACCACCCCCTCCCGGCCGCCAGTGGCCGCCCCCTCCACCAGAGCTCGCCACCGCCGCCAATGCTCGCCCCCGCCGTCCGCTGCCAGCCTCCACCCCCCCCAGTGAGATCCAACCCCGCTGCAGTCGCCACGCGTGGCAGCAGATCCACTGGCAGACCGCCGCGACGCCGCCGGGCTCACACAGCGCCCTCCCCGTCCCCCTCGCATGTTGGCGGCTGCTTGCGCCCCCCCCCCACCCGCTCGCGGGCCTCACCGCCCGCCTCGGGGACCACCTGCGGACGGCGGCGCATGTGACCCCCCCCGGGGGTTCAGTGGCCACCCTCCACACCGCCCTTGACCCGGTCGTGCCGACCGCCGCCTGCTTTGACGCCCTCCAAGTGCCGGCCGACCACCCGTCGCGGGCGCCATCCGACACCTACTACGTGACGCCGTCGACGGTGTTGCGGCCGCACATGACTACCCACACGGTGCCGCTGCTGGCGGGCGGGGCGACCGCCTTTTTGACCGCCGGCGACGTGCATCGGCGGGACACGATCGACGCGACGCCCTACCCGGCGTTCCACCCGATGGACGGGGTGCGGCTCTTCCCGGGGGACACGACCACCGCCGGCGCGGCGCTCGACCACCTCCGCCTCGTCCTGCTGTCGGTGGCGCGGGCGCTCTTTGGGCCGACCGCCCACCTGCGGTGGGTGGTTGGGGACTTTCCCTTCACCGCCCCCTCGTTGGAGTTGGAAGTGTGGTGGGGGGGGGAGTGGCTCGAGCTCCTCGGCGCGGGGCTCCTGCGCCCGGCGGTGCTCGAGGCGGGGGGGTGGACGCCCGCGTTTGACGGCGACGGCTTGCACGCGGCCGTGGCGGCCGCGGCGGTCGGGGAGGTGCCGCCGACGGGTGGCCCGCCGCCCGCCGACGTGGCCGCCGCGTGCGCGGGGGCGGTGTGCCGCGACGCGCCGGTTGTTGGGTGGGCGTTTGGGGTCGGCCTCGACCGGCTCGCCATGGTTCTCCACGGCATCCCAGACATTCGGCTGTTGTGGAGCCGCGACGAGCGCTTTCTCGCCCAGTTCCGGGGGGGGCACGCCC
>ENA-ORXR01005090-ORXR01005090.1-marine-metagenome-genome-assembly--contig:-NODE-5090-length-10624-cov-3.110458_pt1 | contig 10624 bp, 9 predicted proteins | sample MGYA00237866_ERZ511479 | MGnify/ENA metagenome assembly ERZ511479 | reverse complement strand
GTGTTTATGTCTGATCATGGGCAGTCTTAAAACACGCCTCCTGAGAATTTAGCAAGACAAACCTTTGCAACTTCCCCCCACCACATATTTTCATATTAAGTAAAGCTGACGAAACAGCCATTGGCGTGCTTCGTCTTACCGCTTTTCATGATCAGTGCAGCTTTGGCTCATCAAAATATTTATTTGTACTGCATGACCAAATATCTGGGCAAGCTAAACATAATGGACATTATGCGAAGTGTTCCATGTGCACAACGTTAGAGCAAGGCTTGATTCGAAGTTCAACAACGTGAATGACACAAGAAATATCAAATGCACTAACTGTAAATCAGTTAGTGTACGCGGCTAGGTACTTTCCAAACTTGCACAATCTGAGCCACTTCTCGTAACGGTTAGAAGCTCATTGACACTTGAAAGATTGAATGAACAAAAACCAATTATTATTACCTCAGTCACCTAATTCCAATTTCAAATGAGGTGACCCTGTGCCTGCGCCTTACATTGCGGTAAACTTCGCAAATGCCTGAGAATACTGACCACCAAGCTTCTATTGAAGCCACCAATTCCCCTATAAAAAAACCTGCTGACACAAAAGTAATTGTCGGCATGTCTGGCGGTGTCGACTCCTCCGTCACGGCGCTTTTGCTACTTGAACAAGGCTACCAGGTCGAAGGCCTGTTTATGAAAAACTGGGAAGAGGACGATGACGAGGAATACTGTGCTGCAACCGAAGATTTGGCTGACGCTCAGGCGGTTTCAGATAAAATCGGCATTCCACTTCGCACCGTCAATTTCGCCACGGAATACTGGGATCACGTATTTGAGTACTTCCTGCAAGAATACAAAGCGGGACGAACGCCCAATCCTGACATCATGTGCAATAAGGAAATAAAGTTTAAAGCCTTTCTCGATTTTGCCATCGACTTGGGGGCTGACTACATTGCCACCGGTCATTATGCGCGCATTGGCCGAGACAACGGTGAAGTGCAATTATTAAAAGGCATAGACGACAATAAAGATCAGAGTTATTTCCTTTACACACTTGGACAAGAGCAACTTAAACGCACCCTGTTTCCTGTCGGTGAATTAGAAAAAAGTAAGGTGCGTGAGTACGCTGAAAAGGCAGATTTAGCCACCGCTAAAAAGAAAGACAGCACCGGTATCTGCTTTATAGGCGAGCGAAAGTTTCGCGACTTCCTGCAAAAATTCTTACCTGCGCAACCGGGTGAAATAATCACTCCTGATGGCACTGTAATCGGGCAGCATCAAGGCTTGATGTACTACACGCTTGGGCAGCGTCAAGGTTTAGGCATCGGCGGATTAAAAGATACCTCGGATGATCCTTGGTTTGTGGTCGATAAAGATTTAGATAAAAACCAACTCATTGCCGGACAGGGACATAACCACCCCCTGCTCTTGAATAAGCAGTTAGTGGCCTCACAATTAGACTGGGTAGCGGGCAAAGCACCAGCCGATAGTTTTGTGGCTAAAGCGAAAATCCGCTATCGACAAGCTGAACAGAAATGCAGCGTAAGCCGATTAGACGGCGATCAATGGATCGTCTGCTTTGATGAACCACAACGTGCCATTGCACCGGGGCAATCGGTGGTTTTTTATCAGAACGATGTTTGCCTTGGCGGCGGAATCATTGATTCCATGCAAAAAGATTGCAAATAAGTTAGGCTACCTCTCATCCCATAAACATAGACAGAAATAACGACTTTGGAAAATTCTACCCGTAATCGCACCATTGCACTTGCCGCACTGTTTCAGTGTGTCGATGCTGTTATAAAGCTCGCTAACGAAGGCAAATGTGATGCTGAAGTGTTTGAGTCCTGTGTCACCAGTATATTGATTGATGATGCGCTCAGCGCTGAAGCACTGTATGGCGGGCTGGATAAACTAAGCCCTGGCCTGAACTCACTAATGTATCAATTGGGCAGTAAGTCTGCACCGGATGGGCAAGCTAAACAGTTGGATGCAACACAATACTCGATCAATGTGTTGGCACTTGAGAAGAAGCTCTCTAATAATCCGGAGACGTTTAAAAAGCTAATCGATGGTATTACGGAAGCGCAAAAGCAATTGGAGTTCTTCCCAGCGACCCACACCAATATGGTGGCGCGCTTAGCTGAGCTATATGCCAATACCATCAGCACGCTTGGCCCGCGCATTATGATCAGGGGTGATCAAAACCACCTGACCAATACTGAGAATGCCGCCAAAATGCGTGCACTGCTACTAGCCGGTATTCGTGCCGCCCTACTCTGGAATCAAGCAGGCGGCACCCGTTGGAAACTTCTGTTTGAACGCGGCAAGATGCAGCGCGAAGCAGAAAGTTTACTAAAACGTATTTAATCTAAGTATTAAACCTAAACAGACGACATACGTCTTTGAATCATCTGGTCTTCGCGTAACTGACGTTGCTGTGCTTTGCGTTCACTTTCTGCACGCATGCGCTCTAGTCTGGCGATGGCCTGCTTTTCTCTTTCGCCTTGTGAAGGCTGGCTCGGCGGGCAATAGGCTTTAATGGTTTCAAGTAGATTAATGAAATGTGAGTCCCGCTCATCGCCCAGTTCCCAGCTCTTCAAGTCTGAAATTTCTAACGATTGATAAGCTTCAGGAATAGAGGCACCCTGTGCCAATACTGAAATCAACGGTGTTTGTTTGTTAACAGCCTGCGCCGAGTCGACGAGTACCCAATGATCTTCTATCGCTGTTTCAGACCAAACGACTAATACACACTTCGCTTGCTTTAGCGCCTGTTGGCTTTCATTTCTGACATTCGCACCCGGAATAACTGCAAGGTCCCACCACACAGAATACCCCTCTGACTCCAGGCTGGCGGCCAATTTTGAAACCCAAAAACGCTCACGGATGCTGTAGGTGATATAGAGATCAGCCATTTTGCTGTCCTTATTATTATTTATTATAGGGACAATCATAACGCGTTGATCTGTTGGAAATTACACCGCTAGACGAGTGGCAATCGCAGGCTTTATTTAAGCACCAACGGCAATCCTGCAACCACTAACATAACATGATCGGCTCTTGCTGCAATGTCCTGATGTAAACGCCCTGCGATATCAACATAATCCCGCGTCAACTCTCCCATCGGGATAATCCCCATGCCCACTTCATTACTCACAAAAATCACATCACCTTTTATTGTATCCAAATTTGAAAAAAATGAATCCTGCTGCTCTTTTAGGACGACTTTGCAGTGCTCTTCACAAAGCATATTGGTCACCCACATCGTTAGGCAATCAACCAATACCACCGTCCCTTCAACTGCATACTCCCGCAGCATTGCGCCGAGCTCTAACGGACTCTCAACGGTTAGCCAATCTGCTGGCCGACTTTGTTGATGTTGGCTGACCCGCTCAGCAATAGCCTTGTCGCGAACCTGAGCAGTCGCCAAATAGACAACGACTTTATTCGTTTGCTTCGCCAAGTTCTCAGCATAAGCACTCTTACCGGAACGTGCTCCGCCTAGTACTAAGGTTGTAGACATGTAAATTCCAAATTAAGGAATGATATCAGTTTCATGATAGTCTGCATTTTTATTACTCTCAGGCTATTTAAGTCTATGTCCCTGCTGCATCAATTACAGGCTCTACTCGTGACGACGATTTGGGGTACTAACTTTGTATTTATCCACATTGGACTGCAAGAGTTACCGCCCTTTACCTTTGCTACACTGCGCTTCACATTGGTTGCCTTTCCACTAATTTTATTTCTCCCCAGACCCAATATTCCATGGAAATACCTAGCCGCATTTGGCGTCTTCATTGGCTTTGGCCAATTCGGATTTCTCTTCTGGGCCATGCAGGAAAATATCACACCAGGCTTGGCCTCACTGGTGGTTCAGATACAAGTTTTCTTCACCATATTTTTAGCCATTTGGCTGTTTTCTGAAACGATAAAACCGATTCAATTAATCGCGCTACTAATTAGCTTTGCAGGTCTGGCACTCATTGGCTTATATACCGATGGTCAAACGACGGTACTGGGTCTGGGCATGGTTTTAATTGCGGCATTCAGCTGGGCCTGTGGCAATCTGACGGTCAAAAAAGTCGGCAAGGTAGATCTTATTGCCTTCCTGGCCTGGTCATCAATTTTCTCAGTCCCTCCGTTGCTGGTGATGGCGCTCTGGTTAGAAGGTGCTGACCTTATGATTATTAGTATCAGCCAGGCCAGCAGCAAAGCTTGGGGGGTGGTTATCTGGCAAACGGTTGGCAATACGTTAATTGGTTATGGGCTTTGGAATAGTTTGTTACACCGCTATCCAGCAGCTGCCATTACACCATGGGCACTGCTAGTTCCAGTCTCCGGGATGTCAGCCTCAGCATTGTTTTTGGGTGAAGTGTTACCTTGGTGGAAAGTTCTTGCAGCAGTGTTAATTATGAGTGGGCTGGTTATTAACTTATTGGCAAATCGAGCCACTACAAAAGTGCATATACGCGGTTAAAATACATAAGTTTATAATAAAGGTGCTGCAAAGCATTGATTTTACATGATTACTCCTATACGATATTTTAGGAAGTGTGCAGTAACTTGCCTCAAATATAGACAATCTAATTAATGTGGCTTGCTTTTTAATCAGGTTTAAGCCTAATCAAAATATAAAATCAGGGAAGGAAAGCTTTATGAACGTATTAAGTCGACTGAAACAGGTAGCCACTATCTCTACTGTCGCCGTATGCATTAGTGTAGCGACAATATCTCAGGCTACCGCTGCTGAGCGCTATATCGTGTCCGGTGTGGAAAGCTGGGATACACTGAATATCCGTTCACAACCTAATGCTAAAAGTGCCATCATTGGAGAGATTCCAGCTGATGGCCAAAATATCAACAGCAATGGCGAGACGCGCGGCAACGGCCGTACCACATGGCTTCGTGTGACTTATAACGGCGTCAGCGGTTGGGTTAGCAAACGCTACCTTGCAACCGACTATTCGTTTAATGCCAATACGGTAAGCGCTGCGACGTTAAATACGGCAGCGACTAGTCCAACCGTTTACACACCTCAGCCAATGGATACTTCTGCGACTACGACAACTCGTACGGGTAGTATTTATGATGCTGGTGACACCAGTGTTACCAGAAGCGTCTATGTTGGACCGGGTAATGGACTACCAGCAATCAATACTAAGCGTCGCACGCAGTTTATACAGCAACCTGTTGCCCGACAGCCTGTTCAACGAACGGTCCAAGTAAACACTGGCAATACACATTCACATCCTGCCAATCGTTGCACACGTTCGATTGCACACACTCACGCGGGACCAGCTGGACATAGCCACCGTTATAGCTGTCAAGGCCAGGCAACACAACAACCGCAGCGTCAGACTGTAGCGGTCAGACAAACGGTTGTGGATAACAATTCACATACTCATCCACGTAATCAATACAGTAATGCCATCACGCATTCACATGCCAGCAATAACCGTCAGCACAGCCATAATTATGGTCGTCAGGTTCAGCAGCAGCGAGTACAAGTACGTGCGGTAGCAACTGGAAATTCTCATACCCACCCACGTAATCAGTTTAGCAATGCGGTTACACATAACCATGCTAGCAATGATCCTAACCATAAACATAACTATGGCCAGCGCGGTGTAGCTAGACAAACCCAACGGGTAGCGGTACGCACGGGTAGCAACCAGGTAACTCATATTCACCCGCAGTCACCTTATAATGCGAGAACAACACATACACACCCTGGCGGAGCTGGTGTACATGTGCATGACTTCTTGTTGCCACCTGCTCAAAGAGCTGGCGCAGGACAGCGAATGGTTCAGAACCGTGACGTGAATGCACACACACATCCAAAGAACCAGTTTACAAACTCAGTTACACATACTCATGCAAATGGCGTTAATAATCATAGTCATTCATATGGGGCAAGATAAGACTTAAAAGACGATAAAGCGTTTTATCGTCAATTAAGGATACTTGGTCGTTACTTACCGTGGCTAAAATTTATTAACTGATATTATTATCAGCTATAAACAATACCCCCGTAAGTTCGATCTGATATACAGCCCCGTAACATGGAAATGTTGCGGGGTTTTTGTTTTTACATTGATAAGGATTGTTAATATGAAACATATCAGCATGCTAAATAAAATCGCACTGATAATCGCTCTCTCTTTTATAACGATGCCCGTGGCACAGGCTGCGGTTTTCGAAATCCAGCGGGTGGCCAGCACAGATAGCCTCAATTTACGTGCTAAGCCAGGTGCAAGAAATGCAATTGTTGGCCGAGTTCCACATAATGGTAGATGGATCCGTACAGATGGACGCCGGGTTGCTGTTGGTAGAACTAACTGGATAAAAATCAACTGGCGAGGCAATATTGGCTGGGTAAATGAGTATTACATCCGTCAGATGCAGTTGAACAACACCCCACAACAACCTGCTGCAGCCCCGAGGCCTAGCTTAGCCAATCCTGCACCCGCCCCCAGACCAAATGTCGCCGCAGCTCCTCGACCTGCTCCAGCACCAAGACCTCCAGTTTTAACGGCGGCTCAATTGCATAAAACAGGCGCTTGGGTATTGGAATGCGGTCATAGAAGCCCATTTTGGCGGGTACTGGTACATCCGGGCAAAGCATTAGAGGTTAATTTACGCGGTAGAAATGCTGGAATATTGCCGATGACTTATCAGAAGCAAGACAAGAATAGGTGGAATACCGCAATGAAGACGGTTGTGAAAGCATCTAATGGGCGTTTTGGAACTGATATGACAATTCATTACACCAAGCAATGTCGCCATACCTTATCTAACCAGAACACCCGTTATCGGGTTAGAGCAATGGTTAACGGTGAGCAAATGCAGGGCTGTTGCCGAGCCGTCCAGCTTCGTTAATTATTTCGGATCTGGCACTGATTTATAATATGAGTTGCCAGATCCACCACTTTCAACAGCCTCACTTTTAGTCAGCGCCGAGCCAAATGGCTTTTTGTCTTTACGCTGTTTCAGCGTTGTTTTCTGCTTAGCCTTACGCTTTTTACCCAGCACTTTTTTCGGTTTTTTACGCGAGGGTGCTGATGGCGCGACCGTATCCGGTTCAAACCCCTCAATCGTTTCCCGCTCAAATCGTTCCTGATTGTGTTTTTCAATGGCTTCGAAGTGCGCTAACTCGTGGTGTGCAACCAGCGTAATGGCCTGCCCGGTTTTTCTAGCGCGACCTGTTCTACCAATTCTGTGTTGATAATCATTAGCTTGTCGAGGTAGTTCGTAGTTGATCACGCAGTCAAGTTGACCAATATCCAGACCACGTGCTGCGATATCCGTTGCCACTAAAACGCGTAGTTTACCTGCCTTAAATGAAGCCAATGTATTGGTACGTTGGTCGGTTGGAATATTTCCGTGTAGCGCCAACACCTCTATATCCAGAGATTTTAATGCCAGCACCAGCTGATCACAGCTTTTCTTGGTGGTGCCAAAAATCAGCACTTGCTGCCAGTCATTTTCTTTTAATAAATAATTAACGACAGAAACCTTATCACGTAGATTAACAGTCACAATGTGCTGATCAATCAGGATCTTATCCGCCAGAGGAATATCAATGACTTCAGGGTTGTTGAGTACCTTACGCACCAGATCACGAATAGAATCAGGAAACGTTGCGGTAAAAAACAAATTTTGGCGTTTATTTGGAAGATGGCGCAACACGGTTTCGACTTCATCCTGAAAATCAGTACTGATCAAACGATCCACTTCATCAAGCACTAGAGTGCGAAGTTTATTGAACACAACCGCTTTTGCTTCAATTAAATCAATCAATCGCGCCGGAGTGGCCACTAATACTTCCACCCCCCGCTCCAATATTGCCCGCTGTTGTTTGATTTCTACGCCACCGTAGACACTCACGCAACGCGCAGCAGGCCGCATTCTAGCACCTAACTCAGCAACCACTTCAGCAACCTGCAACGCCAACTCGCGGGTTGGCACTAATATTAAAGCACGAATATGATGCCCTTTGGCTGCTTCAATGCCTTCTTCTAAGCGCTGCTCAAGCAATGACTGCAAAAGCGGCAAGACATAAGCCGCGGTTTTACCACTGCCAGTTTCAGCGCTGGCCAATACATCGCGACCTTCAATAATTTTAGGAATTGCCTGTCCTTGAATCGGCATCGGTCGATCATAACCTTGTGCTGTAATGGCATCCAACAAGCAAGGGTGCAGCTCAAAACGAGCAAAGGTATGGGTATTGTCAGCGTTGTTAGGCATGATGATGAGTCGCAGGGTTCGTCGAAACGTTTATTCTACCGTAAACCGATCAGCGATATCGCCTCATCTCCTCAAGCTAATGCTTTTTGTAGAGCCAGATAAGAGTTTTTTGGGGTTCGTTTCAGCGTATCGAAATCGACATGAATCATGCCGAAGCGTTTGTCATAGCCCAACGACCATTCATAGTTATCAAGCAATGACCAAATGAAATAGCCTTTTACCGGCGAGCCATCGGCAATAGCTTGTTTGACGGCAGCGAAGTGCTGGTTCAGATAATCAATTCGCATATCATCCGCAACCTCGCCATCCTTAACCTCATCATACGAAGCCATGCCGTTTTCAGTGATATAGATCGGCAAGCCGTTGGTATACTCATTGTTAGCCCATGTCAGAAAATGATGTAAACCTTCTGGATACACTTCCCATTCCATAGCGGTTTTGGGTAGAGGACCCGGTACGTCTTTATAATACGGGAATAAACCACTGGAATCGTCGGTGAGTATTTTACGAGTGTAATAGTTAACACCCAGCCAATCAACGGGCGCTGCGATGGTTGCAAAATCATCTTGGTAATTGACAGGCAAATGCTGTTCGATTTCAGCAAGAATATCAGTAGGATAGGCTTGCTTGAACACGCCGCCTAAGAACCAACGATTATAGAGACCATCGTAAAGCTGTGCGGCACGTTTAGCTTCAGGCGTGTCGTCGGCGGGTTGTGCATATTCAAAATTCATTACCACGCCGAGGTTATCCATACCCAAGCCACGCATGGTTTGAATCGATTTGCCGTGAGCCACTAACACGTGATGCATCGCGCGAGTGGCTGCCCTGATATCTCGCACACCCGGTGCATGAATTCCCATAAAGTGACTCAACCATGCAATACACCACGGCTCATTAAACGTTGCTGCGGCCTCAACCCTATCGCCGATACGCTTCATCACGACTTCAGTAAAATCAGCAAACCAATCGGCAATATCCGGATTTCTCCAACCGCCAAGATCTAACAATGCACTAGGCAGCTCCCAGTGATAAAGCGTGGCATAGGGCTTAATATTTCGCTCTAACAAGCCATCGACTAAGCGTTCATAATAATCCAGGCCCTGCTGATTAACTTGTCCACGCCCCTCAGGCATCACACGCGCCCATGAAGTTGAAAAGCGATATGAATCCAAACCGCAAGCTTTAATCAGATCAAAATCATCTGACCACTGATGATAATGATCGCAAGCTCTTGCACCATGTTCCCCACGAACCACATTGCCAGGCGTTACTGCAAAATCGTCCCATTGCGAGCGACCGCATCCGCCAAAGTCGCTTCCTTCAATTTGATAAGCAGAGGTTGCTGCTCCAAACTCAAAACCTTTAGGGAAATCTGCGCGCGTAAAATTCATGGTCATTTATTATTCCAAGGTTAGTATGATAAAAAATGGAACGTATTGTGCCTTGTTTGGATGAAATGGTTAAGCAGCAAATTATTTAGACGGTGGTGCGGTAGAGGTGCCAAGAACTAATTCGGCTTCCCACAGCTCATGTCGATCCGTTGTTACTGAACCAGCATCACTTTCAATCATTTCTATCAGAATTTCGGCAATCCTCCTGCCTGCCTCCTGTATTGATGAGCGTAGTGAAGTAAATAAAGGAATATCGCCGCTGTTTTGGAGAAACGAGAGCTGATCATCAAAGGTAATAATTGAGATATCTTTACCGAGCACTAAGCCAGCTTCCTGAATAGCTCTTACTGCGCCTAAAGCTGGTAAGATGCTTGAGAGTAGTAACGCCGTAGGCATTCGACTCTGACTTATTAAAGACTGAACTGCCTCATAGCCTTGGGGCTCGATCATCTCACTACTGAACATCAAATTGGGATTTGCATTAATACCCGCCTGCTTCAGCGCATTCAGATATCCATCCCTACGGCGCAATGCAAAATTCATCGATTCAAAACCATTTATCAGCGCGATGTCTCGATGGCCCAAATCAATTAAGAACTTGGTTGCCCGTTCAAAGGCTCTGAAATTATTGACATCCAGCCAGCTATAGCTAGACTCATCTTGCAATGTGCGACCGTGCACCACAAAAGGCAGCTTTAATTCTTGCAGCAAGGCTACACGTGGATCATTAGTTTTTGGCCCGTGCACGATGACCCCATCGACCCGACCATTCTTAGCAAAACTACGGTAAACAGATTCCTCTTCATCCTCACTCACTACACGCATCAGCATGTCATAGCCCGCTTTTGAATAAGCCTCACCAGCTCCTGCAATAAAGTCAGAGAAGTGTGGATTAATCATCATGTGTTTACTCAGAGGAACCACGTGACCTATCGCTTTTGCTCTTCCCGTAGCCAGGCTGTTTGCATGATGACTTGGTTGGTAATGAT
>ENA-ORXR01005089-ORXR01005089.1-marine-metagenome-genome-assembly--contig:-NODE-5089-length-10624-cov-3.534560_pt1 | contig 10624 bp, 6 predicted proteins | sample MGYA00237866_ERZ511479 | MGnify/ENA metagenome assembly ERZ511479 | reverse complement strand
CTGCGCACTACTGCAAGCTGTAAGTGCCCATACAAAAAAAGCTAAACCCAAATTTTTCATTTGAAAACTTATTTATTCACGAATTCAGCACGTCTATTAGCTGCCCACGAATTATCATTAGACCCAAAAACAACTGGGCGCTCTTCACCATAACTAATGGTACTTAACTGCTCTGAAGACACTCCCATTTGAAAGACTAAGTGATCTCTAACTGCCTGTGCTCTTCTCTCACCAAGAGCTAAGTTATACTCTGAAGTTCCTCTTTCATCGCAATGTCCTTCCACTGTAATGGCACGACCTGGATTTTGCTTCAACCAAGAAGCCACTGTTTGCAACTGAGCCGTAGCCGAGCTTCCCAAAGAAAAAGAATCATATGGAAAAGTCACCTGCCCTAAGGCGTCGATTTTAGCACCAGAAGGAAACTCTCCTCCTCCACTAATAGTAGTAGATGAACCCGTAGCAGCGCCCAATGAGCCATCAATTACGCCACCAACACCAGCACTAACATCAGTCCCAACCTCAGTTCCAATGGAACTATCAATTGTGCCATCAATATCTGTATTAATTTCCTCAGAAATGATATCGCCACCACCTCCGTCAAGATCAACATCTTCATCATCAATAGAAACATCGACATCGACTTCTTCAATATCATCTTCGACGTCACCATCAACACTCTCACTACTTGAGCATGCTGAAAAAACAAGCGCAAAAGATAAAACAAATAGGGTATTTAACGATAATAATTTTTTAATCCAACTCATTGATACTAAGCCTCCATGCAGCCTCTATTTTAAACAAACCTCTTAAATAAAAGCTATTTATGATATAGATTACACTAATAAAGAACTAAATATGCCAAAGCCTATGAACAAACTCTTTTTTCTTATCTTCTTTTTCGCTATGCAAAATCAAATGTTCGCAGACATTTCGCAGTCCCAAACCAGCTTCAATCACAAAAACAGAAAAGGTAACCATCAAATAACCCTCGTCTTTCCAACTCAATTAAAAGAATTAGCCCCTGATTTTATTAAATTTTCCAAATACGCTATCGCGAAATCAGAAAAATTACTAAGAGCCCCTCTATGGGATAACGTTCACGTCTACTTTGATTTTGACCCTATTTTCCACAATGGGTCTTCAACAAGCATCCCCACTAACAGAATAACCGTCAATTTAATACCACCTCGATCAACGACAGCAATTGGTCTCTCAAAAAATTACCTCCTTGAAACCTTACTACACGAATTCATTCACATGATTTACACTCAACAAAGACACGGTTTGTTCAGATTATTTAGTTGGATGACAGGCAATATATCAAGACCAACCGGTTTATGGCCAAGATGGATACATGAAGGCCTTGCTGTTTGGGGTGAAGGATACACTTTCAACAAAAGCTTAAACAGCAAGCCAAGATCTGGACGACCCCACTCCGGAATTGTTGATTTTTACAAAAGACAATATTCTGAAATCTCAAAAAGAAAAAACATAATTCTTCTGACTCCAAAAAAAATGGATGGTGATCAACTTTTAAACAATGTTAAAGCCATAGATTCGGGGATAATACCTTACATATTGGGATATGAGCTTATTCAAGAATGGCGAACTCAAAAAGGCTCCATCCCTTTGTTTATAAAAAAATCATCCCAGCAATTAGGGTTAAGTTACCGAGTTATAGCTCGAAAAATTGGCCAAGATCTCAACAAAGTGTTTAATATTGTAGAGAAAAGATGGAGAAATACAGAAATTAGCCACTCACTTTCAAGTTCTCAGTATAAAAAAATCTCATCAAACAAAACAATCTACGGCCTTAAAAGTCAGCCCTTAAAGAATCAAATTCAATGGCTGGAGTCCAATTCATCTGGAAAAACATTTCTTAAGATAAAAAACGAAACAACAACAAGTTCTTATCTTTGGCCCGACAGTATGGCAGGAATTTCATACTTTTACTCTAAAAGTGAAGACAAATTAATTACCTTAAACACACATCACGCTAATCACAAGAAAAGTATCTGGGTACATCAGGATTATGGTCTCAGAAAAAAAATTCACCTTTATAATAAAACTCAGAAAAAAATTAAATATCACTGCAGTTTCCACCACTCTTTTTTTGAAAAAAATAAATTATTAGACTTTTCAACAAAAAATAACACCTTAGCTTTAATTACTATTAATGAGAAATCTATATACTCTATTCATGAAACAACTCTGGGCAACGATTGCCAAGCAACTCCTTTTAAAAAGGTATTTCAAGCGCCACAAGCACTACAACGTATCGAAAATGTATCCTGGAACAACGATTCTCAAGCATGGTCCTTTAACATCAGCAAAAACTACAACACTCATAAAGACGCTTTTTTTGATGGCACCACCAACCATTCTTTGACGAATTCCCCAATGAGCCAAAGCTTCTCAGCACAAGAACACATTTTAACGCAAATATATCATCCTAGCTATTGGGGACCTGCACTTGTTTCAAAGCAAACTGGCAACGTAAAATTACTCAACTTAAGCACTGGGTCTTGGCATAGTGCCCTCAACAACAATCAAGTCTATTTTATTGAAAAATATTGGGATCAAGACGTTCTTCGAGTTAGCTCGCTCTCTGACTTCACTCAAAATTCTTCTACTTTTCAGTCGAGATCACACTCCCCTTTCAAAAAAAGAAAAGTTAAATCCCTTAAAAAAATTAAAAAATACTCGATATTCCCTTCGATAATTCCTGAATTTTGGATTCCCTTTATTTCCGCGACATCTGACGGCATCATTTTCACAGGCCAAACACAATTTTCCGATTTAACAGAGAAATGGTCAGGATCATTATTTGTCGGCTTTGATACTTTTCTCTCCAAACCAACAGCTGCTTTTGGGCTGAGTCGCTCAAGTCTTGGCTTAGGTCCTATAAAAAGCTTAAGCACGGGTTTGTCTTATAGTCACAAATATTTTTCAACCATTAATATCTCTCAAAATAGAATTAATGCCAATCTCCATCTTCAAACTCACGGACTAATTTTTTCGTACATCAACTGGAAACAAAGTTTCGGCATTAGCCATCAACAAGCTGAAAAAATAAATGCCACTATTCCCGAACACCAAATTACTAGCCCAGAATTTTCAATGAGCCTAGCCTCTCCTAACGGGATAACACACACCTCCTACAGCCACAAGTTAGCGGGCAGTTCTTCTGGTTTTTATTTTTTTCAAAAACTATCTTGGCTTAAAGCTTTAGAATATCAAGCTTCACTGAGTACTCATTATAAAATCGCTAAAACAGCTCTTATGTTAAATGCTGATTTCGCCTGGACAAACATTAAGAATTTTCCGATTAGTTTTTTTAGTTGGGGTGGAACTGGAGTCATCAACACAGATAACTCAGGATTTCTTTCTCGAGGCTACCCTGTACGTTTTGTCGATGCTCAAGGCGTATTAAGGCTAGCTGCTGAATATGCTTTTTCGTGGGGCAAACTAGACATGGCCTTGCCTTGGAACAGACTAAGACTTGCCTCCTTAGATACAAAATTTATTTATGAAACTATTAGCTTTGATTCACTTAACCCAACTAGTCCCTATACTTTTAAAGGGGAATTCTTTGGAACAGCTGGCCTAGAGGTCGAGCTTTGGGGCAGCGTTCTTCACTATGTCCCCTTTAGATTCGCTGTTGGAAGCTATCTCGGGCTCAACGACGTTGGAGGTGAGCTCAGATTCGCTCTTCACTTAAACGCCTCTTTACCTTTAAACTAAAATCTTTTTGACAGAAATACCTTGATATTTTCATATATAATAAAGATATGAATCATCCTTGTGAGCAATGTGGCACAGAAAACCCCCTCCCCAATGACAGCTACAAAATTAAATGCCTATGTGGAAATGAATACGAAGCTCTTGATCAAACAAAAAACATGATTGAATCAGAAATAAAAAGAATCGACACTTTTACCGATTTTGAACAAAGTGAAATCGTTGAAGCCCAAGAAGAATTTTTAGATGATGAGTTTGCCGTCGCTGGAGACGTCACCAATGCTTCACAAATCAATGAAAACCCAATTCCTCAAACTCAAGAATCTAAGAAAATTGATAGAATTATAAATAAAACCTTAAGTGACCCCAATGAACTACCTGATAGCATGGCTTACGACCCGTTCGAACTGAACCCATCATCAACACCTCAAAAAGCTAATAACAATAAAGCAATAAAAATCGACGACGTCCCCATACAAATAATCAATCGCCTCAACTTAAAGTCGGTGAACCGTTATCTAGGTCCTGAAAAAAACATTAAAATCGTTTTTAAAAATATCAAAGAAAAAGAATCATTAACACAAATTCTAGAAAAGATGGGACAAAACTTCTCACTTCTTCAACCTGAAATAGCCCGAATAGAAAATTTATTCAATAAAGACGAACTCGAGTGGACCCTTATTGGGATATCTCAATGTTTTTTTGAAGAAGTAGAATATCAATGTCTTTGCCTCAACATTAAGACATCACAGCTATAACTGAGAATAAAGTTTTTCCAACTCAATACCTCGAGAACCTTTGACAAGAATGATAGCATTTTCCCATAGTTTTTTATGCTTTTGAATGTCATCAATAAAAAGATCAACCGACTGATATGTTTTATCTTTTTCGCTAGATACTTTATGAAATTGTGGCCCTATAAAAACAACATGAGAGGAAAATTTTGCCATCAACTTCTTATAAAATTCTTCATGAATTGAATCACTTTGCAAACCAAGTTCATTCATATCCCCAATAATAAAATAAAGCTCTTTGTGATTCTCTTTCCCAAGGATTTCAGCATATTCAATAGCTAAATTCAAAGAAGCTGGATTACTATTATAATGATCCTCCAAAACCCAATAGTCATCATTAAGTTTATTGAGCTGACCACGTCCTTGCGGTGCCTCAACAGCCTCCAAAACTTTATTAATGTTTTTAATATCAAGCCCTAAGTATTCAGCGCAAGAAGCCGCTAATTCACAATTTTGTTTCAAAATAGGACTTATTGTAGCAGGGAAAAAATAAGAATTGTTATTTGATTGCTTTAGGTTCTCATGATTCGACAACCCAAATTTAGAACAATAATACTTGATGACACTATCTGCACGCGGCACAAAGACGACCCCATCGTTATTTAATACCTGATGAACAGCAACAAATTCCTCAAAAGCGACGGTGTCAATATCAACTAAGTTCTCTAAATGCTCTTCTGAAATAGAACTTAACAGTAAAAAGTCAGGATTGACTAAATCAATATGCTTTTGCATAGCTCCGACATCGTCGATACCTATTTCAATAATTCCATAATCCATTTCAGCGCTTAAAAGCTCTAGAGTTTTAGGTATCCCCAAAAATCCATTTTGAGAACCCTCGGTTTTAAAGCAATTAAACCCAGAACTCAGCAAGGAATACAAAAACTCCTTAGTACTCGTTTTTCCATTGCTTCCTACAATCCCAATAATTTTAGCTTTATACTTATTTCGCATAATATGCGCGATGTTTCGGTGCTCAAGATGTGAATCTTCAACCAAAAAAACACGCTTATCTACAATGGAACACTTTTCACAAACAACCAGCGCAGCTCCTTTGTCTAAAGCAACTTGAATATAATCATACCCATTTGTCTCAAGCCCCTTTAAAGCTACAAAGATTTGTCCTTTTTTAAGAGTTCTCGTATCCGAACTAAAGCCAGGGTATTGGTTATAATCACTCATGTTCAACTTAAGTTTATCATATTTAGAATTGCGTTTTTAAAATAATCTCCACGTTTTTCAAAATTATCAAATTCATCAAAACTGGCACACCCTGGAGCCAGCAAGTAAACATTTTCTTCCCGAAATTTAAATTTCTCTATAAGCTCATTAAGCGATATGAAATAATCAAAATTATATTGGGAGCAATACTCTTCAGCCAATTGCCCAAACATAACTACAGTCAATCCTTGAGAACGACATTCCTTTAAAAATGAATTCCAATCCTCTTGCTTGGTCGCTCCGCCTAAAAATACAACAAGTTCTGTAGAAGGAAACATTTCAAGAGCAGTTTGAATAGAACCTCTTGTAGCCTCAATACTTGTCGCCTTACTGTCATTCACAAAAATAGACTTAGCAGATTTAAAAATTTCAAATCTATGTTCTAAAAAATTAAAATCATCTATATTAAAAAACTGTTGACCAATATAATCACTTAAAAACACATGTGCTAATTCCCAGAAATCATTATAATATTGTGGATAATTTTTATGAGTAAACTCTCCCTTGGGTAAAATCAAATAGACAACATCCTTTAACTGAAGCTTAATTTGTTTCTCAGCAACGTCAGTCAAATAGAAGGAATCTTGAGTCATTTTTTGCATATTTAATTTAGCATCAATATAAGAGGTCATATCTCCATGCCTTGCCAAATGATTAGGAACGCAATTTAAGAGTATTGATTGTTTCAAGAAAACCGAAGCACCATATTCTAGTTGATAACTAGAAAGCTCAATAGACAAAAAATCAGCTCTCTCAACATTACCTTTTAAAACTGATAGAAGATATCGGCTCAAAGAATAACCAATATTACCCACAGAAAAACATGTTTTATTATCTTGTTTTAAAATATGCTCCAACATTTTGCAAAAAGTGCTTTTTCCCATCGAACCAGTGACCCCTAAACAACACTCGCTCTTTAAAAATTGTGAAGAAAAACTAATTTCGGATAGTACTCTATCCCCATATTTATCAAATAATTTAACAAGAAGCTCTGATTGTGGCGCAAATCCTGGAGAAACAATTACATTTTCATAATCAATTTTAAAAATGTCAGCATCGTCTTTGAAACTATTTTTGGCACTACTGTCATCATAGAAATAAATGTTTGCTGACGTATAAATATATTGGATTAATTCGGCACAATCTTGACCGCTTGTACCTCTACCAATTACAAGAAAATTCTTCATTTTTTTAATAATTTCAAACGGATTCACTCAAGTCAAGTGCTTGACTTAACAAAGTCTATATAAATCTCAGTCAAATTAAACAATCACACATTTAAATCTTGTCACATAAAATTGTATTATGTTTCAAAAAGTTATTCAACTTATATTAGTCGCATTCACAATTTCGCTTCCAATTCAAAATGTTTTTTCATTAGGAAGCAGCTCTCCAATTGAAGTCCCAGCTGAAAAGCCAAGCCATATTGAATTTTTTACACAAGTAAACGTCCCCTTAAATAAATATGTCACGTCAAACTCTATATTATTAAAGAACCTCACTGAACCCCTTAACGTTAGTTTATCTGGAAACGGCACACTTATCCTAAATGATGTTGACCAAGGAAAAAAGGCCATCCTCAACAATAATGATAGACTTAAAATAAAAATATTCACGGGTGAGGAAAATTCCAAAAAAATCATTAATACCCTTTCAGTTAACAATTATCAAACTCAATTTATTATATTCACACAAAACCAAAATACACCCTCACTACAATTTTTTGATCAAAAAAATATTAGCCAAAAGTCTATTATTATATCTAATAAAATCAAATCTCCTCAAGATGGCACATTTACTATTAATAATTACAATGACAACACTCGACTTTTAGTCAACAACAAATTCAGAGCACTACCGGTTGAAGTAAAAAAAGAAGATACCTTACAGTTGTATATTGATACTTTAAAAATAAAAAAAGGTAAGCATGTCCTCAAAATAAATTTGGCAGAAACTCTATCAACATTTTCATTTGAAATAAGTTCCAAAGAAAATACTGTAAAGTTTGTGCGTGCTATACAAACTGGAAATTTAAGCGATTCCATTAAGCTGTCTTGGTCATCAAAAAAATCTTCGCACCTACAAACTATCTATTACGGCCAAACCGATCACGGCAGCAATTTAGAAATGTATCCATTAACTCAAAAAATAACTAAAAGAACAAAATTTTTAGGAATTACCAGTAACTTTGTTGATTTAAAAAAACTAAAACCTAATACTTCTTATTACTTTGTTATCAAAGAAGATAAAAACAGCGGAACACGGTATTGGTTCAAAACGACACCTTTGAATTTCTCAAATGAGCGACCTCTCTCCGTTATCATGGGAAGTGATTCTAGGAATAATAGAACTCCACGTAGAAATGCCAATTTGATTGTCTCAAAGGTTAGACCAGATGCTATTTGGTTTGCCGGTGACTATGTTGACAAAGGAACTCCTACAGAATGGAAAAGATGGTTGCATGATTGGAAATACACTATCACTGCAGATAGACAAATTTTCCCCATAATCCCCGCAAGGGGCAATCATGAACTCAGCAATAAAGTCATCGAATACTTTTTTGATGCACCAAAAGACAATTATTACTATATCTCATACGGCAACAATTACTTAAGACACTACATTTTAAACTCAGAAAAAAGTAAACTTGGAGATCAAAAAGATTGGTTTACAAATGAGATAAGTTCTATTCCATCCAAGAACTCAACTTGGAGAACAGCTATGTATCACAGACCAACAATTCCCCATAACTCAAGTAAATCAGGGAAAAAATTTCAATTTCAGGAATGGTCACAAAACTTTTTTAAAGAAAAATTTCGATTAGTTCTTGAAGGTGATTCTCACACTATGAAGACTACTTGGCCTTTGAAACCTAAAACAGGCAGTTATAAAGACGAAAATGTTAAAGATAACTTCACTATCGACAAAGAATATGGAACTGTTTACACGGGAGAAGGTAGTTGGGGCGCTCCGATTAGAAGTAACAATAGAACATACCCATGGACTCGAACAAGTGGAAAGTTCAATCAAATTAAATGGGCCTTAATCTCCCCGGAAGACATCAAGCTCAAGACTGTTTTAACTAATAATGCTGAAGAAGTAGAATCTTTAACGATAGATCAGCAGTTTAAAACACCAAACAATTTAGACATATGGAAACTAAAAGATCAATCCGAAGATATTATTATAAAAGTAATTCGTTAAAAACCTAATCGACACCATTTATCTTAGGAACTTGTATTATTTTTAGACCATTTTTTCTTTTGTCTCTTAAGTCATTAAATTGATTCATAAGTCGAAAATTAGCACTGTTCCTTTGTTCACGACGATAGTACCTTGAGAAATTCAATCCTGAATCATGGATTAACCATGAAGCATGCACACTGACTGAATACGCATTAATTGCAGTGCTCATAGAATCATGTATATATCGAGCGTCACACCTCCCAGCTTGTCCGGCGTTTTCTGGGATTGAATTATTACATCTCAAATGTAATGAAGAAGAATGCGTGTGTCGTGCCTCATGTAATAAGACTCCTATTCCGTCTTTTAAAAAATTATCCTCTATTAAATTATTACACCAAACAATGGGCCCATTAACCGAAGCATAGGCAATAGCATCTTTACCTTGGCTACCACAATTTCTATTTTCAATACCATCTTTCCAAAACAATATTCCCGAATGTGACCTGTTAATATAAGATCTCCATGAATTTTTCCAAGAATTCATATTTAAAGGAGCACCGTTAGATTGAGTGTTCGAAAATTTAGCCCTTTCAATTTGCTGTAAAATTTCCGTCAAATGTCTTTTGGCTTTATCATCTTTTACTTTATTGGCTCTATACAAATTTAAAATAGAAGTTTTTTCATCTAAAACCAAATTCTCAAAGAGAAATGAATTTTCAATAATTTGATTTAATTTAGCTCTTTTAAAGCCACTAACGACACTTTGAAAAGCTAAACCTAGATTATCAGTTACCGTTAATTGCATGGAATAAGTATTATTGAAAGACAGTGTATCATCCAGCTCAAGACAAAGATTTAATTCAGAATTTGTCGTTTTTAGCTTAAACGTTTTTTGATAAAAAACTGAGCTTCGTTGATCTCTTAAATTGACTGCCACACTGTCAATTGTAAGTCCTTTTTGAGTTAATGCTCTTAAAAATAACCTATTAACACAAGGAACCCCTTCTGATGCAAACAATTTTTTAGTATTAGTTATGATTACTTTGTCTTGGGCATCAAATGAATTTAATGTTACATTCGAAACTACAGGCTCTTGTTTTTTAAAGACTTTAACGTACTTCGCCAATTTGCCTTGAAATACTCTACCCTCTACATCCTTAACATTTTTAAACTCTACATATACTTCATTAGAAAATTCAGGTTTAAACAAATCAATTTTAGGATTTTCCAAAGAACAATTGAGTATTCTTTTCCCTCCAACATAACATTCAAATGAACCGATCTGTGAATTTGATGTTAATAAAAAAGAATGCTCACCTTCAAAATAATTCTCTTTATTAAACAAATTAACATTAACATTAAACTCCAAATATTTAAGCTTCCATTCATAACTAATCTCTGTAGTGTTTCCTGCTTCGTCAGAGGCTCTAACAACTAATGAATAATTACCATCTTTAAGTGATTGTAAATATATTTTTTCTTGGCACTCAGATTGACTCAGCCTCTGATCGTTAAGCAAACATACTAATTGAAGATTTTCATCAGTTTCCGTTAATTCAAAAACAGGATTTCTGGTAGCGCTCATTTTTTGGGGCTTTTTCTTGAAACCAATACTTGGTGCACTAATATCATAATTTATTTGAATTTTAGATCCCAAATTTGGAATTAATTTATTTGTTTTG